>LULP01000455.1_pt1 | contig 13909 bp, 12 predicted proteins | sample 728111 | NCBI WGS metagenome assembly LULP01 (sample SAMN03860286, study PRJNA289734) | marine metagenome | biome: seawater column; feature: ocean; material: water; isolation source: Red Sea water column Station 149 - depth 25m | place: Saudi Arabia: Red Sea | collected 2011-10-15 | depth 25 m
AAATTAGTTATTCTTATTTAGCTATTGAGACTTGAGATTGGTACATATCAATCAGGTCGAGTTTGAAAATTTTAAATCTTTTGGGGGAAATGTAAAAATTCCTCTTGAAGAAGGCTTCACAGTGGTTACGGGCCCTAACGGTTCTGGGAAAAGTAATATTTTAGATGGAATTTTATTCTGTTTAGGTCTAGCTAATAGTAGAGGGATGAGGGCTGAAAGATTACCAGATCTAATAAATAACTCAAAAGTTAAAGAGGGTAAGTCATCAGAAACATCTGTATCAGTAAAATTTAATATTCAAGATTGGTCTCCAAGAGAGGACCTTCCGCCTTTGGAATTAGAAGAAGAAGAAATTGCCCTTAATAAAGGTCAAAAAGAATGGGTAGTTTCTAGAAAATTAAGGCTTATGCCAGGTGGTTCTTATGCCTCTTCTTATACTTCTGATGGCAAACAATGTACCTTGCAACAAATACAGAGAATATTAAGAGATATTAGTGTTGATCCTGAGGGCAGCAATGTTGTTATGCAGGGTGATGTAACAAGAATAGTATCAATGAATAATAAGGAGAGGAGAAATCTTATTGATGAATTAGCAGGAGTCGCACTTTTTGATACAAGAATAGAACAAACTAATGCAAAATTAAATGACGTTTTCGAAAGACAAGAAAGATGTGAAATTTTAGAAAATGAATTGCAATCTAGTAAAAATAAGCTTGAAAAAGAATGTGAAAAAGCAAAGCGATATAAAGAGTTAAAGGCAAAACTATTACAAATAATAGAATTAGAGAAAGTTCTTATTTTTGAAAAACAAGTTAAGCATGTTGAATCTATAGAAAAAAAAGAAAGTGAAATTGAAAAAAATAAAATCTTATTTAATAAACAAAAAGAATCTATTAGTAAAGAAATATCAGTTTTAGAAGATGCTTTGAAAATACTTGTTGATGAGCTTAAGGAGAAAGGAGAGGATAAATTGATAAAAGTTAATTCTGATATTGGAAGTATTAACTCTAGCTTGAGAGAACTTGATAGGATATCAATTCTGAATAAAGAAGAAGGTATTAAATTACAAAAACAGAGAGATGAAATTGCAATTTCTAAGAGGAATATCGAGTCAGAAAAGATGAGACAAGAAAATTTCGATGATAATTTTTTAAATCAATTGAACTTGCAAATTGATGATCTCACTTTAAAACACAAACTATCCAGAAAAAAACTTTCTGATGCGGCTGGAGAATCTGGAGAATTCTCAAAACAAAGTATCAAATTAAATGCTGAGCTTGAAAGTATAAAAAATCAAATTAATCCTTTGGAAATAAAAAAAAGGAAAATTGAAGAAGAAACTATTCAAAATAATATTCAAAAAGATGAGATATTGTCACAGATCGAATCCTTAGACTTAGAAAAGCAGAAACTTTTTCAGGGAAATCAAAGAAAAAAAGAGACATCCGATACAAAGAATAAAAACTTGGCAAGTAATAGCGCAGAAATTAATTCTTTAAAAAATGAAATCGATTTATTAATTAAAACTAAATCAAGGCTAAATAACGAGCAATTAAGGCTTGAAAAGGATTTATCTAGATTCGAAAGCAGGAAGGAAGCTTTAAACGAATCTAGAGGTTCATATGCTCTCAGAATTCTCTTAGAGGCAGGGTTAGAGGGTATACATGGTTATGTAGCTCAACTTGGAGAGGTCAGTGAGAAAAATAGATATGCATTAGAAATTGCTGCTGGAAATAGGTTAGGACAAATTGTTGTTGATAATGATCATATTGCTGCAAAAGCAATTGAAATTCTTAAAAAGAAGAAAGCGGGAAGATTAACTTTTTTACCTTTAAATAGAATTAAAAGTCAAAAAAAGAATTATGCAATTTCAAGATTTGAAAATAACAGGGAGAATGGATTTATTGATAAAGCTATTAATCTAATTACTTTTGATGAAGTTTATTCAGATGTTTTTCGATATGTTTTTGGAGATACTTTGGTTTTTTCAGACTTATCCTCAGCTAGGTTATCTACACAAAAAAATAGGTTGGTTACCTTAAGTGGTGAATTATTAGAAGCAAGTGGTGCTATTACAGGAGGCAGTAAGTTAAATAAAGATTTGGCTTATAGGTTTGGAATTAATAATGATATTGATGATTCCAGTCCTATAAAAGAAAGATTATTAGTTATCGAAGAAGCTTTAAAAGAGTCAAATAATGATTTGATACTAAAAAATAATAGACTTAGTATATTAAATTCTAACCGCAGTCAAATAATTGAGGATTGTGCCTCATTTAATAAAGAAATTGAAGTAAATCAAGATTCTCTTAAAGCTGTCTCGCAAAGAATTGAGGATTGTAAATCGAGATTAAATAAACTTGATACTGCTAATAATTTATTAGTTAACGAGTTAGGTCATTTAAAAAATCAATTGAAGCCTTATCACGATAAGTTTGATCAACTACAAACCATTCAAAAGGCAAATTATGAAAAAAATCAAAAATCATCATTAATAGCTTTTAATGACGATTTTAATAATCTTGATAAAAAACTTGAATTACTTATTAAAGAGAGAAATACATTACTAGATAAAAAGAATCAATTTGCTTTAAATAAAGAGCGTATCAATAATTCATTAAAAATTACTTTACTACAAGAAAAAAACTTGCAGGAATCTATTAAACAACTCGCAATTGCTCATAGTGAATGGATAGAAAAAAGAGATCAATTTAAAAAAGAGCTTTCAGATCTCGATAATCAAAAAAATTCTCTAGAGAAGAATTTAGGTTTATTGAGAAGGAAAAGAGATGAATTAAACTCTTCAATTTCAAATAAAAGGCAAGAATATAATAACTATCTGTTAAAGCTTGAATATCTTGAAAGGGATATGCATTCCCTTAAAGAAGAGATGAGGAGCGAGAAAATAAAATTAGAAAATTATAAAAAAGATCTACCTAATCCTTCCCCGGAGTTTGGAGAATATGAAGGGAAGAGTCTTGAATCTTTGCAATCAGAAATTTCGATTATAAATGCAAAACTAGAAAGCTTAGAACCTGTCAATATGTTGGCTCTTGATGAACTAGAAGAATTAATTGAGAGATTAAATGGTTTGCGAGAAAAATTAGAAATTCTATCTAATGAAAGATCTGAATTATTGCTGAGAATAGAAACTGTATCTACGATGCGTCAAGAAGCTTTTATGCAAGCATTTACAGAAGTTGATAGACATTTTAGAGAAATTTTTGCAAATTTATCTGATGGAGATGGATTTCTTCAACTTGAAAATCCTAATTCTCCTTTAGAAGGAGGATTAACTTTAGTGGCTCATCCCAAGGGAAAAAATGTCAGAAGATTAGCGTCTATGTCAGGTGGTGAAAAATCGTTAACTGCTTTAAGTTTTTTATTTGCTTTGCAAAAGTATAAGCCTTCACCTTTTTATGCATTAGACGAGGTTGATAGTTTTTTAGATGGTATTAATGTTGAAAGGTTGTCAAAACTAATATCAAATCAGTCATCAAATGCTCAATTTATAGTCGTAAGTCATAGAAGGCCTATGATTAGTGCATCTGAACGAACAATTGGGGTTGCGCAAGCAAGAGGTGCTAATACTCAAGTTCTTGGGTTACCAAATGCTGCATAAACACACTTTTTTAAATTTATACGTCAGAATGATAAAAAGAAATTTATGAGCTTGTCTAACACATCTGCTAATAAGAATCTCCCTAACTCGGTTCCTAGTGAACGTTTATGGTTAAGGTCAGAATTAATGGGAACACAAGTGATAACTACTGATACTGGAAGGCGGCTAGGCGTAGTTGGCGAAGTTGTTGTTGATATTGATAGAAGAGAGGTGGTCGCTTTGGGACTAAGAGATAATCCACTTACAAGATTTTTACCAGGTTTGCCAAAATGGATGCCTTTAGAAAGTATAAAGCAAGTTGGAGATGTCATATTAGTTGACTCCCTAGATTCTTTGAGTGAAAGTTTTTCTCCAGAAAGGTATGGGAAGGTAATTAATTGTCAAGTGATTACAGAATCTGGACAACTTCTGGGAAGAGTTCTTGGCTTTTCTTTTGATATTGAGACTGGGGATTTGATATCTCTTGTTATGGGTGCTGTTGGTGTTCCGCTTTTAGGTGAGGGAGTTTTAAGTACTTGGGAAATACCTGTTGAGGAAATTGTAAGTAGTGGTACCGATAGGATTATTGTTTATGAAGGTGCGGAAGAGAAATTGAAGCAACTAAGTAGTGGACTACTTGAGAAACTTGGAGTCGGGGGTTCTTCATGGGATGAAAGGGAAGTCAATGGATACTCAGCAAATCTTGTACCTGTTGAGAATCAGTTACTTTCAGGTTCTGAATCAGAACAGCAAAACAATTTGGTCGAGGAATATGAAGAAGTTGTTGAACAAGATGATTATGAAGATGATTATGAAGATGATTATGAAGATGAACTTGAATATGTTGAAATAAAGGGTTCTGAAGAAGAAATAAATAATAGAAAAAAGCTATACATGGATAATGATGATTCTGATCAGATCCAGAATCAAAATATTGTTAATCAAATAGATGAAAAAAACAATATTGATTTAAAGCAAAAAAAACAATCAACTACTAATTTAGCTTCGAAAAGACCAATTCAAAATGCAACTGAAACTTTAGATATTGAACCACTAAACGAACAAAATTTAGTTCAAGATAATAAAAAATCAGAAAAGTTTGAAATTGATGATCCCTGGTAATTGTTAAAGTTTTTTTATTGAATTAACAATTATAGAAGCAAGTTTTTTTGCAGCACCTTTATCACCTCTTTCTTTGTTTAGATTATCCCTAATACTTTTTAATTGATCTTTATTTTTAATAAGAAATAATACTTCTCTTGCAATTTTTATTGTCGAAATATTACCTATCCTTTCAGGGACAATCATTCTTTTAGCTTTAATATTTGGCCAAGCAAAAAACTTCTTTTTTTTAAAATAAAAATTTTTAATTATAAAAGTTAGGAATCTATTTATGAATGAAATTTTTCCAACTACTCCAAAAATACCATCCCAAGCGTTCATCATATTTAAATGTTGAGTTGGCAGAACAACTAACATTGGAAGACTAATTGCTGCTAATTCTGCAGTATTTGCTCCTACAGTTGTAATTGCAAGATCACATTCTTTTAATATTTCATAGCAAGGATGTTTCTTGATTAGATAAATCTTTGTTTTTTTTGATGTTTCAATTACATAATCAAAACTAGAGTCTTTGAAGTTTTTAATTGTTTTGATTTTTGATGAGTAATATTTAGCAATTGGATTTTTGTTGCTTTGAAAAAATAAATATTCACTTTTATCAGTAGTTGGTGCAATGGGGATTATAAAATTTATATTTTGATTTTCTTTAGCGATATGATCTGCAACTTCTAAGAAGAAAGGAATTCCAATAGAAAGCTTTGCTTTCTTAGAACCAGGCAATAATGCAATGTAGTGTTTTTCTTTATTTCTTAGTGATATTTCGCTATTAAGTTTGATATCTGCCATCAAATCGCCAATTACTTTACATTTATATTTATATCTTTTAGGTATTAACTCTTTTACTTTTACATTCATAGCAGCAATTTCATTGGTCCATTTAGGCCATCGTGAAACCCATTCAGCATATGTGATATTTAAATAACCTAATCTTTTAGCTAATAAAATGCTCCAAAATTGATCCCCACCAAGGAAAATAACTATCCCTTTTTTTGGCCAATCAGCAAAAGAATGTGGCTTTATTAATAATTTCCAAAAACTTTTGGATTTTGTAATTAATTCGAATTTATTCCATGAATTTGCAACTAAAAATTCTTTACCAGTGGCATTTGGGCAAGGAACAAGGACTAACCTAAGAGTGAAATCTTGTTTATCTTCATCACATAGTGATTTATTTATTTTGTTTAGCTCATCCACTACAGGATTTACCCATGTAGTTAATTCACCAGGACCATTGGAAATTATAACTACTGCAACTGATTCTTTTTTCATTGCAGTTAAACCAGAATACATTAAATGCGGACGGCGAGACTTGAACTCGCAAGGCCGAAGCCACACGCTCCTTAGACGTGCGCGTCTACCAATTCCGCCACGTCCGCAAAGGGTTTTCAGCAGCCGGGGGATGCTTAAACCTTAAAAATATCATACATTATTGGCTGAATTAAGCATGTAGTTCGAAAAGAGTTTTTTTGAATATGATGAATAATTTTTCTATTGCATAAAACAAATATTTATACATATATAACGTTTTAGGTTGTATTGTAAAAAATGTCCTCTGATCACTAAAAAATTTTGTTGAATACTTTGGCAAATAATTTTTTATTTTAAGTCATTTCATTTCTTCAATTTTATTTTCATAATGGTTGAAAAAGTTTTAATTGCTAATCGTGGAGAAATAGCTTTACGAATTGTCAGAAGTTGTAGAGAACTAGGTATTGCAACCGTTGCAGTTTTTAGCACTGTAGATAAAAAAGCATTGCATGTTCAGCTTGCTGATGAGGCGGTTTGCGTAGGAGATTCATTAAGTAATAAGAGTTATTTAAATATTCCAAATATACTTGCTGCTGCTACATCGAGAGGAGTTGATGCTATTCATCCTGGTTATGGATTTCTTGCGGAAAATGATAAATTTGCTGAGATGTGTAATGATCACGGCATAGTTTTTATTGGCCCATCTCCTAAAGCTATTAGATCTATGGGAGATAAATCTACAGCTAAAGAAACTATGGAAGCAGTTGGAGTTCCAACAGTACCTGGTAGTAAAGGCTTGTTATCAAATGTTGATGAGGCTTATAAATTGGCAGATGATATTGGCTATCCGGTAATTATTAAAGCCACTGCTGGAGGAGGTGGAAGAGGTATGAGGTTGGTTGAAAACTCTGATAATCTAGAAAAAATGTTTAAAGCAGCTCAAGGCGAAGCAGAAGCAGCTTTTGGTAATGATGGTTTATATATGGAGAAATTTATAAAGAAGCCAAGACATGTAGAAATTCAAATTTTGGCCGACAGGTCGGGTAATGTTGTTCATTTAGGAGAGCGAGATTGTTCAGTTCAAAGAAGACATCAGAAGTTACTAGAGGAGTCTCCTAGTCCTGCAATTAATACTGAGCTAAGAAAAAAAATGGGGAACGCAGCTATTGCTGCTGCAAAAAGTATCGGCTACGAAGGGGCGGGGACAGTTGAATTTTTAGTTGATGATGATGATAATTTTTATTTTATGGAGATGAATACTAGGATTCAAGTTGAACATCCTGTTACTGAAATGGTTACAGGAGTTGATTTAATAGCTGAGCAAATTAAAATCGCAAGCGGAGCAAACTTGGAATTTAATCAGGATGATATCCATTTAAACGGTCATGCCATTGAATGTAGAATCAATGCTGAAGATCCTTCTCACAATTTCCGACCATCACCCGGAAAAATAACTGGGTGGCTTCCTCCTGGTGGCCCTGGTGTAAGGGTGGATAGTCATGTTTATACAGGCTATGAAATACCTCCTTTCTATGACTCATTAATTGGTAAATTAATAGTCTGGGGAAAAGATCGTAATACTGCAATTAAACGTATGAATAGGGCTTTAAATGAATGTGCAGTAACTGGTATTCCTACAACAATTAACTTTCATCTAACCTTACTGAATAAATCTAAATTTAAGCAGGGTAAGATACATACTAAATATGTAGAAGAAGAATTATTGCCAAATTACTGAGAAATAATTAAAAGATTTCTATGAAATATGTGTATGCAATGCAAGTTTTATAAGCCCTTGCTGACCGACTAAAATTTCTCTTAAAAAGCTTATAACTCCGATCCAAATTACGGGTCCAACATCAACGCCTCCAATAGGAGGAATTAGTTTTCTTGTTAAATTAAGAATAGAGCTTGATGGTATTGAAACTAATAACCATAAACCTTTACTTAAATCAATTTTTGGGTACCAAGTAAGTATTAATCTTATTAGAAAAACTATAGTTAGATATGAAAGAGAAATTCCTAAACTAATATCTAAAATTTGAAGAGAGTTTACAAGCAAGGAAATCACAATTATTTAATTCATCTTAATAAATAACCCATTGAAACGTATTTAATTCGTATTATAAATTGAGAATTTAATATTTAAAAAGTGTTTCAAATCTCAAATTTATTACTAGCCGCAGATTTTTCTGCTGAAGTTGCAAATAATTCCGCAGTGGGAATGATAGGTAGTTTTATTGCTGCTGCCTTACTTATCGTTATTCCAGCCACTGCATTTTTGATTTTTGTCAGCCAGAAAGATTCCCTCGATCGTACTTCTACTGGAAGACGCTAGTTTTTGTAGAAGTTTTAAGTACACTATATATATAGGGGATATAAGTAACCCTTTAAAAAATAAATTTTTGGAGAAAGAATGTGGTCAATGCTAGTCTCAATTGGGCCAGTATTGTTGGTATAGTTCTCGCGGTATGTGGAGGAGGCCTTTATTTTTTGAGGTCCTTTAAGCCTGCCTTGGCGCGGGATTATGATGTTTTCTTCGCAGCAATTGGACTTTTGTGCGGAGGAATATTATTTTTTCAAGGCTGGAGGTTAGATCCTATCCTTCAGTTTGGTCAGTTTTTATTAGCAGGAACTACAGTTTTTTTCGCATATGAAAGTGTGCGATTGAGGGGAGTTGCTACTGATCAAGCTAGAAGGTCATCTTATTTTGATGATGATCCTATTTCTGATGTTCCAAGAAATTCTAGAGGTCGATTTAATGACGATTATGATAGGTTTGAAGAATCTGAAAGACCATCTAGAAGATTTAAACCTCAAGAAGATGAATTTGAAGAAGACTATACGGAGGGGAGATCTCGTAGGAGGAATGTTTCAAGAGCCATACCCTCTGCTGCAGCAAGTAGAAGTAGGCCATCTACAAGGGAAATAAGTCAGTTTGAAAATGACGAGTTTCTAGACAAGATAATATCTCCCCTCCTGCTGATTCTTCTCCATTAAGAAAGAAACCTACTAGATCCCCTATTAGGCAGCAAACTTCAACAGCTCAAGTAGAAGATGCTTCATTTAAAGATGCTAATCAAGCTAAAAAACCACGTGAGACTCGTAGAGTAAGCTCTTCAGCTAGATCAAGTTCAAAAAATCAAAATAGTAGATATAACGTTGGAACAAACAAGAAAAAACCTAGAGATAACAGTTCTAGATTTGATGATTAATTATAGGATTCCTGCCCATTTTAAAAACGATTGTTTACTAAATAGTTCAATCAATATTATTGAAAGAAAGCCAATCATTGCAAATCTTCCATTAGTTTTTTCAGAATAACTACTCCATCCAAATTTATATTCATCTTTAATTTCTATAGATTTTTCATCTAATTCATTTTCTTCAATTTGTTCATTGATCTGATTCGGATCTTTTTGCTCTTCTATAAAACTCTCATTCTCTAAATTAGTGACTTCTGAGTTAGTTTGTTCTTCTTTCGAATTCATTTTTTTTGTTAATCCTTAAAATTATACTTATCAGAGGTCAATAATTTCCAGTCTCCTGTTAATATCTAAAGCACTTGTTGCTTCATCAAGTACTGCAAATCTTGGAGAATTTAGTAAGAGTCTTGCAAAAGCCAATCTTTGTTGCTCGCCTAAGGAAAGAATTCGTGGCCAATCTTGTTTGATATCAAGATTAGGATACCGATCCACTAAAGTTTTTAAATTTACTTCATGAAGTACAGAAGTAAGATGTTCATCACTAAATTTCTTGACTTCTGTGGGATAACATAATTGTTCCCTTAAAGAACCAAGTAGCATATATGGTTTTTGAGGTATGAATAATAATTCCCCAATTTTTGGTTTTTTAATTACTCCCTGATCGGGTTCCCATAAACCACTAATCATTCTTAGTAAAGATGTTTTTCCGCACCCAGATGGTCCTACTACCAAAAGTGATTGATTATTGTCGATGCTCAAATTTAAATTTTTAATTATTGTTTTATTTGATCCTGGTGGGCAAAGGTCAGCATTATTAATAAGAATTGAGGGGTAATCTGAAATAACGTTTTGATTGCTTGTTGGGTTGGTTTGACTAATGGATTCAACTTTTGATTGGAATCCTTCTAATCTGCCAATACCAGCAGTAAATTTTGCAAGTTCTTCGATTTGATTAACAATGAAAAATAACGAACCTTCAACCATTCCAAATGCAAAGCTTGCCTGAATAAAGCGTCCATAATCAATATCACCTTTAAAGTAAGGGATTGCCATTATTAAATATGGAAAGAAATTTCCAGCATAATTAATGGATCTTCTCATGACGTCTATTATTACTCTCCATATAATCAGTAAATTAAAGTTTCTCACCACTTCTCCTAAGCGTCTTTCAGTTTCACTTTGCTCAGGATTCTCCCCAGAGTAAAAGGCTATTGATTCAGCATTATCTCGAATATGTACTAAGCCATATCGAAAATCTGCTTCATATCTGAGTTGATCAAAGTCAATCTTTACAAGATTTTTTCCAGCAATTAAGAGGATAGAAGTTGCAAATGCGGCGTAACCAAATAAAGAAAAAGTAAGTGTTGTACTAATACTCCATAAAATAAGAATATTAAGTGAAAATGTTAGTAGGGCATCAAAAATACCTAATGTGAAAGAGAGACTTTGCCCGGTAAAAGCTCGGGTATCATCTGTGATTCTTTGATCGGGATTATCTACATCGGTTTGTTCTTCATCATTGGGATTTAACTGGTAATAAGCTTTATTAGTCATATAATCTTTGACTAGACTTTTTGAAAGCCATTCTCTCCAAATTATTCCTAACTTATATGTAAAAAATATTTGGGAAACACGTATTGGTAGAGCCACAGCGAAACAACAAGCGTAAATCCCCAATATCCGATAAAATCCATCTTCTTGTTTTTCTACTAAAGCATTTGTTAAATCTCTTGCAATGAATCCAATACCTGCGTTTATTCCGTTTACAGCTAAAAGCATTAATACAATTATCGCAAGGAATAACCAATGTAACCATCTACGGTTTTTTAATTGACGTCTTAAGCTAAAAAAGCTTCCTGATCCAATTAGAAATAATGCAGAGAAAAGCAATCCCCAACTCCCAGCCCAAATTGAATTGACAGTACTTACTACACCTCCGAAATACTTTTCAAGAAAAATTGGTTGAAAGCTTTCAAAAAAACTTATTATTCCTGTAAGACCAACAAGTACTACTCCACCAACACAAAATAAAAGAGAAATCAAAAGCCATATGAATTGGAATCCATTACATTGATCTATGGGAAGAAAAAACGGCTGAGATAGCTTCCTTAATTTTTGTAATTGGTACAGTATTTTGGATTTATTATTAACTGCTTTATTCATTACTCGACTAGTGTTATGAAATAAATTATAACTTTTAGCAGTCTATTGACCAAAGCCAATAAATGAAAGTGCCCAGTCAGGTAAATTCAAGTAATTCAAGATTGTTGCATCAAATTCATGAACTTTTGGAAAAGATTTATCTAATGCCCACCATAGTAGAAAAGGTAAATTAAATAAAATTTGTAATTGCCATTTATAAGTTAAAACGTTCCAAATTTTTATTAACTTAGTTTTGAGTGAATCATCTAGCTCTTCCCAATTTTTTGAAATTAAATTGAATAAATTTTTAGATTCTGTATTTAAGGACTCTGGAGTATTCATTTTGTTTTTATTTATTTATAACCCATTAATATTTCTTTCGAGAGTTTTAACCTGGAGGCCAATTCATTTTTCTTCCAGATAAAAAATGAATATGTAAATGAAAAACTGTTTGTCCCGATTCTGCTCCAGTATTAATTACTGTTCTCCAATTAGTTAAATTTTTTGATTTAGCTATTTTGCTACCAACAAAAAGTAAATGCCCTAATAAATTTGCATCTTGCTCAATACACTCTAATAAACTGATTATTGGCTTTTTAGGAATCACTAAAAAATGTACTGGAGCTTGTGCCTGGATATCATTAAACGCAATACAAAACTTATCTTCATAAAGCTTATCGCAGGGTATTTCTTCATTAATGATTTTTTGAAATATTGTTGTTTCAGTCATTAAATTAATTAATTGAGATAACGTCTTTTTCGTTAAACCCTTCTTTTAAAAGTTCTTTGTTCAAATCATCTTTTGATGTAACTCTATCTACAAATAATATTCCATTTAAGTGATCCATTTCGTGTTGAATACACCTCGCTAGAAGTCCATCTGCTTTCATTTTACGTGGTCGTCCCATTTCATCTCTAAATTTTAATTTTATAGTTGATGGTCTTACTACATTCAAATAGACGCCAGGTATACTCAAGCAGCCTTCTTCGTATGAATTAAGGGTTGTTCCAAAGTCTGTAATTTCTGGATTGATTAATATTAAAGGTTCTGCTGCTGAATCTTCAAAATTTACGTCTATGACAAGAAGCTCTTTGTTGATTCCAATTTGAGGTGCAGCAAGTCCAATTCCTTTAGCTGCATACATGCTTTGAAGCATTTCTCTAGCAAGTTTTCTAATCGATTCGTCAACTTTAGTTATTCTTTTGGAATTTTGTCTTAATACATCATCACCAAGTTTATAAATATCTAGAGATGGCTTACCTGTTTGTTCTTTTGCAATTTTTTCTGAGCTTCCATTTGTTCTTGACTTTTTTGCAAGTTGTGAAAAATGGTTTGCCACGTTAAAAAAGTTTTTAATTAAGAGTTTAGCTATAAAAATACTAGCACTTTAATTTACTTTCTTTATATTTTTTTTAAATGAGTAATGATGATAAGTTAAAAGTTAGGCAAACTGAATCTAAAAAAAATGCTTTCAAGGAATTAACTATTATTAGGGATACCATTTTTTGGATTGATGTTGTTGGTGAAGGTCAAAATGAAAATGCCATTTTTGCAAGACCATTTAATGTCAAAGAAGCTATTCCCCAGCAATTAACAAGTAAAAAATATAATATTAAAAATAATTTTCATGGATATGGTGGTAAATCTTATAAATGTATAAATTTTAAAAATAATTTTTATTTGATATGGATAGATCAGATTACCAAGGCAGTATGGTTTCAAATTTTTAAAGAGGCAGCGTCAACTGATAGAAGCCAAAATAAATATCTCGTTTCAGTTCAAGAACCTAATCAACTATCTAAATCAATTGATGGAAATTTTGATTCTTCATTTGTCATTTCTGAAAAAAATTTATTGTATGGAATTTGCGAAATAAATAATAGAGATTATTTATTTTCTTTAAATTTAAAAAAAACTAAACAAGATATTACCCTATTGGATAAGTGAAACACATTTGGTATGTTCTGAAGATAGTTCTGGATGGTGGAACTTATTGTTTTTAGATGTTAGTGAAATTGAGAATATTTTTATTAAGAAAAGAGTAGAGAGAAATTTGATTGAATATGGAGCACCACAATGGGTCACTGGAATAACATTTTTTTCAGGGAATAAAAAAAATTTATTTTGTGTAGCAAAAAAAGAAAATAGTTTAATAGTGGAACAATATAAAGATCTTGAATTTGTTAAAGAATTTTCTACTCCTTTTACCTCAATTAGTGATTTCAGTGTTTTTCGGAAAAAAGTTCTTTTAAAAGGTTATGGATTTGATTTTTTGGGAATTTTATTTGAAATTGATTTTGCAAAAAAAGTTTTATCAAATTTTTCTGAGCAGATATTTTTTGATCATATAAAAGATTGTTCAAAACCTGAAACATTTTGGTTTAAAGGTTTTGAAGATAAATCAACTCATTGTTTTCTTTATAGACCGCTTGTTGAAAATTTTAGAAAGCCACCGCTCCTTGTTAGAGCACATAGCGGACCAACTTCATGTTTTGATGGATCATATAATTCTGAAGTTCAATATTGGACGTCGAAGGGATTTTTTGTTGCTGAAGTCAATTATGGAGGATCATCAGGATTTGGCAAAGC
>LULP01000597.1_pt1 | contig 13721 bp, 29 predicted proteins | sample 728111 | NCBI WGS metagenome assembly LULP01 (sample SAMN03860286, study PRJNA289734) | marine metagenome | biome: seawater column; feature: ocean; material: water; isolation source: Red Sea water column Station 149 - depth 25m | place: Saudi Arabia: Red Sea | collected 2011-10-15 | depth 25 m
AAAAATGCCAAAAATAAAATATTCGTCAAAACCCCATTCTTATCATGTTTTTTAGCGTCATTATAGTCTTGACATTAATTGACAATAATAGGTGGGCGATAAAAACTGAACAATTAGAGGAAATCTTTACCGCCCTTACAGTAAGTTATGTTTGGGTAGGTCTTACTGTAAAACTAATCTCTATCATCTATCCTCTCAATACATATTAGGGTAATGTGGGGTAGTGTAGTATTAAAATAAGCATAACACCCTAATTTGCTAAATATGGGATTCAAGAAACATAAACTAGAATACGAACCAATCATATCAGATGAAAAAGACGTTCCTGTCGAATTTGCCAACCTAGATAATAAACTTACCAGAAGACAAAGAAACTTTGTATGGATAGCTGTAAACAATCCAAGGCTATCTTTAGTAGAGTGTGCAAGTAAAGCTGGTTATAAAGATCCAAGACAGGCTGCTGTAAATGTATTTAAGAATGAGATAGTAAGAAAAGAATATAATTTTTTAACTAATGAAGTTAAGAAAAAGTATGAACTTAACTATGATAGGGCAGTCCAGGACTTGTACGACATAAGAGATAAAGCTCTAGCGGCAGGTTCGTTTAATGCGGCCATATCTGCCCAGAACTCTTTGTTAAGGGTTGGTGGCCTTATTGTGGATAGAAAAGAAGTGCTATTCGGTAAAATAGATCAAATGAGTAGAGAAGAGGTCGAAGGTAGGCTTGAGCAGTTATTAGGTGGTGCTATGGCCAAACAGCTAGTAAAACAAAAAGAATTAGAACAAAAAGAGAAGTTGGACGGTAAAGTGTATGACGATCATTCAGCTACTAGGCTTTTCAAAGATGATGAGCAAGATAATAGCGATAACTCCGATTAATTTAATTATAAACACAAGGCACTCCAATCAGATATATCGTAAGGGGAGAGAATTATGAAAAAATACAGAAAGAAGTGCCTAATCCACATAGTATGTGCTTTACGGTAATTGTGCAACATATTTAGATAATCCTATCCACCTTTCTTTGTTATTATTATACCAAAAGGCTTGATCGTAGTCCTTTGAGCCTGGTTTATAGACTAAAAAGCCAAACTTAGAGTGTGGATCTAGGTTTGGATCAAAGTAAGCTGATACTTCGTCCCAAGATACCAGTTTAATACGGTATTGAGGTTTATTCACAAATCTTTTCTATTTTTATATACCTACTACCACAATCACATGAAGAAGTAAGTCTATTTTTAAAATAATAAAAATGCTTATCTTCATGAGTAAAAGTGTAATATTTCCAAAAAGATTCTGTTGCTTTCTTAAATATATTATTTATTTGTACTTGTTTCATCTTTTATCTCCTCTAAATCTTCATGATCTGGTAGTTCTGCTATTAAGTGATGTGGAAAGTCGTGCCTGGTAGTAAAAAGCTTTACACTTCCGTCTTTGTTAGTGAGTTCGTTTCCATTCTCATCTAGCTTGTAGAATTGAATATCCCATAAACCTATATCTAAGTTATTGTTGTTGGCCATTATATATCTCTTCTACATTGCTACATTCCCAATCTTTTGAAGCGTCATAACCAATAGAAAATTGTAATTCTTTATTAGCTAAGTCTTGTGCTTCATCTTCGTTCTTTGCTTCTACAACATAATCGTATTGCAAAGTCTCATACGGTATAAAAGATACCTTGTATTGTGTTGGTCTACTCATATTACCTCCTTAGTAAACTATTCTTTAATACTCTTCAGTCAATTCTTTTAAATGTCTAACTATCATGTCTAATGCTTGATCAACTTTTTTATCTTTGAAATCATCTTTAATATCAGATACAGCATTTTGTATATCTTCTAAGCTTATTTCATACCAATTACCTATAGATAAATCATTTATACGGTTGTTTAAATTTTTTTCTATAAATTCAATTGCTCCTTGTTCTGAATAATCCATAACATGAAAAGTTCCAGAAACTTTAACTTCAAACTCTTCTTCTTGATCATATTTCATTTATCATCTCCTCGTAAGTTTCAGCTTGTAAGTCTCCTAAGTAGCTTTTGCCTTCAACTATTTCTTTGATCATATCTGCTAACCAAAAAATATCGCAATATGGATTATTTCTATTAGATTTACATAATTTTAATATTTCTGTAATCATTTCTTCTTTATTCATATCACACCTCCTCCCATTTATTAGTTTCGTGATTAAAAACTTTTGTGTCCCAGGAATACGGGTCATCTTGATATTGTGAATCTTCATACAAAAGTTTACCTTTTGTTGTAAATTCATAAGCTATTTCACAATCAGATAAATCATCAAAATAATTTCCGTTTTCATCTTCAAAATGATTATCTGGTAATTCAAATATTCTATCTCTATATTCTTGTACTCTAACTTTCATGTCACACCTCCTATCGTGATCTAAATAAATAAAATAAACACCTTAACTTCCATTCTGGTAAGTGTTGCAAGTGCTTTGATATTGGATTTGGGTATACTGGTTTAGTCATTAGTCTTGCTCCTTTAATTTAGGATAGCAATAAATCTTTATTTCTACTTCATCTGAATAATCTTTACTCCACTTTGAATAAATTTCTGGATCTCCACTTGGATAATATTTAACCAACAATTCATGCAATTCATTTATAAATTTCGAATCCATTGTTTGGTTATTATCTATTGTTTGGTTTTTGTTCATTAGTCTTGCTCCTCTATTTCATTTCCTACTTTTTTACAACAAGGTATACAAAACCAGTCGTATAAAGATATATTTTTATTGTTATTTTCCCATTCAGTTATTCTTTGTTCTGAACATTCTAATATTTCTCTAATATCCATAATCATATTTTCATATTCATCTTTCTTGCCACAAACATTACATTTTCTAAGTTCAATCATTATTGCTCCCTCTCAATAAAATTATTAATAAACTTTTCTATATCTCGCAACCAGTCTATAGTAATACGGTAATTAAGTAGGTCTTTGTCCCAGTTCCAAGTAACTTGTTTGTATATATCTTGCATTATTCTTGCTCCTTTAAATCCTTAATTATTTTTTTGTAATCTTGTCCGTTATATTCACATAATTCTTTAAATGTCATTTTTGCTAGACTTATCATTTCAAGTCTTAAATCTTCTAAAGAATAATTTTGTGCTTGAAATAACATACTTTCAATTATGCGTTTACATTCATTATCTACTGCTTCTTTTAGTTTTTGATCTGCCATAGTTATTCCTTATCTAAATTGAGTTTTTTTACAAGTAATTCAGCTAAAGTATCAACACCCCAACTACAACCGTCTATAAATCCTTCATTCCATATTTCAAATTTATTCGGTTCATATATTGCTAAATGTAAACCTCTACGAAACGCTGAATTAATATCTTTTGCATTACCAGAAAAAGTATTTTCTGAATCAATTTCTTCGTATAGATACCATAATGTTGTATCCCAACTACTAACTTTGTTTATGTAATCGTATGCTAATTTAATATTTTCCAAAGTTAGTCCTCGATCTTATCTTCATAAAAGTAAACAACTGCTACTGTTCCTTTTGTTGGGCTATCATGAATAGATAAATCTACATCATCAAACTCGTTATCAAGTCTGTCGCATAGTTCGTCCATAGTTAGTTTTTCTTGTTTTTCTGTATGTATTGCCATAATTAATCACCTCTTTTTTTAGTAAATAGTATTGTCCACTCTTCTAGTTCTTTATTCCCTTAATAAGTTGTTATCAATTCTGTAGCATATGATGTCGTACACCTCATTAAAGCCACCCTCAACCATAAACCTTTGCGTATATTCAAAATCATCTTTGAAGCTATACACGATTGCTTCTATTGTTTGAACACCTAGATTAAATATCATTCCATAATCTTTATATTCTCTTGTTTCAGTTGCTAATACTTCATTAAACATTAGATACCTCTTTAAATAGTTCAAGTTGTCTGTATTGCTCTTGACATTCTTTAGAGCATTTTTCAATAGGCTTATCTTCTAAAAAATACTCCATAAGTGGGTATTGTTTATTAGTTTTTCTAATTTTCTTTTTATGCTTGTTAGTTAGTTTAGACATTAGATAACCTCTCTTGGATTTCTTCAATATCATTTTTTGATACGTACTCCCAAAGTATGTCTTTGGCTTTCTCGTGATAATCATCTTGATTAAGATAATCTTGTAGAACTCTTAAATCTTTATAATTATGTTCTTTTAAATCTTCCGTAGCTGTTAAATCTACTTGTTCATAATCAATATTAAAGTGTTCTGAATAATGTGTCTTTTCGCTATCTAACAAATTATCAATTAAATTAGATAAATGCTTTTTAGCTTGTTCTTTAGTTATATTCATATTTATTACCTCTATTATTAATTATACTGATAACTTACTAATTGTAAAGAGATAATATTATTAATATAAATATATGTAATGATTTCTAGGAATTAATAGCATCTTCTTTGTTAGTGGCTCATACACTCAAAAAAAATCACATTATTTTACAAATTGTCAGTAATATAAGGTATAATAAGATAGGTGGTCTGGAATGGTAGTATACGACAAGCAGTCCCTGAGTAGCCAACTGCAAGACCACCATTACATATTAATTAATACGGAGTAATACAATATGAATACATACACACAATTAGATAAACTGGCACAAACTAGAAAAAGAAAATTAGGTAATAACACATATTTAGTTATTAGAGATGATGACGGATACGGTATAAGGTTACATGATACTGAGGTTGTAATACATTATAAGGATAGAATTGTTTTAGATAGTGGTGGATATAAAACAGTCACAACTAAAGCAAGAATGAATGAATACACGCCTTTTAATATAACCCAAAAGCAAAAAGTCTGGTATGTTGACGGAACACCTTTTGAGGACGGTATAACACTTTACAATAACGGTACTATCAAAGGACAAGGCAAAGACCCAAAAGAAACAATAAAACTCACTAAAAGAGTTAAACAATATTCTAAAGATTATGCTAAAGAGTTTATGAAGGGTAATGTTCCAGCACCTAGTAATGGCGATTGTTGGGGGTGTTTATTTCATAAAGACGGTAAACCGTCTATCGCAAAAGACCATATATTTTCGCATTTAGAAGATAAGTATTATGTTCCTAGTATGTTATACAACATGTTTGATAGTGGTTACTTAAGTCAATATGCAAAAGGTGTTATATGCAAAGTATGGAACGGTAAACCTATTGATGATTTATATTCTTTAGAATTTGTAGAAGAGCAAATACAAAAAGCAATATATAAATTTTGTGCTAGGGATTTAGGTATAGCCTAATCTAGATCATACACAATAAACAAGGGAGTATTAACTCCCTTTTTTTATGCATGTTTTTTACAAATTGTATTAAATATCAGGTATAATACATATATGTTAATCAACATTACGGAGGTAAATTAACATGACTAAAAAAAGAAAATATGTATATGTGGCCAAGTGTTTAGAACTAGGTTGTCCTAGACTGTGGGCATACAAAAAAGACGTTATAGAAAAGGGTATGCGTGAATGGACTGCTAAACAAATTAGGTTAAAGCCTTTAGCCTTATGGAAGTATCCTTTAGTTATAGTAGATGATAACTATTATGACGTTGACTGGGGTTATAAGAACGACAAGGGCGAATATGTTGATAACGGGGTGCGAGTAGTTTAATCAAACTGCAAACATAAAAGGGGGAGCATTAGCTCCCTTTTTTTATGGCCAAAATTCTTGGCCAACATTCATGAAACTTATAACTGACAGCTGAGATTGTATTCATGAAATTTATATTACAAGAATATAGTCGTGGCCAGAGCTTAGTTGTGTAAACCACACCACAAGACCTATCAGCAAAAACTTATCAATACAGGGCATTACAGAGCCTTGTAACATTAGGTTCCCTAAGACCCCCATTTTTATATACACACAATAAAGTTAATGACCCCCACCCCCAAAAAAGTGACTGCAACTATATAGCTATACTTACACACAAGGTTTCTCTCACACAATTTTAATTTTCACAACATTCTAGTATTTTTTATATTTGGTGTTACAATCGCTATAAGGCGGGTGTGGTCAAATATGTACTTCATAATTTTTTATATTTGGTGTTACAATCGCTATAAGGCGGGTGTGGTCAAATATGTACTTCATATTACCTCCGTACAGACTGCACCCAAATTACTATAGATATGGAAGAAGATATGATCATGAATGTTCCTTCTGCACCTGAGATGCAAGGGACTCCTATGGCACCCGATTTATCTATGGAAATGCAGCCTGATATGGCTGATGTATCACAAGCTGAAATGCAAGAGGCTCAGGGAGCCCTCATGCAGATATTACAAGTTATTAACATGTTAATCGAGCAAGGCCTAAATCCAGAGCAAATTAAAGCCTTTCTAGAGCAATACGGTATTTCTGAAGAAGAACTAGAGCAAGCAGCTCAAGCTCTTGGTGTAGATATTGATGCGGTACTAAGCGGTCAAATGCAAGCACCTCAAGAGCCTATGATGATGGCTGAGGGTGGTCCAGCAACAAATGTATCAGATAGGACTCAATCAGAACAATTAGGTTATTCTTCATTTAGATTGGCTGTTTTGAATCCTGAAAGAGCTGATTCAGATATGATTAAAAAAGATTATCTAGAATCAGTTGGTCCTGAAATTTACGCTATGGATGAAGCAAATATTTTAGCGGGTCGTGAGCCAAGTGAATTTTTACAAAGAGGCATACAAAATTTTGGTCGATTTTCACAAAATCCAATTACAGTAGCTCCTTCTGTTATGAGTAATATGTCTGATAACGAACCTATGATGCAAGATAGGTCTGTTGGTAATCAAATATTTACTTTGCAATCACAAATTAATAATCTTATGAACGATTACAATATTGCGATTCGTGACCAAGACTTTAATACGGCTCAAGCTATAGCTGATCAAATAAATAATATTGATGTTCAGATTACCCAACTGCAATCACAAATGCCTATGGGATTAGGCGAAAAAAAAAACTAACAACTTCAGCTAGACCTTTTAATGTAATCTACGACATGTTACCTGCAAGAGGTAAACAAATATACGATACGGTAGCTGGTGGCTTAGGTATGTTTACCGATCCTATGATGGCTATTCCTGGTGGGTTAAGTGTAAGGGCTTTAGCTAAACTAAGAAAGTTAGAAAAAAAGTTTAATCGTGAACAAATAGCAGCACAAAGTCCTGATCCAGTTGAAAGAGCTGCTGCTCAAAAGTCAATAGAGCAAATTAAGAAACAAAGAGATAAAATCATAAAAGATGACCAATCCTAATTTTTCGCATCTATCTGATTCAGAAATACGCGAAACTCTTATGTTACAAGAGCGTCTTGCTCTTATAGAACAGCAAAAAGAGTGTCAAAGTTCTTTCCTAGAATTTATTAATTACATGTGGCCAGAGTTTATTTGTGGCCGTCATCACAAGATCTTTGCACAAAAACTTGAGGAAGTTGCAGAAGGTAAGTGCAAACGGTTAATTATTAACATGCCACCTAGACACACCAAGTCTGAGTTTTGTTCTACTTATTTTCCCGCTTGGATTATGGGTAAGCAACCAAATCGTAAAATCATGCAGACTACTCACACAGGAGAGCTAGCGGTACGTTTTGGCCGTAAGGTTAGAAACATGATGGATACCGAAGAATACAAAAAAATATTTAGCAAAGTAGAACTACAAGCTGATTCAAAGTCTGCTGGTCGTTGGGAAACTAACAAAGGTGGCGAATACTTTGCTGCTGGTGTGGGTGGAGCTATTACAGGTCGTGGTGCAGATTTACTTATTATTGACGATCCACACTCAGAACAAGATGCTCTTAGCCCTACCGCTATGGAGGCTTGTTGGGAGTGGTACACCTCTGGTCCTAGACAGCGTTTACAACCAGGAGGAGCTATTATTTTAGTTATGACTAGGTGGAGTTCATTAGATTTAACTGAAAGGCTCTTAGAAGCTCAGAAAGAAGAACTAGCCGACCAGTGGGATATTGTAGAGTTTCCTGCTATCTTTGAAGACTCTGGTAATCCTTTGTGGCCTGAGTTTTGGGATATAGAAGAACTTAATAAAGTAAAGGCATCTTTACCTACCCAAAAATGGAACGCACAGTGGATGCAAACTCCAACTGCAGAAGAAGGCTCGATTATCAAGCGTGAGTGGTGGAACGTGTGGGAACATGATTCCTTGCCACCTGTAAAATATATTATTCAAAGTTACGATACTGCCTACAGTAAAAAACAAAATAGTGACTACTCTGCTATCTCTACTTGGGGTGTGTTTAATCCTACACCTGATGAGCCAGACTCTATTATTTTATTAGATGCCCAAAAAGGTAGATGGGACTTCCCTGAACTTAAGCGGATAGCCTACGAAGAATATAAATACTGGGATCCTGATATGACCTTGATTGAAGCCAAGGCATCTGGTACGCCACTAACTCACGAACTGCGTAGATTAGGCATACCTGTCGTTAATTATTCTCCTACTAGAGGCCACGATAAATCTACCCGAATGCACTCTGTCGCTCCTATATTTGAATCTAATCTAGTCTGGGCACCACAACGTAAGTTTGCTGAAGATATGATAGAGGAGTGTGCAGCATTTCCTTTTGGTAAAAATGACGATTTATGTGATACTATGACTCAAGCCCTAATGCGTTTTAGGGAAGGTGGTTTAGTTTCGTTACATGACGATTATATGGACGAGCAAAAAACCCTAGTTAAGAGGGCATATTATTAATGGCAATAGAAAAACAACCAGGTAACGTACCTACATCTGAAAACACGCTAGAAGGTACCGAAGATATGCAAGTCGCTATTGAAGCGATTGAAGAAGCAGGCCAAGATGATTTTGAATTACAAGAGGACGGTAGTGCAGTCCTTGGTCCAGAGGATGATGTTGTAATAGATACAGGCTTTGATAGTAATTTAGCTGAATCTTTAGACGATAATACCCTTAACACCATATCTATAGAACTAATAGCTGGTATAGAAAAAGATAAAACTAGCAGAGAGGACTGGGAAAAAACTTATACAGACGGCCTCAAATATTTAGGCATGAAGTTTGATCAAGAAAGATCAGAGCCTTTTGAGGGTGCTTCAGGTGTCATACATCCATTACTAGGCGAAGCAGTCACTAATTTTCAAGCACAAGCATACAAAGAGCTGTTACCAGCGAACGGACCCGTAAAAACTCAAGTAGTTGGTAAATATGATGCGATAGTAGAAGAACAAGCACAAAGAGTATCTGATTTTATGAACTATCAGATAGTGCATGTTATGGAAGAGTTTGATGAAGAGCTAGACCAAATGCTATTTTATCTACCTTTAGCTGGATCTGCTTTCAAAAAAATATATTATGACGAATCATTAGGCCGTGCAGTATCAAAATTTATTGCACCAGAGGATTTAATCGTGCCTTACTTCTCAACTGACCTAGAATCTTGCCCTAGAATTACAAATGTGGTCAAAATGCCTGAAAATGAGGTAAAAAAGATGCAAGCCTTAGGGTTTTACCGCAAAATTGACGTTGGAGCCTACGATAACGAGGAATATAGCCAAGTAAAAGAGGAAATAGACGAGCTTTCAGGCCTAGAACCTTCTTATGATATGGGTGAAGTATCGGTTTTATACGAAGTCCACTGTAATTTAGATATAGATGGCTTTGAAGATATGGACGAAACGGGTCAAATGACAGGTGTCAAGCTACCCTATATCGTAACTATTGATGCAAATACCAGTAATATCTTAAGTATTTACCGTAATTACGCTGAAGACGACCCTATGCGTAAAAAAATAGAGTATTTTGTGCATTTTAAGTTCTTACCTGGTCTAGGATTCTACGGTTTTGGCCTAACGCACATGATTGGTGGTTTATCAAAGGCTTCTACCAGTATTTTAAGGCAGTTAATAGACGCTGGCACCCTTGCAAACCTACCTGCAGGGTTTAAAACCCGTGGTATTAGGATTCGTGATGAAGATACACCCATACAACCAGGCGAGTTTAGAGATGTTGATGCTCCAGGCGGTTCTTTACGTGAATCTATCCAACCGTTACCATTCAAAGAGCCAAGCGGTACTTTATTAAACCTATTGGGTATCTTAGTAAACGCAGGACAAAGATTTGCCTCTATCGCAGAGATAAATGTAGGGCAAGGTAATCCAAATGCACCTGTAGGCACTACATTAGCCTTATTAGAAAGATCAACCAAGGTTTTATCTGCTATACACAAAAGACTACATAACTCGCAAAAGAAAGAGTTTCGTATCTTAGCTAACGTATTCAAAGAATATTTACCACAAGAATATCCATATAACGTGGCAAACGCTAACAACACTATAAAATTAACTGATTTTGACGATAGAGTAGATATATTTCCTATCTCTAACCCAGATATCTTTAGTCAATCGCAACGTATAGCTATGGCTCAAGAAATGATGCAGTTAGTCCAATCTAATCCAGAAGTACACGGTGCATCAGGTATTTACGAGTCTTACAAGCGTATGTATTCTGCTATAGGGGTTGATAACGTAGAGCAAATACTAGCCCCACCACCTCAAACAGAGCCAAAACCTGTAGAAGCTGGCTTTGAAAACAATCAATTGTTATTGGGTAATCCTGCTAAGGCTTTCCCTGAGCAAAACCATGATGCACATATAGCAACGCACATGAGCCTACTTAATACACCACCCGTACAAATGAACGCACAAGTGCAAGCATTAGTGCATGCACATATTATGGAACATTTACAAATGAAAGCAGATATCTTAGCACAACAACAAATGCCACCAGAAGCTTTACAGCAGTTCCAACAACTGCAACAACAAGCACAGCAAGTTAGTCCTGCAGAACAAGGTGTTTTGATGCAACAAGCAAATAACATTTTGGCACAGTTCTCAGCACCTATAATGTCAGAATTAATTGCTGATTACACAGCTAGAATATCTAAACCAGAGGATGAAGATCCATTAGTGGCAATTAGAAAACAAGAACTTGCTTTGAAAGGTCAAGAGTTAGCAATTGAACAACAACAGTTCAACGCACAAGAAAGACGTAAAGAACAAGATGCTGCAAGAAGGGCTACGATTGATAGAGAGCGTATTCAAGCCTCAGAAGATATAGCAGAAATGCGTGACGATACGGCTAGAGCAAGACTAGATCAACAACGTATGTTGAAAAACTTAGATATCATGAATCGTAATTAATTCTTGCAAAATTAAATTTATCTATACATAATAACAAACATGGTTAAACGAACAGAAATAAATCAACAAAAAACACCTACTGTAATGAAAAACAAAAATCCTTACAGTAACAAAGGAAGCGTATCGCTAAAAACTAACCAAGGAACTTTTGATACCAATACAACACCTAAGCCTGGTATGGGTAAAGGTAAATCCAGAGGTATGGGTATCGCTGAGTTTGGTGGTAAGTTTTCTGGTGTATATTAATGGATTCAGTTTGGCTGGCTAAAAAATTTCTAAAAGAAATAGCGGCCAGAAGAGAAGACACTAAGGATGCCATGTTATCTGGCTGTAGTGATTTTTCTCAATACGAGTTTTTGCGTGGGCGTTACAGTTCTCTCGCTGATGCAGAAAATATATTTAGAGAACTGCTAGGGAAAAACTTACAAGATGACATCCAAGATACAGGTACCTGAACACATAGCCAAAGAATTAGAAGCTGAACAAAACCCACCTAAAGAAGAAACTAAGATACCTTACGTAAAAGAAGAAGCACGGGTTTTAGATCCAACACTTATAGAAAAGTCAATTTTAGAACGTATGCCACAACCTACTGGTTGGCGTATTTTAATACTACCTTACGCTGGCAAAGGCGTTACAGACGGCGGCATACAGCTAGTACAATCTACAGTCGATCAACAAAGGTTATCTACCGTTGTTGGTTATGTGGTAAAAATGGGACCTGATTGTTATAAGGATAAATCTAAATTTGACGGTCCTTGGTGTGAAGAAAAACAATGGGTATTGATAGGCAGGTATGCTGGAGCTCGTTTCAAACTTGGTGATGAATCCGAGTGTCGGATCATTAATGATGATGAAGTGATTGCCACCATACTAGATCCTACAGATATCCTTGCAGTATAAGGAGAATAAATGTCTGAAGAAGCATTAAAACAAGAAGAGGTAATAGAAGAAGAAGGAGAGGTTATTGATTTAGAAGAATCAAAACCTGAAGAAACACCTGCAGTAGAAACGGCAGAAGATACTACACCCGAAGTAGTTACAGAAGAACCTGAGCCTGAAAAAAGCGAAGAAGAGTTACAAGATTATTCTGACAAGGTTCAAAAAAGAATTAATACTTTAACAAGAAAGCTTAGAGAGGCAGAAAGAGGTCAAGATTCAGCTTATGAATACGCTAAAAACTTAGCGGCTGAAAATGAAAGACTAAAAACAACTGCACAAACCCTACAACAAACAACCTTTGATGAGTCTGCGACTAGACTAGAGTCACAAAAAGCACAAGCTATGGCTTCTTTGCAAAAAGCACATGAAGTTGCAGATTATGAAAAGGTAGCACAAGCACAAGACGTATTAGCTAAAATAGCAGTACAAGAGCAAAAAGTTCAAGAGGGTAAGATACGAATGGAGCAAATGCAAAAAGAAACACCAGTACAACAGCCTCAACCAACAGTTCAACAACAACCTATGTTCAATTCAAAAATGCAAGATTGGATTGATGACGGTAATGAGTGGTTCTTAAATAATGCAGTAATGCATGAAACAGGAACTCAGATACATGAAGATTTAGTTACTGAAGGATTTGTCGTTGAAAGTGATGAATATTTTGCTGAAGTAAATAAAAGAATTAGGATTAAACACCCTGAATATTTTAATGAACCAGCAAAATCTAAACCGTCACAAAAGGTGGCTTCAGCAGGAAGAGTAAGCGGTAAGTCTGGTAAAAAGCAGATTAGGCTCTCTCCTAGTGAAGTACAAATGGCAAAAAAATTAAACGTACCCTTAACAGAGTACGCAAAATATGTTAAAAGGTAACTAATATGACAGATAATACTGACAAACAAAACAGAACTTCACGTTCTGCCGACACTCGAGCTGATAAAGTAGCTCGCAAACCTTGGAGCCCACCATCCATGTTGGATACTCCTCCTGCACCTGAAGGTTATACCTACAGGTGGATTAGAGCCGAACTTGTAGGCCAAGAAGATCGAAAAAATGTTACAGCTAGATTAAGCGAAGGTTTCGACTTAGTAAGATCAGAAGAGTTGGACGCATCTTTTCAAGATCGTTATGACGCACTAGAAGAAGGCAAACATGCAGGAGTTATCGCAAGGGGTGGTTTGTTACTGGCTAAGATTCCAAATGAAACGCGTAATGAGAGAAACTCCTACTATCAAAACGCTGCTAGAACTCAACAGGATGCTGTTGATAATGACTTACTCAAGGAATCAGATCCTAGCTCTCCGATTTTAAATCCAGAGCGTAGTAGCAAGGTAACTTTTGGCGGTGGTCAAAGAGATTGATCACTAAACATATAATTTTAAATATATAAAGGTGACTTATTATGTCTAACAAAAATGCCCCATTTGGAGCAAAAGTAGTTGGTAAATTAGGTTCTGGAGTCCAAAATGGTGGAGTTACAGAATACGAAATTGCCTCTGGTGCTTCTGGGAATATTTTTTCATGCGATTTAGTAAAAATGCTCAACACAGGTACTATTTTAGT
>LULP01000462.1_pt1 | contig 13577 bp, 5 predicted proteins | sample 728111 | NCBI WGS metagenome assembly LULP01 (sample SAMN03860286, study PRJNA289734) | marine metagenome | biome: seawater column; feature: ocean; material: water; isolation source: Red Sea water column Station 149 - depth 25m | place: Saudi Arabia: Red Sea | collected 2011-10-15 | depth 25 m
GCTTAGAACCCAGTGGAAACGTTCACTGGAATATGGGTCCTGAAGAGTTGCATCAAATGGCGGTTGAGTTGAACGAGGCCAAACTGACGTCAGACTCTGTATTACTTGCAGTTACTGGGGAGAGAACAGGACGCTCTCCAAATGATAGATTCATCGTGGACGAAGCTGGAATGGCAGAGGAGGTCTGGTGGGGGGAGGTCAATAGACCAACGGCTCCGGCGGTTTTCGATAGGCTATTAGTAAAGGTCCAGAAACACCTTAATTCGGTAGAGAATGTATTCGTCAAGGACGCCTTCTGCGGAGCTGACAAGGACTACAGGATGCCAGTTAGACTAGTGACTGAAAAGGCATGGCATGCAGCATTTATGCACAATATGTTCGTTCGAGCAACGGAAGAGGAGATCCCATCTCACATTCCCGAGTTCACGATTCTCCATGTTCCAGAGATGAAGTCCAGTATGAGCGACGGAGTGAACTCCGACGTCTTCGTAATAATTGCTCTGGACAGAGGAATGGTGATAATCGGAGGGACTCACTATGCCGGCGAGATTAAGAAGGCTATTTTTACAATAATGAATCATATTTTGCCTTCTAAGGGACTTCTCCCAATGCATTGTTCTGCCAATACAGACGGGGAGAACGCAGCTCTCTTCTTCGGGCTTTCCGGTACCGGCAAAACGACACTATCTGCAGATCCCAATAGAGCACTCGTCGGAGACGACGAGCATGGCTGGTCAGACAACGGGGTTTTCAATTTCGAGGGAGGGTGCTATGCTAAGCTAATCCGCCTCTCTGAGGAGGACGAACCGGCGATATATGCAACTACAAAGATGCCCGGGTCAATTCTAGAGAATGTGATATTGAATGCAGACGGGTCTCCTGACTTCGACAACGGTTCTCTAACTCAAAACACCAGAGGATCGTATCCAATCGAGTTCATCGAAAATCGTACTCCGGATTCGATGGCCGATAACCCGAACAATGTGGTGTTCCTAACTTGTGATGCTTTCGGTGTGCTCCCTCCGCTTTCGAGATTAACACCCGAACAAGCCGCATATCATTTCATGTCGGGATATACTGCTAAGGTTGCTGGTACCGAGATGGGTGTTACCGAACCCCAGGCCACGTTCTCGACTTGCTTCGGGGCACCATTTATGCCAAGGCATCCGAGCATATATGCAGATTTGCTCTCCAAGAAGATCCGTGAGAATGATGCGAAGTGCTGGCTAATCAACACTGGGTGGATTGCCGGTGGGGCAGACGCAAGTAGCCGAATCAAGATTAGCTGGACTAGAAATCTTCTCAATGCAGCAATCAATGGAAATTTAGACAATGTGGTTTTTGTCAAAGACGAGCGATTCGGGTTTGAGATTCCCACAACCTGCGAGGGAGTGCCAGACCGTATCCTACAGCCCAGAGAAACATGGGATGATGAGACTAGGTACGACAACGTCGCTAATCTTCTTGCTCAGATGTTCATTGAGAACTTCCAGCAGTATGCAGATGGATGCTCCGAGGATGTATTAGCCGCTGGTCCAACGCCTGTCGTCTAATCGATTAGTCTCTGATTGGCCGCTCTCTGGGCATCTACTGCACAAATCGCTGCCATGTGCACCACGTCTCTCGTACTGTCTCTACGCTGAAGGACGTGAGCAGGCCTAGAGAGACCCTCCAATATGGGGCCTGTCATCTCGGCCCCTGCAACTCTCTGAAGTAACTTGTAGGCAATGTTTGCAGAAGCAAGATTGGGACAAATTAGAACATTGGCCGGGCCGTTGAATGACATGAATGGATAATCTTGCTGTATCTCAGGAACAATTGCCTCTTCGATCCTATCTGTCCTCATTTCCGCAGATGTCCCGAAATTCGAGAAAGAAAGCATTGCAACCTTCGGCTTAACTCCGAATCTCTTTGCAACCTTAGCCGTCTGAACAGCTATCTCCGCTAACGTTCTAGCATCTGGATAAATATTGATAGTTGCATCCCCGATGAACATCAACTGACCATTTACAGTCATCATGTACATCCCCACTATTCTGTGAGAATTAGGATCAGGTCCGATTACCTGCAAACAAGGCTTCACTATATCCGGGTACTGATGGGAAATACCACCAAGATAGCCATCCGCATCGCCCATTCTGACCATCATAGGAGCGAAGAATGTGGTTGACTTCAACTGTCTAATCGCATCCTCCCTCGTCAGTCCCCTTCTGCCTCTTTGGTGATGCAGCTCGTCGGCGTAACTACCTCTCCTCCTTTCATCATATCTGACATCAATCATTTCGCAATCAAAATTCAGCCCTAACTCTTCCTTAACTGCTTCAATCCTCTTCTTTTGTCCCAGAAGGATTGGCTCGCATATTCCTTCTGAGATACACTGAGATGCCGCCTTTACGATAGTGGGGTCCTCCCCCTCGCAGAAAACAATCCTCTTCTTTTCCCTCTTGGCTTGGTTAATGACCCTCCTCATTATTGATCTGGTCAGTCCTAGTCGGGACTCCAACTTCTCTCGATATGAGCCTACGTCGAACTCGTCTGGAGAAAGTCCGGAAACCCCCTCTTTTACAGCTGCTTCAGCCACTGCGCTTGCTTCCCAGATCAGTACCCTCGCATCGAAGGGCTTGGGAATCAGGTATTCGGGCCCGAATGACATTTGTTCACCCTGGTAGGCGGATGAAACGTCATCTGGCACGGGCTCCTTCGCAAGTTGAGCAAGCGCATTGGTCGCTGCCATCTTCATTCCCTCTGTTATTTCGCTAGCTCGAACATCCAAGGCCCCCCTGAAGATATATGGGAACCCGAGAACGTTGTTTATCTGGTTAGGATAGTCGGATCTTCCAGTAGCAACTATGGCATCATCCCTGACACTAGATACCTGCTCGGGGGTAATCTCTGGATCAGGATTCGCTAGTGCGAAAATCAAGGGTCTTTCTTTCATACTCTTGATCATATCAGGAGATACCAATCCTCCCTTGGATAGTCCAAGGAAAACATCTGCTCCATCCAAAGCTTCACGGATTCCTCCTTCAGGTACATCCCTGGCGAACTCAGACTTGTACTCGTTCAATTCACCATTCTCCATCCTCTTGGATGTCACAATCCCCTTCGAATCAACCATCGTCATATTCTCTGGCTTCACTCCTAGTCTCAGGTAATGCCTCGCGCATGATATTGCAGAGGCACCGGCTCCGAGTATTACCACGCTAACTTCCCCAATCTCCTTTTTCACGACTTCTAGCCCGTTAAGTAAGGCTGCTCCTGAGATTATTGCGGTTCCATGCTGATCATCGTGCATTACCGGTATGTCCAACTCTTCTGCAAGCCTTCTTTCAATCTCGAAGCACTCAGGTGCCCCAATGTCCTCGAGATTAATACCTCCAAAGGTAGGTGCTATTGCCTTCACCGCTTCAACGAATCCATCTACATCGGTTCTATCCACCTCTATGTCGAAAACGTCGATATCTGCGAATGCCTTGAACAGAAGCCCCTTGCCCTCCATTACTGGCTTGCTGGCTAGAGGACCAATATCTCCCAGCCCTAGGACTGCAGTGCCATTGCTGATAACGGCCACTAGGTTCCCCTTTGAGGTGTAATTGTATGCCTTTGCGGGGTTATCCCTAATCTCTTCGCAAGGATATGCCACACCGGGGGAGTAAGCAAGAGAGAGCTCCCTCTGCGTACCGTGTGGCTTTGTTGGGACCACTGTGACCTTCCCTCTTGGCTCGGAAGAGTGGTATTCCAATGCGTCTACGCGCAACTGGTCATTGCTCACAGTGTCACCTCGGATTTCCCGGAACAACCATCTCCTTTGATGCTATCCTATTCAAAATTGTATGATTATCGGCCAATATGGCCTCGTTTACGGTTTTTCTACACCTGGTAATTTTTTCAGACAATGAGCACGTCACGGACGACTACCCCTACCCTTCATAAATTGCACAACGAGGGACCCATTTCGTTCCATGTACGCTAGTGGCAAGACAACCGGTGAGAGAGCCAAGGCAATTGCCTTGGCCACTCTTATGATTTTACTCCCTTGGGGTGCAAATCAGTCCCCTCCATCAGACTTGGAATCAGACTACATTGATACTAACTATATCTCTAGCAAATCATGGGGGGTAAATGGTAGTAATGACACTGGTTGGATCGTCCTAGATGCTACCGGATCAGACCTTGAAAACGGAACTCCCGCCCTTTCCGATTTTTTCATGGAGTTCGCACCCGGTGCCGTGATTGACAACCTAACTTTCGAAGTGGCTGTTAACGGAAGCGATGGATATTGGGTGAATCAACCTCAGATTTCAGTTATGGACACCCAGACTAGTATTTTGGACTGGAGCGGACGCGGAGATCTAGGGAGGCAGAACGCCTTCTCAGACAACTCGCCAACCCTTGTGGACGGCATTCTCGACTCATCCCTAAAGCCAAACACAATCAGTGACGCATCCTGGCAGATTCCGACCGGAATTGAAATCACAGACTTGGTTATTCAGGCCCTCCGCCCCGTTGATCCAAAGCTATCATTCAGCCCTACAGAGGTCTCAATCCACGGTAGTGCATACAACCCATTCGATGGAAGGTTATACATTCTGGTCGACGACGATTTGTTAGTGTTGGATGACAACGCAAACAAGCGCATCATCGATATAATTCCAGATATATCTGGGAGATCTATCGCCACGGACCCGAATAGGGACATGCTCTACATTGGTGATGAAGTTGGGAATGTGACTGCCATGGGCCTATCCGACTCAGATTATGTTTCAGATTTCCCCGAAGAAATCAACTCATCAATATCGGATCCAATTCTTGCCTTGGCAACGGATATATTCGGAGTATTGTGGGGAGCATCCGAGTGCTCCATCCACTACTTAATGCCCGCAAAGGGGTCTCTCTGGAAGTCTCTAAACTTCTGCTCTACCTTCCAGGATGAAACTCCATTGGAATTGTACATTGATGGCAGAAACCTGTTCTTGGCAACAGAGGACCATGGCATCAGGGTGATAGAGTACAACGTCTCTTCGGGGGATCCTACGTCAATAGTAATCGAAAGAAACGTTGTTTGGGACGATTCCAACCTGCTCTCCGGGAATTCGATCGCCGACATCGCCGTTTCCGATGATATCCTTTACATAGCGACTTCTAACTCCGGCATAGACAGGTTCGACATCTCGTCTGAGTCGTGGGTTCCGTCCTGGACTTCATCTAATTGGCTATCTTCTGACATTACAATAGGTCTGGCTGTCACCCCGGGATGGCTGTACATTCTGGGCGAACAGCAGGTCCAGATGTACGATACCGATGTCTTGCTCTTCAGCAGCGAAATCTCCCTATCCGATTTGGGTCTCTCAGGATCCGGAAACAGCATCAGCCCTTGGCCAGGAGGACAATCTCGTTCCCCCTCAGACTCCTTAGCGATAATCGGCGACTCCTCTGGGACGATGGGTAGAATCCTCGGCGATGTCTCAGACGGATCATTCCCGCTAGTCAGTAGCCCTTCAATCGAGGATGCACAGATCACAGCGATAATAGATGACGGAGAAGCAGGCGAGTTCTGGATTACCTCTGGAACAATCATCGACATGATGGACAAGAGAGACAATCTCTGGAAGGAGCCAGTGGACATCTCTGACAGCATCCCTACGATAGAATCAGGAGAGGTTTCAATCACTTCGATAGAACAAGACCAAGACGGTTGGGTCTGGATTGGAACCTCTGGAAGTGGGGTCCACAGGCTCAGCAATGTAGATGGGTCCCACTTCGGAAAAATCCAGGGAACCAATTCGGAATCGATCACCAGTTTGGCTTTCGACTCCAATACTGCAACTCTAGTTATCGGACACTCTGATGCAGGAATCTCCCTATATTCCACCGATTCAAATAGCGTAATCGGGACATTCTCCGAGTCAGAGGGGCTCGACTCTAACAGGATCAGGGACATTGCCACCAGATTCGGAATCGCATACATCGCTACAGAGGATGCTGGAGTGATGAGAATTGATCTAAGCACTCCCGAAATAATCGGCTCTTGGCAATCACTTGGTGTGGACAATCTAGACACGGCTCCCGTTGCAGTCGATGGAGAGGTGATTTACCTAGGTCTTCCAGGACTGGGGATACTCCTAATCGATAGGCTGACGAGCGATATAGTAGACCTGTGGACTCCGGAAGACCCGAATGGAATTCCGGATGAAGATGTGAACACTCTGGCATTGGACTTCTTTGGTGGCCTGTTGGTTGGCTCAGAGGTACAGAACACCGGTGCCAACTCAAACGGAGGCTTAGCAAGGTGGGACGGTTCCAATTGGCAACTGCTTCCCACCAGCATTCCCGGCTGGAACAACGACCCCTTCGAGTTCTACGATGTTTCCAGCGATGCCAGCGGAGTCTATGCTGGAACTAACAGAGGGGCATGTATGTGGAACTGGCCCGACCCAAACAACCCCCAATCACAGTTCACACTCGAGGACTGCTGGACTACTGGAGGAAATGGTGGTGGAGGAGGGGGAGGGGATGGCATGCCTTCCCGCTTCGTAATTGCCGTTGATCCTATTGGTCCCGACCTACTCTATGCCGGAACAACTGAGGGTGCCGCTGTAATCAACACCTCGAATGGGACGGTAGTTGAGGTTTGGACGGCAGGAGACGATACCGAGAGGGCTAGAGCCCACAAGTACCTGGACACTCTTTACCTCGGCTTTGAGAACCTCGGGATAGCTCGCTTTAATCTCACATCTGGAAACTGGCTATCCTCTTGGGACGGATCCCAAGGAATACTAGACGATGACGATGTTACAGTTCTGATAGAGGGCAGGGAGGAGGGCACAATGTGGGCTGGAGGTGACTTTGGCCTCACCCTAATCGACCTGGTCAACGGCACTGTCCTAAAACAGTGGGATAGGGGGAACAACCAGGACGGACCTACACTACCGAATTACTCACCGGCTGAGATACTGATTGTTGACAACTTGATGTACTACTCTCCACAAAGGGCAAATCCCTGGAATACTAGGGACGAGGTTTCTAGGATTAACCTAGACAACAATACCTCCCTATCCTCAATTGATGCCGGTGCTCGCCTTGGGTTCAACGGGGTGGTCCACGGCATGAATCAGATAGGGGATGAAGTCTGGATAAGCGTAGTTGAGACATCGGGTTGGGGCGGCTCTGGAGACCCGGGTACTATCCTCAGATGGAATACGACTTCAGGAGACTGGGAGGACGACTTGCAGACCATCGGAGACGTAGGCAGGGTAAATGCCCAATACCTAGGGGATTGCTTCCCCCTGAACGATTCCTGCGAGCTTTGGGTAGCGTATGGGGAGGATATCCTCAGACGTTTCTCTGTCCCGAATATGACTCTGCTCAATCAGTGGAACGACGTCGACGGAAGGATTAGGGGAATGGTCGAATTCCAAGGCGATTACCTCTTCGCTAGCATGAATGGGGTTCTTAGGTGGGACCCAAGTAACCAAACTTGGCTCTCGTCATGGCTTCCCGGAGACGGCCTCCCTCAAGACTCTGAGTTAGACTTCTATTCCATGAAAGTAGTAGGGAACGACCTCTGGGCCGCCTCTGGATACGGTAATGACGGACATGTTATGCGGCTTTCAGGTAACAACAGTAACTGGACTGTTTGGGACGTGGATACTAACGATATCCCCGATGGGTACGGTGCTGACATCATTCTCTGCCAAGACATAGTACACATTGCGATAGGCTTCTCCGCATGGCAGTGGTGGGCAGTCGGTGGGGGGATAGCTCGCTTCGATCTTTCTGACCATGATGGCGATGGCGTGACAGAGGAGTGGATTACTCCGATTACAGAGGACAACTCGAATATGGTAGACAGGGATGCAAGAGCACTAGCCTGCGACGAACAGAATGAAATTCTGTACGTGGGTTTTGACACCGACAACGTAGGGATAGATCGATTCGACTACTCATCCAATAACTTCCTAGATACTCTTACCCCGGAAATGGGCGTCTCGGAGGACCCAGTCTTCCCTGGTGGAATGCTCTTCGACGAGGACCTACTGTTGGTCGCTCACTTCGATGGTGAGGGGGGAATCACTCGTGTCTTAACATCGGGCACAACGGCCACTTCAGGACAGGTTATCGGACAAGGTATGGATTCATGCTCAATAGTCAGAGCCCCCACTGCTGTGCGTTCTTACGCGATCGGCAGGTCTGGGGACCTTTCTGGTATTAACAGGGTTGACAGGCTGGATTCAACCGGCCTCATAGAGGGAGGCTTCGACGAGCTCGTCGGCCTCCCCTCTGGGGTCGTTCACGAGATGATTTCGAACGGGACTCACGTTTGGGTGACGGTTGGGTCTTCCGAGTATTCGTACCTGGCTTCTACGGTACTGCAGGGGGAAATTCTGGATAATGGGTCAGTCTTCTGGCAATACGGTTTTGACGCATTCACCGAATCAATAAATGAAATCCTGTTAGTAGACGAAGAGATATGGGCCTCCACCGTTGGGAATGGGCTCTTCTCGTTCAACCTCACCCAGAGATCATACCAACCAACCCCCCCATCTCTCCACAATCAGATGGATGGTCTTCTCATGGATGGAGAGCAGATGTTTGTGGGCTTGATGGGCTGGGACGGCAGCTCTGCTGGTTTCCAGTCCTTCGATCCTGGCTCTCGAACGTGGGGCCAGGGTAGCCTGTTGGCTGGATTGCCCAGCAACATAGTAACTGACTTCGTTCAGTTCGGTGAGCATGTCCTGATTTCCACTCACGGTGGTATAGGTCTTTGGAACCAGACAAAGTATGGCTGGGACGACCCAATCACAACTGTTGACGGCCTGCCGACACCGATTTCTAACCACCTTTTCATTCCTCCTTCCCCCGTTCTCGGAAACGGCTCTGTCCTTATTGGAGGACCGACTGGCATGATAGTCCTGGATCAGAACCTCGGGATGGTTGGCTCGATCGGAAGATCGGATGGCCTTGTCGGAGACTTCGTTTCCGGGATTGTCTATGCTGACTCGGTCTCCAGGGAAGTGAACGACTCGTCCACCGGCTCTTTGGTAACCATACACCATGACGCCGCCCTCTTCATCTCCCACAATGGACAGGGTTTGACCAGGCCAGGGGTCTCTGCTTGGGACCTAGGAACCGACAGCTCGAATGGGACGTACAATATTGACATGATCCCCAGCAATGACGTAAGCGCCGTGGAGACCGATATCTGGGGGGTACATATCGCCACCTCTGTCCAACCACTAGTTCACTGGAACGCATCCTCGATGAAAATAGAGGCCGGACCAGGGGGAATAGATCTCCAGGCTTGGCCAATCACTGAACTAACATCGGATGGAAATCACCTAGCTGCTATCTCAGCCAGCAAGATTAGCATTGTAGAGGCAACCGGCGACCATGGCGTCGTCAAGATTGGAGAAATGGCCGGAGCGGTATCTGGGGATGCAGATTTGTGGATGGGTCTAGCCGTAATAGGAGAAGATGGACTCCACATATTCAAGCCGATGGAGACTCTAGTTGAGATTCCGAGGGAGAATCAGCGGCGGGCCTTCCCGTTAACGGCTATCTTCGCTGACAGGACCATGGACATCACGGAAAGCACCAGACCAGGGATGCAGACCGTATTCGCGTCCTCAGATAACCCCATCACTATCCCACTGGACCGGAACCAGGAGAACTCCTCCGAGATTCTCTTTTATCCCGGGGCCCTGACTTTCTCTTCTCCAGAGAGCGGTTCGTGGGTATGGGCCAGATCGACCAACCTGAATTACACTGGAAGCTGGAACCTGGCTTCTCTTGACCGTGGGATCGAGGAGGCATTCCAGACTGCGATATTCGATACCCAACCTGGATCGCTTTCCTCTACAGTACACCTCCAGATGCAGTCACCTACCGATGGTAAACTCAAGATCAGGATTACTTACGACTGGGAGAGACTAGAGGCCCCCACAGTCATGACCAGCCTCTATGACAGGCCCAATGACGGAGGCGGGGTTCTGCATGCATCCTGGATGCCTGCCCAGGACTCTGCATGGTACGCCTACAGAGTATATCTTTGGGACTCCACTGATAATCCAAACTGGAATCCAACCAAGGACGACCTCGATGACCTCCCTTCATACCAGAGAATCCCGTACTGGTCTCAGACCACCACTGTTTTCCAAACAGGTAACAGCAATGGTTCTGAGGTACCGCTATCAGACCAGAGGCAGTACAGGGCCGCGATAGCAATCGAGTATCCAGACGGAAGCCTCGGAGACCCGGTTTCATGGGAAGGCAACGCTACTCCGACCGATGAGATTCCATCCCCGCCAGAATGGCTCGTCGTCCAACCAGTATCAGGAGGGGTTCCAGGAACCGTGACAGCAGAGTGGTCTGCCTGTCGGGAGCTAGACCCCCAACTAACCAGAATCTGGGCTGTCCAGCAAGAGTTAACCAACGCCCTGGCCCTTTCCGAACCGATGGACTTCGCATTCGCTGCTGGTAACTCGACAACCCTTGAGTTAGACGGAAACGTGCCATACTGGTTCGCAGTCGTATGCGTCGACGAGTCGGGGCAGTTCGATCCCTCTAACGCCACAGTCTTGGGTCCTGTTGTCACTGCTGGGGGCCTGCACCGATGAGGTAATCATAGACTCAATTGGAAACACCACCCTGGAGAACGACATCGTCTATTGGATAGGTGTCGTAGCAGTGGATGACTGGGGTAATAAGGACGTAGACAATGTCGTAGTGGTAGAAACAGCCAGCTACTCCGAGCTAGACTCTTCTGAATTCTCCCCGCCCGATTTAGTCACTGGCCTACAAGCCTGGGACCATCCCGAGGACGATGGAACCGCGATAGACGTTAGTTGGGACAGGACGATGGCAGAGGACTTCAGCCACTACACTGTTTGGGCATCCGACTTCCCTCTGGACGACCTAACAGACGTATACGAGTCATGCGAGGCCACTGGCAACTGCAACGTCCTGACAATAGACCAGAGGCAGATAGGAAACTCTCCAAGATTGGATGTGACTCTCACGACCGCCCTATATGGCTCCGAACCAGACTCGCTGACACCATCTCGCATATCGCCTGACATACCCCTCTACGTCACGGTCACCATCCATGACATCGCTGGAAACGTCTTCCTGGCTGGACTGAGCGATCACTTGGCTCTAGTTACCCCAATAGACAACAGGGGCGATATGTTCCCCCCTGAGAGGCTAGCAGCCCCCGACTTGGAGGACCGATCGCCCGACTCCGGCAATGGGGTCTTCGTCACGTTCCCATCCAGTACGGCCCAGGACATCGGAGAATACCTCTTATTCGCGGTCGCAGGAGCCCCATTCGATAACACCGAGGGTCTAGAGCCAGCATTGACTCTGGACAGGACCCAGTGGGGACGCACCCTAATCGAGACGGTCTCCGGAGGTGGAGCCATACGGCCAGACATCCCAGTCTGGGTTGCAGTTGTGCCTGTGGACACATCAGGGAACGCCTGGACTGACAATCTGGAGACATCCATGATAAGTCCAGTGGACGAGAACTCACAGGACCCAGGAATGCACCTCCCCGAGGTCACAGAGATCATGGCATATTGGGACCCATCGGGAAATCGAATCGAGGTCCTTTGGACAGACTCTGAAGACCCCCAGGTGAAATCGTACACAATGTATGCCAGCACCATGGAATTCTCAGACACCAGGGACGCCATTCCTGTGCAATCATCGATAACATCCTCGAACGCGTCATTCGAGTCTATAGGCCCGTCACCGGTCAACCCATCGACCGCGTACTGGATAACAGTGGTAGCATTCGATGGGGAAGTCCACAGGCTAGCCGTGGACTCTATCAGGGTATACCCACTTTCTGAGATGTCCCCCGGAGGAAATGGAGATGGTTCAGGATTAGGAGGCGAGTCGTGGTTCGACCAACTGGTGGATGGGGATCTGAACACCGTCATCCTGATGGTCTCCGCTCTGATGATCATCCTTGGCGCCGCCCTAATCATCAGACCCAGGCAGAGATCAGCACCACAACCCTGGGAAATGGGGACACAGGAGGTAGAGTTGGAGGAGGAGCTTACAAGGGAGGCCCTTGGGATATCAGAGGAGGAGGAGATAGCTTCGAGCTCGATTCTGAGTCAGACCGATATAATCTCAGAGGACCAAACCGAAGATGTGGAAGAGACCACCATGGAAGAAATCCCACTGGACGAGTCATGGGAGCCAGATGCCTCAGTCGGGGAGATTCTGAGCACGCAGACCGAGGAAATCGGCCTGGAGGGGTTGAACGACCTGGCAGATGAACTCGAGGGAGAGGATGACGACATCGATGTGTCGTTCCTAGATGATGTCTTGGATGAAAACTGAGACAGGCTCCCAGACCGTAGCCTTGAAGGACAATCCTCCGCTGGTTGTTACGAGCGTAATGCCAGTATGCAGGTTGTGCAAGCAGAACTACCCTCAGTCCCAGTTCATTACCGGGAACGGGCCTAGGTACCAGGTCTGCGCGAGGTGCGGGGTCGAGCATGGTCTGGCGGATCCCGAAGACACCCCGCAACTGTACTCGGACGAGATTCTCAATGCCAGGCTGTCCCTCTACACGAGGAGGCACCTACCTTGGGTATCGGTGCTCATGGGGTGGATCCTCTTCCTCTCCATAGGGAGGGGGATAGAGCTCTGGTCCGGGCTTTTCTTCGGCGCCCTTGCGATTTCCTCACTCATCATCCCCGTCCTTCACATAATGGGGAAGACTAGGTTCCTCGCCGAATTGGCAAAGATTACCCCTTGAGACCAACGCAGGAACCCTTGAAATACGTAACATGCTTCTCCTATACCAGAGGGAACGGAGGGTTCCCTGAGAAAGCCAGTGAGATTGGATGATGAGAAAAGGAGGAGTCAGGACAGGATTAAGAGTAATCGGAAACATCTGGAATTGCGCTCAATGCAGCGTTTTTACAGTTGCCGGATACGTGTCTAGACTCGCTCTTAGCAACCATCCAACCTACTCTGGAATGATGGAAAACTAGGAAGTGAATTACAAATGTACAATCAGAAGAAAGCAAGTTTGTTGACAGCCATGCTATTGGTGCTGATGGCCGGGTCTACCGGAGTAGCAGCCGATGGTTCAGACCCCCTTGACCCCTCCGACGGAGGAGCCGACTGGGATGGGGACGGTTTGACCAATGCGGAAGAGCAAGCCGCTGGGACAGACATGAACAACGCAGATACCGACAATGACGGTATGCCGGACGGGTGGGAGGTCAACTATGGACTAAACCCCAACTCCGCCAGTGACAGCAGTGCAGATCCAGACGGTGACGGACTAGACAACCTGGAGGAGTATCAGGCAGGAACCAACCCGAACAACGCAGATACCGACGGCGATGGTACCTCTGACGCGAATGACCCCTACCCGAACGACCCCAACGACGGGGCCGCCTCGGACTCGGATGGCGACGGGATACCCGACGCATACGATCCAGACTTCCAAGGTGACGGAACCGGAGACGGTGGCACCGAGGGCGGCGGAGAAGGAGAGGACGGTCAGGGCCAGGGACAAGGACAGGGCCAGGGACAAGGACAGGGCCAAGGCC
>LULP01000517.1_pt1 | contig 13571 bp, 10 predicted proteins | sample 728111 | NCBI WGS metagenome assembly LULP01 (sample SAMN03860286, study PRJNA289734) | marine metagenome | biome: seawater column; feature: ocean; material: water; isolation source: Red Sea water column Station 149 - depth 25m | place: Saudi Arabia: Red Sea | collected 2011-10-15 | depth 25 m
TAATGAAAATCTTTACAGGCAGTTTGTGTTGAATGGCTGTCGACATTTCTTGTATGCACATCAATATTGAAGCTTCTCCTGCAATATCAATTACAAGTTTATCGGGATAAGCAACTTGAGCGCCTATTGCAGCTGGCAAACCAAAACCCATAGTGCCCAGTCCTCCAGATGTAATCCATCTGTTGGGTCTATTAAATTTGTAATATTGCGCGGCCCACATTTGATGCTGTCCAACCTCAGTGGTTACAAAAACATCTTTTTCTTTAGTCAGCTCATACAATCTTTGTATTGCATGTTGTGGCTTTATCGTTTTTTTATCTTCATTAAACCCTAATGAATCTCGCTCTTTCCATTTATCTATTTGTTTCCACCAATCCTTAACCTGCGATTTATTAACCTTATAAACTTTTGATTTCCACAGCTTAATAGCATCTTCAAGTACATGAGCAACGTCACCAACAAGAGCAACATCTACATTGACAACTTTATTAATTGAAGATGGGTCAATATCGATATGGATTTTTTTTGAATTTGGAGAAAACTCATCAATTTTTCCAGTAATTCTATCATCAAAACGTGCGCCAATGTTTATCATGAGGTCACATTCATTCATCGCCATGTTAGCTTCGTATGTACCGTGCATACCCAACATGCCAACAAATTGAGTGTCATCACCTGGAAAGGCACCAAGACCTTGCAGAGTAGATGTAATTGGAAAACCAGTGAGACGAACAAACTCTCTTAGTAGTTGAACGGCTGCATTTCCCGAATTGATTACTCCCCCTCCAGTGTAAAAGATTGGCTTTTCAGCTTCTGCGATTAACTTTAGAGCATCATCAATATTATCAATGTTCGCTTTTAATTTTGGCCTATAGGACTTATGTTTAATTGTATCAGGCCCAATATATGTTCCGGTTTGGAATTGAATATCTTTGGGTATATCTACAAGAACAGGTCCAGGTCTGCCGCTTGAAGCTACATAAAAAGCTTCGTGTAAAATTCGAGATAGATCATTTATATCCTTAACTAGCCAATTATGCTTAGTGCACGGACGAGTAATTCCAACCGCATCACATTCCTGAAATGCATCCGTTCCAATTAAGTGCGTAGGAACTTGTCCACTAATACAAACAAGAGGAATTGAATCCATCATAGCATCAGTTAATCCAGTCACTGCGTTAGTAACTCCGGGGCCAGAAGTAACTAACATTACTCCAACTTTACCACTTGACCTTGCATACCCTTCAGCAGCATGGGACGCACCTTGTTCATGCCTTACTAAAAAATGGCGTATTTGATGGTTTGTATCCTTAGTTTTTGCTAATTCATCATATATTGGCAAAACTGCGCCACCAGGATAGCCAAATATTGTATCAACTTGTTGATCTTCCAAGGCCTTAAGAACCATTTGTGCACCAGTCATTTGCATATTAACCATAAATTATACCCCTAATAAGAAATGACGTTTTATGGAGATTTACTTAATAAGTCAAATATTTTAAATATATGAAAAGAATATTTTATAGATAATTTATAAATATTTCTTTATATCAACATTTTGAGTAATATTATTACCTTTTATCCAAGTATCTTGTCTTTTGATATAGTTTCTCGTGTTTTTCTTCATTATGCTTTTGGCTTCATCTAAACTGACTTTTCCATCAATAAAGTTGGTTATTTCACGAACTCCAATTGCCTTCATAATAGATAATTCAGCGCTATAATTTTTCTCAATTAAAGATTGAACCTCATCGACAGCACCATCATGAAACATATTATCAACTCTTTGCTCAGCTGACTCATATAGCTTCTCACGTAAATTGCCAGTTAGGATCACTCTATAATTTACATTATCAATTTTTTTGTTTGGATTAAATTGCCATTCTTCTAAAACTTTTCCAGTCTGAAGCAGTAATGAATAACTACGCATTATTCTTTGTTTATCATTAGGATTAATTTTTGTGCCTTGGTATTTAATTAAGATTTTTTTGTATAAATGATCAAGACCATAGGTTTCTAAATCCAGCTTTGCTTGTTCTTCTATATTTTTTTTTATAGAAGGAATTTCTGAAAGTCCATCCATCAAGGCCTTTAAATACAAACCTGTTCCACCTACAACAATTGGAAGCAACTTATTATCGAAACAATTATTAATTTCATGTTCAGCTTTTTCTAGCCAAATAGCTGCTGAGCAACTTTCATTGCCTTTAAGCATACCATAAAGACGATGGTCAAATTTTTTACATATCTCATCGTCTGGTCTATCAGTTAGTATCTTTAGATCTTTGTATACCTGTAGACTATCAAAATTAATTATTGCTGATTTATGTTTAGAAGCAATTTGAGTTGCAAGCTTTGACTTTCCACTTGCTGTGGGACCAAAGATAACCAGTATGTCCCTTTTTTCCATTTTATTTAGTCGAGAGACAACCTAGCGCCTATATATTTTTTAGAGTTAGGGCCAGAATAAAAAACAATTAAAACATTTTCTTTTCCCTGAGAAACAACCTCATCAATTATTTGTAATACTTCCCCAGATGCTTTCACTGATTTATTTTGTATTTCAATAATAATGTCGTCTTTCTTAATATTTTGTCGTATTAGGAAAGAGTCATTATTGATTTCAGATATAATTACTCCCTGTAAAGTTTTAGCTAAATCCAATCTGGACTTGTCTTCATCTGTCAAGGTTCTGACTTTTATTCCTAGTTCTTTTATTAAAACAGCTGATCCATTATTTTCAATTGAGGCAAGTTCCTCAAGAGACGGTTGTTTGCCTAAATTTACAAATAACTGAACTTCTTTTTCATCCCGCCAGACAACTACCTTTGTAGATTGACCAATATCAGCCTCGGCCACAAGTTTTGGAAGCGTTTGAACAGATTCAACTTCTTTGCCATTGAATTCAATAATGATGTCACCCTCATTAACTCCGCCTTTAAGTGCCGGGCTATCTGTAGTTAAACCCTGAACTAAGGCACCATAAGTTTTACCAAGACCCAAACTCTCAGCAATTTCATCAGTTACTTCTTGAATTCTTACGCCTAACCAGGCTCTTTCAATTTCTCCTGTTTCTTGCAGTTGCTGAATAATGTTATTTGCAAGATTTGATGGAATAGCAAAACCAATTCCAATAGATCCACCGCTTGGAGAAATGATCATTGAATTCACTCCAATCACTTTTCCATCTAAATCAAATAATGGTCCTCCTGAATTGCCTCTATTTATTGATGCATCAGTTTGTATGAAGTCGTCATATCTTCCCCCAAGCATCCTACCTCTTGCAGAAACGATACCTGCTGTAACTGTACCTCCTAGTCCATGTGGATTACCGATTGCCATTACCCAATTACCTACCTTTGCCGTGTCTGAGTCACCAAACTCTAAAAACGGAAGGTTATTTGCGTCAACTTTCAAAAGTGCTAAATCAGTCTCAGCATCAGAAGCAATCAATTCGGCTTCTAATTTTAATCCATCTGTAAAAGTAACTTGTATGTCTGAAGCGTTTTCTACAACATGATTATTTGTAACAATAAAGCCATCTGCAGAAATTACAAAGCCTGAACCTAATGAACTAAACTCTCTTTCTGATGGTTCTGGGCTAGGCATATTAAACGGGAAATTAAAGAAATCTTCAATCGATGGAACTTGAGGCCCTGTATTTTCAATTATACCTGTCGTTGAAATGTTAACAACTGAGGGTGAAACTCGCTCAGCCAAATCAGAGAAGGTATCAGGTCCATTAAAGCTTAAAGATTGAAACGTAGAACAAATAAACAAAAAAAAGATGACTGGTATAATTTTGAAATCTAATTTCATCTGACTGCAGTCCATAACATTAGAAATCCTACTATTGCTGATGCCAGACCTCCCCATTTTAGGGTGTCATTGTTCATCTCTAACATAGATCTAATCATATTCTTCATTCTATTTGGAAATAAGGCGTAAAGAAGGCCCTCTATAATTAAAAGTAATCCAAGAGAACCTAATATAAATTGCATCATTTTAGGAAAGTTAGATATTTTTACTCAGAGTAAGTTCCAAAATATTGAAAGAATTCACTTTCAGGAGACAAGATCATAGTAGTATCAGAACTTTTCAACCCTTCAGCATAAGCTTGCATTGCTCTGTAGAAAGCAAAAAATTCAGGGTCTTTTCCAAATGCATCCGCAAAAATTTTATTAGCCATTCCATCACCTTCACCACGAATTATGTTGGCTTCTTTCTCTGCCTGTGACTTTATAATCGTAACTTCCTTATCAGCAGTTGAACGAATTTTTTGTGCCATCTCAGCACCTTTTGCTCTGAACTCTCTGGCTTCACGCTCACGTTCAGTTTGCATTCTACCAAATATTGCCTGGCTATTTGCTTCAGGTAAATCAGCTCGTTTAATTCTTACATCAACAATTTCTATTCCAAAGTTCTTCACTTCTGCTTCGGCTAATGACGTAATTTGTTTCATTAGTTTCGAACGATCATCTGATAATACGGCGGCTAGAGGTTCCTCACCTAAAACGCCCCTTATTCTTGAATTAACAACTGCAGAAATTCTTGATCTCGCGACATTTTCATTACCAAATGACTTATAGAACTCTAAAACGTCAACAATTTTGAATTTTACATAAGCGTCAACAATAAGTCTTTTTTGATCAGATGCGATTACCTCAGCTGCAGGTGCATCGATGTCTAGAATACGATTATCAATAAATATTACATTTTGAATGAATGGTATTTTAAAATTAAGACCTGGTTCAGTAATTACTCTTTTTGGATCACCAAACTGCAATACGATTGCATTTTTTACTTCAAGTACTGTGAACAGGGTGAAATAAGCGACTATTGCTATAAATCCTAAAACTATCAATGATATTCTAGTAGTGCTCATAATTACTCCTGTGACTTCTTGCTTAATTCTGGAAGAGGTAAATAAGGGACAACTGAGTCACCTCCAGCTTTGTCAATGATAACTTTGTCCATATCAGAGAATACATCTTCCATTGTCTCATAAAATATTCTTTTCTTTGTCACTTGTGGTGCTTTTGCGTACTCTGTTTGAATTGACAGGAACCTTGCTGCCTTACCTTCACTGTCAGCAATGACTTTTTGTCTATAACCCTCAGCAGATTGAAGAATTTGCTCTGCCTCACCTCTTGCTCTTGGAATTATATCGTTAGCATATGCCTCTGCTTCATTTCTTTGCCGTTCCATATCAGCCCGTGCAGCCTGTACATCTCTAAATGCGTCGATTACCTGTGCTGGTGGGTCAGCCTTTTGAGTTTGCACTTGTGTTATTGTAATACCCGTAGCGTATTCGTCTAAAATTTCTTGTATAATTGATCTAGTTTGTTCCTCTATTTCTGTTCTTCCTTCTGTTAGAATGGATTGCAGGCCACCTTGCCCGATAGACTCTCTCATCACAGTGAGTTCAGGGGCTTGAACATTAAATAAAAATTTACCTGCATCATTGATTAACCAGAATACTGAAAAGTCAATATCAACAATATTTTCGTCACCTGTTAACATTAAGCTTTCTTCTTCTACGTCTCTAATAGCGGTGACTCTAGAATCTGGACTTTGTCTGTAACCAACATCTATTCTATTTATTTTGGTTACTTTTGGTGTGAATACACGCTCTATTGGATACGGTAAGTGATAGTTCAGTCCAGGTTGTGTGGTTTTAGTATACTTTCCAAATTGTAAAACCACGCCCTGCTCGTCCGGTAGAACTCTATAAAAACCACTCGCAAGCCATATAAGTATTAATATACCAATGATGACCATTGGTCCTAACTTTCCAAAAAAAGAACCTGGCATCATTCCTTTGAAACGATTCTGTGCATTGCGGATCACATCATCCATGTTGGGACCTGGACCACGTCTACCGCTTCCATTTCCCGAAGAACCCCAAGGATCGTTATTGTTATTATCAGACCAAGACATATAATTTAGAATTATTACCTATATATGGTAAAAATGCTTAAAAGCAATTATTTACACTTATACTATGATATATTGTAATTAATTACGTAAATACAAGATCAAAAAAATGGCAGAAACTCTGGAAAATCAAGCTTTACACCTCCTTGGACAAGTTGTTAACGAAGAAGCAGGTGAGAACATAGTTTCTATGGGTATGGTTAAAAATGTATCTGTGAGTGAGGGAAAGATAGATTGTATTATTGAATTCAAAGAAAATGATCAGAAAAAAAATGAAAAAATTTTTGAGGATGCCCAAAAAGCACTCAAAGAGATTCCAGGTGTAACTAAAGTTAATATCATCACAACTTTACATAAGGAAAATTCAACACATGCAAATGATGAAGTGAATTCAGATAACAAAACAAATAGCGTTGGCACTAATCAAATAAAATATATTCTTGCAGTTGCATCAGGAAAAGGAGGAGTTGGTAAATCAACAGTCGCATCAAATCTTGCGTGTGCGTTTAAATCACTTGGTTTAAAAACCTGTTTACTTGATGCTGATATTTATGGTCCATCAATTCCCAAAATGATTGGGATTAATGAAAAGCCTCATTCTGATGGACAAAAAATTGAAACAATCAATCGATATGGACTATCTACAATGTCTATGGGTTACATGGTAAATGATGAAAATCCCATCATCTGGAGAGGCCTCATGGTCATGAAAGCAATTAATGAAATGATCGATAAAGTAAATTGGGGAGCTGCAGATATTATGGTCATTGATTTGCCCCCAGGCACAGGTGATGTTCAACTGTCTCTGATTCAGAAACTAAAAATCTCTGGAAGTTTAATAGTTACTACACCTCAAGATATTGCTTTAATTGATGTAATCAGAGGTTTAAAGATGTTTGAAAAAACTAAAGTCCCCATTCTTGGCATTGTAGAAAACATGAGTTACTTCTTGGCACCTGATACAGGTAAAGAATATAAGCTGTATGGTGAAAGTAAAACAAATGAAGTTGCTGAAAAATATGATTATGAAATACTCGCAAATCTTCCTCATGATCCATTACTTCTTGAGCAATGCGAAAAAGGTCACCCTCTTACAGATTTAGTGCCAGATCATAAAGTCAGCCAAATGTTTATTGAATTGGCTGAGAATTTATTAAAACGATTAAAATTAGAACAATTAGCAAATACTAACTAATTTCAAACTTTCTTTGCAGTTCGCTCCATTCTCTTTTAGACAGACCTTCTTCTTCAAAAGATACTTTCTCGCCTTTTAGAAGTTTTCTCATCAGATTGACCTCTTTGGCGGAGAGTTCTGTTCCACCAATTCTATAATCTTCAAATGCTTCGTAAGTAAGAGGAACCCATTTTTTTACAATATCTAACATAGCATCCGCATAAACACGTATTTCATACTGCGCATGGTCATCAGCTCTTAGAGCAAGAAAGTGCAATAAATTATTCAGGTCAATCTTCCAGTACCATTGTGTATAGGTATTGAGGGTAAGATTCATTCGGGCCAATTCTCTTGCAATTCCAGATTTACTTTCATCAATTATGTTGCCCTCAGAACTTTCGTTTAATAACGTTTCATAATTAGAATATGTCTGCTCTGCATCCTTTTTTAGTATTTGTATAACATTAGAAGCTTCATCATCTGTTAACGCATCACCTCTACCCTGATTATTGATTGCTGACTGTGCTGCTAGGTTTTCTGCTGATGGAATATAGAACTCTTTATCAAGGATTGAGTAGCGAGCCGAGTACTCATTAACGTTTGCAGTTCTGTGTCGTATCCATTGTCGAGCAATGAAAATTGGAAGTTTAATATGAAATTTAATTTCACACATTTCAAAAGGGGTTGAGTGACGGTGCCTCATCAAATATTTAATAAGCCCTTTATCATTTGAAATCTTCTTTGTGCCTTTACCATATGATACTCTTGCCGACTGCACTATTGAACTGTCATCCCCCATATAATCAATGACACGAATAAAGCCATGATCGAGCACTTCTATTGGCTTGTACAAAACTGCTTCTAATTCAGGGGCTGTAACACGAGCTGTTTCTGATATTTCAGACCTTAAGGCTTCAATTTCTTCAAGTTGTTCTTTGTTTACCGGCATTTTTTTGAATCAAATAATAAACACATACTATATTAAGATTACTCTCTTTAAAAAGTCTCAATATCCAACTATATTCAGATTGCTGGGGATATCCCAGCTATAGGGATAAACGGCTTGCGTAATACCCATTACGGACCCGGGGGCGGTACCCGGCACCTCCACCATAAATTAGGGGGTGATATAGGATCGACGAATGCTTAAAGGTAAGTTTTTCTCTCGGTATTGTACCACCGTTATCGGGCTATTTTATAAATGCTAACGATGAATTAGCGCTCGCTGCTTAATCTAATTAGGTAAGCGCGGTTCGGGAGGCACCGGGCAACAGAAGTCTCCCACTTTTAGTCACTCGGCCTTTAAAAAACTTAAATCGTTACCATATATATATGTAAGGTAGTATACTACAATTCAAATGAATCAAAAAACAAGACAAGAACAAGACAGTATCGGCAAAATAAAAGTTTCAAATAGTAATTTTTGGGGAGCTCAAACTCAAAGATCATTAAAGAATTTTAAAATTGGCAATAATTTAATGCCTATAGAGATTATACATGCACTAGTCACAATAAAAATGGCCTGCGCGAAAGTAAATCAAAAACAAAAGTCTTTAGCTCCTAAAATAGCAAATGCAATAATTAGTGCATCAAAAAATATTCTTTCCGGGAAGCATGATGATCAATTCCCTCTTTCGGTTTGGCAGACTGGATCTGGAACTCAAACTAACATGAATGTAAATGAAGTCATCGCTAATCTTGCCAATAAAAAACTTACCGGAAAACTTGGAACGAATAGTCCAGTTCACCCGAACGATCATGTCAACAAAAGTCAATCAACTAATGACAGTTTTCCATCTGCAATTAATATTGCGGCCTCAAAAAAAGTTACAGATGAACTTATTCCGGCTTTAAATGAAATGGAAAAAACTTTAGGTAGCCAGTCTAAGAAATGGAAAAGTATCATCAAAATCGGCAGGACACACTTGCAAGACGCAACTCCCTTATCACTTGGACAAGAATTTTCAGGTTATCAATCTCAGATTGATATGAACATTAAACGACTGAAGACAGCCCTAATTAACTTAAGTTATTTAGCCCAAGGAGGGACGGCCGTTGGAACTGGTCTGAATACAAAAAAAGGGTTCGATAGACTTGTTGCAAATGAAATAAGTAAAATTAATAAAATTAAATTTAAACCTGCAAGCAATAAATTCCAAGCCTTGGCCTCTCATGACTCTCTTGTAGAACTATCGGGAGTATTAAATGTTATTGCAACGGATCTTTTCAAAATAGCAAATGACATTAGGCTGTTAGCTTCTGGACCAAGATCAGGTCTAGGAGAACTGAATTTACCTGAGAATGAACCTGGGTCATCTATAATGCCTGGTAAGGTAAATCCGACTCAAAGTGAAGCTTTAACAATGGCTTGTTTACAGGTTATGGGTAGTCATAACGTAATATCAATGGCAGGAACTCAAGGTCATTTTGAACTCAATGCATTTAAACCAGTAATTGGTTTTAACATAATTAATGCAATCAATTTATTATCCTCAGGGGTTACAAACTTTAGCGATAAGTGCCTAAAGGGAATTAAACCGAATTTAAGAAATATAAAAGAAGGTGTTGAGAATTCCTTAATGCTTGTAACCGCTCTTGCTCCTGAAATTGGATACGAAAAAGCTGCAGAACTCGCAAAGCTTGCACATAAGAAAAATATTACGCTAATTGAGGCAAATAAAATCCTAAAATATATTGATGTAAGAAAGATGAAGTCTCTTCTCAATCCATCAAAAATGATTTCTTCTTCATAGTTCGTTCATGCCCAATTCCAATAAGCGCACTGTCAAGATAGATGGCCACATTACAAGTGTATTTCTTGAAACTGAATTTTGGGAAGAAATATTAAAACTGAGCAAAAAAGAAAATACTACTCCAGATAAAATAATCTCAAAAATAGATAAGACAAAAAACACTTCCAATTTATCAAGCGCAATTAGACTATATGTTCTGAATCACTTAAAGGGTCAGTTATGACTGAAGTAAATTACCTAGAAAGTCTTAACCCACTACAATATGAGTCTGTTTGTAGTACCGAGGGTCCAAATCTAATTATTGCAGGAGCTGGAACTGGAAAAACTAAAGTACTTACTACGCGAGTTGCTCATATTATAGATAATAACTTGGCATTCCCCTCTCAGATTCTTTGCGTAACCTTTACTAACAAGGCTGCCAGAGAAATGTCCGAACGTGTTCAAAAACTAGTAAGTCAAAATATGGAAAAGATGCCTTGGATGGGAACCTTTCATTCAATTGGAGCAAAAATAATTAGAAACCACGCAGAGGTAATTGGTCTTAAACAAAGTTTTACTATACTTGATAAGGATGATCAGCTTTCCCTGATCAAGCAAATCATCAAGTCTGAAAACTTAGACCAATCTCAGTTTTCACCCAAATTAATACAATCTAAAATTGATCATTGGAAAAACAAAGCTCTTAATCCAAATGATATAAAATCTGAGTCACTAGATAATTTAGTCGATGAAAAGAGTCTCTCTATTTATAAAATTTACCAAGCAAGGTTGTTTGAAATTAATTGCTTAGATTTTGGTGACTTGCTTTTACAGTGTATCAATCTTTTTAAAGTAACTGATATCCACAAACGTTATAGCAATAATTTTAAATATATTCATGTGGATGAATACCAAGACACCAATGCTGCACAATATAAATGGCTTAAACTTCTTGGTTCTCATCATCAAAATGTTTGTTGTGTTGGAGACGATGATCAATCAATTTATAGTTGGCGTGGCGCTGAAGTTGATAATATGCTTCGATTTGAAAAAGAATTTGAAAATGCAAAGGTAATACGACTTAAACAAAATTATCGATCAACAAACAATATACTTAAGTCTGCATCATCATTAATTAGTTATAACGAATATAGACTTGGCAAGGAGCTTGTTTCGGATCAAGGTGATGGAGAGCCCATACATTTACACTTAGTTAATTCAAGTAGAGACGAAGCCGATTTAGTTGCTCAGGATATTATGAAGTATAGTGACGATAACCCTGACCTGAACAATATCTCAATATTAGTAAGGGCAGTATTTCAATCGCGTGAAATAGAGGAGTCTTTGATTAAATACTCAATTCCTTATCGTATTGTAGGTGGTATTCGGTTCTATGAGAGATCAGAAATAAAAGATGCTGTTTCATATCTTAGGCTGGTCTATGAAAGTCAAGACGATGTCGCATTTGAAAGAGCTTTAACAGTCCCTAAAAGAGGTATAGGAGAAAAATCATTTAATCATATTTTATCTTATGCAAAACAAAAACGAATTTCGTTGTATCAAGCATCAAAAGATATGGTTGATACAGATGAATTTACAAAAAAAATATCTGAAAGCTTAAAAACATTCATTTCTGTTATCGATAGAGGAAAATCATCCATCGATAATATGCAGTTTTATGACATATTAAAAATGCTGCTCGATGAGTCTGGTTATATGAATATGCTTAAAAATGATAAAAATGTCTCTGCCCAAACAAAAATAGAAAATATTAAGGAATTAATAATTGCAATGGAAGACTATAACAGCATTGAGGAGTTTTTAGAGCATGTATCTTTAGTTACAGCTATAGATGAAAATAATGAAGACAATAAAGTAAGTATCATGACGCTTCATGCCGCTAAAGGTCTTGAATATGATTATGTTTTTTTGCCAGGTTGGGAAGAAGGGCTTTTTCCTCACCAAAAAACAATTGATGAAACTGGCAATAAAGGAATTGAAGAGGAACGTAGACTTGCATATGTCGGCATAACGCGAGCTAAAAAAATAATAAATATCTCAACATCAATGAGTCGTCGATTTCAAAATAATTGGATGCCTTCATTGCAATCTCGATTTATTGAGGAGTTAGATCAAGAATTAATAAAAACTATTAATCACGCGTCAAGCCATATGGACAGATTCCAAAATCAAGAATTTGATGAATTTAATCAAGATTTTGATTTTAAACCAAGAAAATTAGATTTTAAAAATAATCCATCTTCAAGTTATCGAACAGTAGTTGATCTGGAAATAGAAAATGTTAGAGATATAAACGATGATGTTTTACTTCAAATAGGGCAAACGGTTGAACACAAAAAATTTGGTATTGGTCGAATAAAAGATATTGACGGCACAAAGGCAGTTGTGGATTTTGATAAACATGGTACAAAAAAATTAATATCTGATTTTCTAAAACCATGTTGAATACCTCAAAAAAAATTGCTGAAATAAGAAAACTGTTAATTAAAAATAAAATTGATTATTACTTAATTCCACACTCAGACGAATATCAGAATGAATTTTTGCCAAATTACAGTAAACGACTAGAGTGGATTAGCAACTTTACTGGATCAGCCGGAGATGTCATTGTAGGCATAAAAGAAGCTTATTTATTTGTTGATGGGCGTTATACCATCCAAGCTCAGAATGAGGTAAATAAAGGACAATATAAGATATTTAATTACAATAAACTCACTCCATTAAATTTACTAAAATTAAAAAAAGCTAAAAATGTTGGGTTTGACGGTAACATTTTGCCTTATTTTAAAATTAAATCATATTCAAAATCTTTAGGTAAAAAAACAAATTTAATACCACTAGAGAAAAATCTCATTGATCAAATCTGGAAAACGAAACCAAAGAAAAGCATTTCAAAACCATTTGTTTTAGAAAAAAATTTTTCAGGCGAAAGTACTAAAAGTAAAATAAATAAAATTGTCGATTTTTTAAAAAAATCTAAAACAGATTACTATGTTTTAACTGCATGTGACTCAATTTCGTGGGTATTCAATATAAGATCAAATGATATTGAGTATACACCTATATTTCTATCTCAAGCAATTATTCATAAAACTGGAAAATGTTACATTTTTTCTGATTGTAAAAACAATTTAAAAAAGCAATTGAAAATTGATGTCTCTTTCAAAAAGCAAAAAGATATTTATCCATTCATCAAAAAGTGTGGAATTAATAAATCATTCATATGTGACATCAATACGATTAATTTTAATCTAGCTAATGCAATTAAAAATTATGGGACATTAAAACTTCAAGGGGATGTCATACAGTTACTAAAATCAAAAAAAAATAAAACTGAACAAAAAGGTATGATTAATTCGCATAAAAGAGATGGTGCATCATTAACAAAATTTATATTTTGGGTTAAAAACCAAGTACAAAATAAAAATATAACAGAAATGGATGCAGTTAAATATTTAGATAATTTAAGAAAGAGTAATAAAAATTTCTTTTCACTCAGCTTTCCAACAATTGCAGGTACAGGCTCAAATGGAGCAATTGTTCACTATCGTGCAAATAAATTAACAAACAAAAAAATAAGAAAATCAGATTTATTTCTAGTTGATTCTGGTGCTCAGTACTTTGATGGAACGACGGATGTAACGAGAACAATAAGTTTTACTAAGCCGCGAAAAGATCAAATAGATATGTATACTAGAGTCTTAAAA
>LULP01000709.1_pt1 | contig 13539 bp, 10 predicted proteins | sample 728111 | NCBI WGS metagenome assembly LULP01 (sample SAMN03860286, study PRJNA289734) | marine metagenome | biome: seawater column; feature: ocean; material: water; isolation source: Red Sea water column Station 149 - depth 25m | place: Saudi Arabia: Red Sea | collected 2011-10-15 | depth 25 m
ATTCTGCAACTTCAGTTGAGTTTTTATGTTGTCTCATTGCACATAAGATTGTATAAAATTCTCCACCAAAGTCTTTTTGTCCATCTTTAATACCTATTGACACTGCATCAACTACCTCCTGTGAAGATAGTTTTCCTTGTAAATGTTGTAAAGGAGCATATCTCAACTCACCATACACAACCCCATCTTCTACTAAGTCCTCAACTGCTTCATATGCAACCCTTCGAATTGAATCCACATCTTGCATAACAGAAATTGTCATCTCAAATTTTTTGAATACTTGTTTTTTATCAGTTGAGATATTTTCAAAAAACCAATTTTCTAATTCTTGTTCGTCTGAAGAAGGAACAGTCAAGTTTTTAGTTTTAGCAATATCTATAATGGTTTTTGCTCTTAGCCCTCCATCAAGATGTTCGTGTAAAGCTGAAAATTCTTTTATGAGAAATCTCCATTATCTATTTTTTTATCAAATCCTGTTTTAGTAAATAATTTATTAAGTGCTTCTAAGCCTTCCTCAAAAACTTTTTGTTCATCGATTAGTTGAAATTTTGAATCCTTTAATATACATTCTCCGTCTATAAATACATCCTTTATTTCATTAGATGATGCGCACATTACAATATTATTTACTACATCATGAAGCGGTTGCATTCTAGGAGAGTTAGCTGAAATTGTTATAAAATCTGCTTTTTGATTTTTTGATAAATTTCCTGAGAAGTTACCACCAGAGATCCTTTTTATGTTTTCCTCAGAAGCTTTTCTAAATATTTCTTTTGGTTTAATGAAATCTTTTTTGGCTACGGAATTATTTAAGACTAATGCAGTCCTCATTTCTTCTAACATGTCATAATCATCGTTACCCCCAGAACAATCTGTGCCTATTCCCCAGTCAACATTCAATTCTGACAAAAAATTAGTATTCATCGGCTTTCCAGCTATTCCGTGAGTTGTTGGGCAAAATATTGGAAATGCTTTTGACTCTGCAAGTAACTCCAAATCTCCATCCTCTACAACATTGCAATGAGCAGCTATTACTTTTTCATTCAATATTCCGAGGTTAAATGCGTGTTTAATTGGGGAAGTATCATAGTTAGATTTAATATAGTCCATCTCTTTTTGAGTTTGAGCTAGGTGTATATGTGTTAATAAATTATTTTCTAGCGCATAATTGCTTAATTCTTTAAGTTCTTTTGGGCTTACTGTTGAAGTTTCATGTGGTGCAACAATTGGATGAACTGTACTATGATTTTTCCAATTATTATTAAAGGACTTTGCTAGTTTAATTTGTTCTTTACCAGTCCATGGACCATACTCAGTCATAATTGTGTGCCCAATAAATCCTCTTATTCCAATATATTCACACGCTTTTGCAACTGAATCAGCAAAAAAATAATGATCATTAATTGATGTTGTGCCAGATGATATAGCATCCATCATGCCTAATAAAGAAAGCTTGTAAACTAAATCTTCATCTAGAGCTGGTTCAATCCCCCACATCACATCATACAGTGCGCTTGCGTTTCCATAACCAAGTCCTTTTACAGAATTTAAAGCAACATGTGAATGTGCATTTGTAAAACCTGGTGAGATTATTACATCTCCTAATTCGTTAATTTTAATTGAGTCTTTAGTTATTGTTTCTATCGGTACTATATTCTCTATGTATTTTCCATTAACAATTAAAACAGAATTTTTATGAACAGTTTTGTAATCTTCAACTATGTATCGAGCTGAGAAATATTCTTTACTTATCAATTATTGTTCAGGAATAGGGACAGGTCTTACCCTTATTCTTTGTCTTATGCCAATAAGTATTAACACAACAACTGTTAGAGCATAAGGGACCATTAAGATTAGTCTTGAGTCTAATTCATATACACCTTGAAGTCTTATACCGATTGCGTCTCCTAAACCAAAAAATAAACTAGCACCAAATGTACCAAGTGGAGTGTTATTACCAAATGAAGAAGCAACAAGTCCTATATAGCCTTTTCCAGCTGACATTCCCTCTGTAAAAAGAGTCATGTTTTCTAGTGAAAGAAAAGTGCCACCTATACCTGCTAAAACTCCTGAAAAAATAACAGTTAACCATTTCATTCTTAAAGTATTAATTCCAGCATCTTCTGCAGCCTCAGGATTTTCACCAGTAGCTCTAATAGCTGTTCCCAATCTTGTCTTGTAATAAACCAAATATAAAACAATAGCTAGAAAAAAAACAAGGTAAATTGAAGGTGTATATCCTGAAAGAATTTTTTCAAAACGAGTATCTACAAGAAATTCGAAATTTATTGGATCGATGCCTTGAATGGAAGGGTCAGAAAAAAAACCTCTACGTTTGAATAATGTTTCTAATAAATATCTTGTACCAGCAATAGAAAAAATGTTGATCGCTAAACCTACTAAAGCTTCATCTGCCCCTAAATTAAAACTCAAAACACCAAATAAAACTGCCGTAAGCACTCCAGCAGATACTCCCCAAATAAAACCAGTTAGGGCACTTCCTGAATAGTAGCTTGCTGCGATTCCAACAAATGCTGCGTTGAGCATTTTACCCTCTAAACCAATATTCAAAACACCAGAAGCGGAGCACATTGCTGCACCAAACCCAATTAAGGCAATTGGAGTTGCACTACGAATTAAGCTCCTAAAAAGAGAGATATCAAATATTTCAAGCCATTCCATTTATTTAATCTTTCTAGTAAAAAAAGCGTCTAGTTTTCTAACGAATTTAAATCTTTCCAGTGAAGATACAAGCTTTTGTGCGCTAACAAAAAATATTAAAATTGAGAGGAGAATCACAACTATTTCTCGAGAAACTTCAGTTTTATAATCAACAAATAAACCACCGTTTCTTAGAGCACTCCAAAATAAAGAAGCAATTAAACCGCCGATTGGTTCTAGTTTACCCACAATTGCAATAAGAATTCCATCAAACCCTTGGTTAAAAAGAAGTTCTTGGTAAAAATATCTAGCATTTCCAAGAATTTCGATACCACCAGCAAGTCCCCCAAGTCCTCCAGAAATTAACATTCCTGTTATTGCAGATCTATCTGAAGGTATTCCAAGGTATGAACTATATCTAGATGGATAAAACCCGACAAGACCATCGCCACCAGATCTTAATTCGTAACCAAATGTTGTTTTTTTAAGAATAAAATATGTTAAAAATGCAATAATTACCGCTATGAAAAAACCAGAGTTAAATTGTGAATTTGGAAAATATTGTTTTAATTCAGCAGTTTCTAATATTCTTGGAGTCGCAGGTGCTATAGGGTCTGCTCTAAATGGTCCATTAGCCATATAGGAAACAAACAATACAGCAACGAAATTAAGAATAATTGTTGAAATTATCTCACTTACACCCGCATAAACTTTTAATAAAGCTGGTAGCAACATCCACAAACTTCCAGTAATAATAGCAATAGCTATACATAAAGATACATGGGGAATATGGCCCAAGGATGTAAATTTATATCCTGCCCATGCAGCATATAAACCCCCGATATACATTGATCCATTTATTCCAATATTAAACATACCAACTCTAAAAGAAACCACAGTTGCAATTGACGTTAGAATATATGGAGTCGCAATATTTAAAGTATTCAAAATATTTCTCTGTCCAACAACAGCGCCTTCAAAAAATAATTTCCCAATTTCTCTAGGAACAAAACCAGTAACAGTTAATAAAACCCAAGCAATACCAATAGTTATTATTGTTCCTGCAAAAAGAATGAGTACATCTTTAAATGAAAATTTTTCCATTATTAATCCTTTATTCCAGCCATATATAGACCCATTTGTTGCTGATCTACATCTTTAGGGTTTACCCATTCAACTATTTCACCCTCGTAAATAACTGCTACTCTATCTGCGACTGACATAACCTCATCTAATTCTGCGGAAACTAATAAAACTGCTTTTCCAGAATCCCTTATCTCAACAAGTTGTTTATGAATTGCTTCTATATTTCCTATATCAACTCCTCGAGTTGGTTGAGATGCTATTGTCAAAAGTGGATCTTCTGAGAGCTCCCTAGCAATAACAACTTTTTGTTGGTTCCCGCCAGATAAAGATCCTGTTCTTACAAAAACTCCAGGTGTTCTAATATCAAATTTTTCCCTTAAATTATTACTATGGTCAACTACGTTTTTCATACTAATAATTCCACCCTTAGAAAGAGGGCTTCTGAAATATGAGGTTCCGACTAAGTTTTCCCAAATATCTAATTTCAAGTTGAGTCCAGTATTAGCCCTGTCCTCTGGAACATGTGCCAAGCCAGCTCTTCGTCTTTTTCGTGGAGAAATAGATTCTATGTTTTTACCATCAAAAATAACCTCACCTTTACTTGTTGGTCTTAAGCCTGACAAGGCTTCAACTAGTTCTGTTTGACCATTTCCATCAACACCTGCGATTCCAACAATTTCACCTTTATGAACATCTAAAGATAAGTTTTTGACAGCAAGCAATCCTCGTGCATCATGTACCCATAAATTTTTTACTTCCAAGACTTTTTCAGTAGGTTTTGCTTCTTCTTTTTCAACTTGCATAAATACTTCACGTCCTACCATTAATTTTGCTAATTCTTTAGGAGAAGTGTCTTTTGTATCGGAGACTCCTTGAACTTTTCCATCTCTCATGACTGTTACTCTGTCAGAAATTTCCATAACTTCTCTTAACTTATGGGTAATAAAAATTACTGTTTTACCTTCATCAACAAGACTTCTGATAACTTCAAATAATTCATCGGTCTCTTGGGGTGTAAGCACTGCGGTTGGTTCATCTAAAATTAAAATGTTTGCGTTTCTATATAAAGTTTTTAGAATTTCAGTTCTTTGTTGAATACCTACAGAAGCGTCTATCATTCTAAGTTTTGGATCAACATCTAATCCATACTTTTTTGCAATATTTGAAACTTCAGAATTTAATTCATCCCAATCAATAAAACCTCTTGAATTTCTTGGCTCTTGGCCTAATCCAATGTTTTCTGCAGCAGTAAAAGATGGCACTAAATGAAACTCTTGATGAACCATGCCTATGCCAAGCTCAATCGCTTTATCTACTTTGTTTATTTCAACCGGTTTATCATTTATAAATATTTCGCCTGAATCAGGTTGTTCAATTCCATATAAAATTTTTACGAGAGTTGATTTTCCAGCTCCATTTTCTCCAACTAGAGCGTGTATCTCACCTTTTAAGACCTTGAAATCTACAGAATCATTAGCAGTAACTCCCGGATAGGATTTTGTTATATTTTTTACTTCTACTGCTGTTTCTATATTGTTTTGAGTCATGATATATATCTTATATTTTCTAGCCCGAAAGAAATCGGGCTAGAAAATAAATTTTTATATATTAGCCACCAGCTGTAACGTCGGTAACTACTATTTCACCAGATACAATCTTAGCTCTAACTTCTGCAACTTCTTCAACAAGCGCATCAATCTCAGCTGCCATGTCTGGTTTTTGTTCTTTGAAGAGATTTGTTCCATCAACAAGCCATGTTGATCCAACAAAATTTTCTGCTAATCCATAGCTATCAATTGAGCTAAATACTTGACCATTAGCTGCAATTGTGTCTTGGATAACTTTATAAACTGATTTATCAACACCCTTCATCATTGATGTAATCATTGTTCCTGGTTGAATATAGTCTTGATTTGAATCAACACCTACTGCATAATTACCAGTTTCTGCTGCTGCTTCGTATGCTCCATCACCTGTAGCACCACCAGCGGCGAAAATTACGTCAGCACCTTGTTCAAAGCAACTGAGCCCAATTTCTTTACCTTTTGCAGGGTCTCCCCAGCTTCCAGCATAACCTGCGCAGAATTCAACATCAGGATTTGCGTATCTAGCACCTTCTTCCCAACCAGTTTGGAATTTTCTAATGATTGGAACGTCCATTCCTCCCATGAAAGCTACCTTTCCAGTTTTAGAAAGTTTTGCAGCAATATAACCTACCTCAAAAGAACCTTCATGTTCTTTGAATATAATATTTGCCACATTAGGCAATAGATTTCCGTCATCATCAGTAACAACCATATCTACAATTGCAAACTGAATATCTGGGTTAGCAAGAGCTGCTTCTTTAATTCTCTCTGCTTCAGAAAAGCTAATTCCAATAATTAATTCTTTTCCGTCAGCAATGAGATTTTGATAAGCTGCTGCTCTTTCAGATTCTTCGGCTTCAATAAAGTCGCCGTCGATTCCTAATTCAGCAAGTGCTTGATCGAAGCCTCTTTTCGCTGAGTCCATAAATGAACGGTCACCTAAAGCTCCAAGTACTATACCTACTTTTAACGCTTCTGCTTCTGGCTCTTCTGCAGGTGCTGCAGTAGTAGCTGGAGAATCAAGAGTCTCTTGTTCTGCTGCTGGTTCTGCAACCTCTTCAGTAGTTGTTTCTGAGCTGCCACCACAGGCAGACAAAATCAACATTAATGACAGAAGTACAAAAACGGATTTCTTTTTAGTAATCATTAATTTACTCCTTCATTATTTAAATAATGATTTAATAATTCTATCTGAAATTGTTAAATGTGTCTTATTGATTGAAGGTAAATATTTACTTTTATGGGAGAAGTTTTGAGGTATTTGTTATTATATTAAACAACTTTTCATCATCTACTTTGTTCATCCAGTGGACGTTTTTATTTCTTCCAGAAATATGATTAATGTCAACCACTGTTTGGCCTAGTGTTAATTCTGAATCAACCTCAACTTCGACATTGGTAACTTCTCCAGTAGTTAAAGAGCTATCGACTAAATAAGCAGTTACAAATGCATCATGTACTGGAGTTCCATCTGGAAACTTTTGTTTAACTATTTCTAAATCAGCTAAGGACCCCATTAACCCAACAAGATATTCTCCAGTAGTGGTACCTGTTTCATGAATTGTATTCAGTCTTTCACTTGTAGAAATTGCTTGATGTGTAACATCTAACCCCATCATTACTAAATTTGCACCTGAACTTAACACAACTTTTGCTGCTTCCGGGTCAACTAAAATATTAAACTCTGCCACAACTGCTCCTGTAGATTCTTCGCTTTTTGAAGGCTCAGGAAACCCAACTCCATTTAATCCATCTGTTCCGTGAACCCATTCTGCTGTGAGTAAATCTCTATTTAAGGGCTCCGATTCCCCTTTGTAGACTGGGATACTGTTTCTTTTGGCATGTTCGAGAATTCTAAGAGCATTTCTTGTTCCAACATCTACGCCAACATTTCCTCCAACTGTAGTTATTGCAATTAATTCTTCATCCGTAAAATGTGCTAAAGCAATGAGAATTGCTACGGCGTCATCGGTACCTGGGTCGGTATCAATAATGAATTTCATTTAATTATTTTAGTATTTTTATGATTCAGATTCTACAAAATCTACAGGTGGTTCATCTGGAGCTTCAACTGATTCAAACTCTAGAGTATTTTCATCTTTATTTAATGAAATTATTATTGTTGATCCAGCTTTATATTTACCTTGTAAAAGCTCTTCTGAAAGAGGGTCCTCAAGTAGTCTCTGTATAGACCTTCTTAAAGGTCTCGCTCCAAATTCTTTATCATAACCTTCGGTTGCTAAAAATTCTTTAGCTTCATCAGAAAGTACAATTTCTAAGTCAGAGTTTTTAAGTTGACTGTGTACTCTATCAAGCATTAAGTCAACAATTTCTTTAACTTCGTCAATTGTTAGCTCATGGAAAACAATTGTTTCATCTATTCTATTTAAAAACTCAGGCCTAAAATATCTTTTTAATTCTTCACCAACTTTTGATTTCATTTTTTCATAATTATCGATCTCGCTTAGATTACTGAAGCCGACATTTTTGGAAATATCTTTGGTTCCTAAATTTGAAGTCATGATAATTATTGTGTTCTTAAAATCAACTGTTCTACCTTGTGCATCTGTAAGTCTTCCATCTTCTAGAATTTGGAGAAGTGTATTAAATACATCAGGATGTGCTTTTTCAACTTCGTCAAGAAGAACTATACTAAAAGGTTTTCTTCTTACAGCTTCAGTGAGTTGGCCTCCTTCATCATAACCAACATAACCCGGAGGTGAGCCAATTAATCTACTTACTGTGTGCTTTTCCATATATTCAGACATGTCTATCTGAATTAATGAATCTTCATCGCCAAAAAGAAACTCTGCTAAGGCTTTTGCAGTCTCAGTTTTACCAACACCAGAAGGTCCTAAAAATATAAATGAACCAGATGGTCTTTTTGGATCTTTTAATCCAGACCTTGTTCTTCTAATAGCTTTTGAAACAGCCGCAATTGCTTCATTTTGACCAATAATTCTCTTATGTAGCTCGATTTCCATTTCTAACAATCTAGCTGTCTCTTCTTGGGTTAATCTATGAACTGGTATGCCTGTCCATTGAGCTAAAACTTCTGCAATTTCTTCTTCATCAATTACCATTTCAATTTCTGAAGCAGATGCTGAGTCTATAGTGTTGACTTCATCAAGTAATAGTTTTTCCTGATCTCTTATTTGAGCTGCTTTCTCAAACAATTGAGATTGAACAGCATCAATTTTTTGCTCTCTTAAATTCTTAAGTTTATCAGCTATTTCTTGTTTATCTTGATCAAGAGGTTTCTTGTAAACTCTCATACGACTACCTGCTTCGTCAATCAAGTCAATAGCTTTGTCAGGTAAGAATCTATCAGATATATATCTGTCTGCCATATTAACAGCAGAAGCGATAGCTTGATCTGTAAACCTGACTCCGTGGTGGACCTCGTATCTATCTTTCAATCCATCTAATATTTCTATTGCATCTGAGAGTTTTGGCTCATCAACTTGTACGGACTGGAATCTTCTTTCAAGTGCAGCATCCTTCTCAAAATGCTTTCTAAATTCTTCTAGTGTTGTGGCACCTATTGTCTGAAGTTCGCCCCTTGCTAACATTGGTTTTAAAATTGACGCAGCATCAATCGCTCCTTCAGCAGCTCCGGCACCAACAAGTGTGTGTATTTCATCTATAAATAAAACAATGTCACCTCTTGTTTTTATTTCCTTTAAGACTTTCTTTAGACGCTCTTCGAAGTCACCCCTGTATCTTGATCCTGCTACTAAAGCAGATAAGTCAAGTGTATAAATTTGTTTACCTTCAAGAGTTACTGGTACGTCACCTGAAACGATTTTTTGAGCTAAACCTTCAACAATCGCAGTTTTACCAACTCCTGGCTCACCAATTAAAACTGGATTATTCTTTGTTCTTCTGGATAGTATTTGCATTACTCTTTCAATCTCTGTTGTTCTGCCAATAACAGGGTCGAGCTTTCCTTCTTTTGCCATTCTTGTAAGATTTCGTCCAAATTGATCTAAGATAGCTGAACCTGTTCCTGAACCAGGTCTTTCCCTACCTCCTGTAGATGCAGCTTGTTGCTTTTTGCTTTCACCTGCAGATGAAATTAATTTGATCACTGTTTGTCTAACTTGAGATAGTTCAGCACCTAATTTTTTTAAAACTTGAGCAGCAACGCCTTCTCCTTCACGAATCAATCCGAGAAGTATATGTTCTGTTCCTATGTAATTATGTCCTAGTTGTAAAGCCTCTCGTAATGAAAGTTCTAAAACTTTTTTTGCTCTAGGAGTAAAAGGAATATGCCCACTTGGTGATTGTTGGCCTTCTCCAATAATCTCAACAACTTCTGACCTAACTATGATTAAGTCTTCTAGCTTCTTCCTGTGCTAAAACTACGACCCTTCTGGCTCTATCAGTAAATCTTTCAAACATATAGTTATATTACCAAGGGTCTGTTTATACACTTAAATGAAAATTACAACTATTTATACATTTACTTTATTCTTTAGTTATGGAAAGCAATGAAATCAAAAAAATTATTCCTTTCGATGATATTTGGGATAACTTAAATGTATTAGAAGAAAGACTATTAGAAATTTCTAGCTCTTCAAATGATTACCTTACATCAATATCTCAATATCTTATAAATGCCGGAGGAAAAAGATTTCGACCAATCGTTACCTCGCTTGCTGGAAAGTTTGGAAATGAAATTGAAAATATTGACAAAATTATAGACGCTGGTGTTTGTGTAGAACTAATTCACATTGGGAGTTTATATCATGACGATGTAATGGACAATGCTACAACAAGAAGAGGTGTTGAAAGTTCAAACTCAAAATGGAACTCTACCCTTTCAATACTTGCAGGAGATTATTTACTTGCGAGATCTTCTGAGCTTGCAGCTGAAAGTTTAGGACTAGAATCTGTAAAACTGTTGGCATCAACTTATGCAGAATTAGTTGAAGGTCAAACTAAAGAGTTAAATTTAGCTTTTGACCTTGATCAAAATATTGATGATTACTTAACAGTTATTGAAGGAAAAACTGCGAGCCTTATTAGAACAAGTGCAAGACTTGGTTCTCTTGCTAGTTCAGCAGATAGTGAGATTGTTGATGCCTTGAGCAATTGGGGTTGGAACTGTGGAATAATTTTTCAAATATCTGATGATATATTAGATTTAACTTCTGACTCGCAAACGTTGGGAAAGCCTGCAGGTAATGATATTTTAGAAGGAACTTACACATTACCAGTCTTAATTGCATTGAATAAAGACAAAGGTAAGTACCAGGAACTTTTGACTGAAATAAAAGAAGAGAAAATTGATGTTAAAAATGTGCTTGATGAATTTACTACAAAGGAAATAATTGACGACTCAAAAGAAATAATCAATGGCTACTTAAATGAGAGTATAAAGGCTATATTTACACTCAAAAATCATGAACTAAAAACTGATAAATCAAAATTTGAATTGTAGGTAGTCCATACTCTAAAGCTTCAATGTAATCGCTGTCTTCTACATGTGCCTCTTCATCTCCCTCAGCTTTTTTTTGTGCTTGTTCTTTTAACCTTGCCTCTTGATCAACTGGATCAATGAGTTCGGAAAAACCATTGGCTAATTCACTACCAAAAGCAAATAATTCAAACCTTTCAGTCACTCCGTTCTTTTCTTTACTTTCCCTAGCAAATGGTGAGGCTTCTTTGGGGTAGTCTGTTACAAATGTAGGATTTACAATATTATCTTCAATGTATTTTTCAAACAAATCGTAAACTAACATTCCTGTAGTTTTAGATTCATTCTCAATCTTATGTTTTGTTAAAAACTCTTCTTTGATTTGTTTTAAATCTGAATTATGTTTGATTTCAACATCAAAATGTTCACTTACCAAATCAAACATACTTATTCGTTTCCAAGGAAAACTAAAATCTGCTTCTTTTTCAGTAAATTCTATCTTTAAATCGTGATTTAATTGACTTAATATGTACTCGCACATCTTTTCAACCATATCCATTACACCATTTACATCTGTGTAAGCTTCGTAACTTTCCATCATCGTGAACTCAGGTGAGTGTGTTTGGTCAATGCCTTCATTTCTAAAAACTTTTCCAACTTCAAAAACTTTTTCATAACCACCAATAATTAATCTTTTTAAATATAGCTCAGGAGCAATTCGAAGAAACATGTCAATACTCATTGCGTTATGGTGTGTCACAAAAGGTTTGGCAATGGCACCTCCTGCTTTTGGCTGGAGTGTAGGGGTCTCAACTTCAATAAAACCATCGCTAACCATAAACTCTCTTATTAATTTGAGAACTTTAAATCTCGTATCTATAGTTTTCTTTGCATCATCATTTACGATAAAGTCAAGATACCTTTGTCTAAATCTAGTTTCTTTATCTTTCAATCCATGCCACTTTTCAGGAAGTGTTCTTAAAGATTTGCTCAAAACTATTAAATTGGAAATTTTTAACGAAAGCTCTCCCTTTTTCGTTTTCATTATGCTTCCAGAAGTACCTACTATGTCTCCTACATCCATTAATTCAATGTGTTCTTCTAATTTCTCATCTAAATCATCTTTAGAAGCAAGTAATTGTATTTTGCCAGTTGAGTCTTTTACATCTATAAATGTTAATTTTCCAAAAGACCTAATACTTAGTACTCGACCTCTTACAGCAACGCTAATATCTGTTTGTTCTCCATTGTCTAGGCTTTGATGGTTGGCATGAATGTCGCTTATAAAACTTGTATTTTTAAAGTATGTTGGAAAAGACTCTGTTCGTTTTAATTTTTCAACCTTCCCACGTCTAAGGTCATATATTTCTTTTTCAGATTTTGATAATTCGGTCACATTTATATCCTAATTATTTAAGTTAAATATTTCTTCTAACCCAACTAATGTTAGATTTTCTTCATACTGTGCATTTAAATTAAGTGCAGGCTGAATAATTGGACTTAAACCTCCAGTTAGAATAATTTTTGGTTTTGTTCCCAATTCTTGCAAAAGTCTCTCAATCATAGAATCTATCATAGATGCGTGCCCAAAGATTAACCCGCTCTGAATAGCTTCATAAGTGTTTTTACCTACAACTTTTTTTGGAAGGTCTAATTCAACAGATTTCAATGAAGCGGTCTTTGATGTTAAAGCGTCCAGGCTAATCTTTATGCCCGGTGCAATAGCTCCGCCTAGATACTCTTTTTTATTGTTTACAACATCAAAAGTAGTTGCTGTCCCTAAATCAACAATTACAACGTCTGACTCGGCAATTTTATAACCAGCAACTGAATTTGCTATCCTGTCAGGTCCTAATTCTTTTGGATTATCAATATTTACTTTTAAACCTGTTTTAATACCAGGACCCACAACGATAGGTGGGAAATCTAAATATTTCTCAATTGCTTGAACCATATTATTAGTTACTTGAGGAACAACTGAGCAGACTATAGAACCCGCTAATTCATTTCTTTTGTCATCTATTAGGTTAAAAGTTGAGTTAAAAAGTGCCAACAATTCATCTGGAGTGTTTGCATCTCTAGTGGTAAACCTATAAGAATCCCAGCCATCCTTGTTTCCTATTCCAACTGTTGTTTCAGTATTTCCAATATCAATTGCTATTATTTTCTTCATATTTCTATATCAATGTTGTCTATCAGCCTTACATTTTCAACATAAGCTGCAGTTAATAACTTTAATTTCTTTGAGTATTTATTTGGATAATTAAAATTTTCTTCATCCACTATTTCAAGATAGTCCAAATCTATTTCATTTTGATTAAATGAATTAATCCCTAGTTCAACAGATTCTTCAAAACTTTTACCTGAATTTATTTCTTTAGCCACTTTTTGTAAAGATTTAAAAATATTTGTTGCAATTAATTTAGCATCTTGTGATAAATGCTTATTTCGGCTACTCAAAGCAAGGCCATTTGTATCTCGAAATATTTCTCCTTCTATTATTTCAATATTTAAATCAAGCCGATTAACCATGTCCTTAATTAAAAATAATTGTTGCGCATCTTTTTTTCCAAACACAGCATGGCTAGGCTTTATTAAATCAAACAGTCTATTTACAACAGTTAAAACTCCCTCGAAATGGCCAGGCCTTGAAGCTCCCTCGAGAATAGATCCCACTTTACTAGGAACAATAGAAGGGACTCCTTCGCTAGGATAAATGTAGCTTTCCTGAGGGAGAAAAATAAAATCAACACCCCTACTTTTCAAAAATTGAATATCTTGTTC
>LULP01000518.1_pt1 | contig 13529 bp, 22 predicted proteins | sample 728111 | NCBI WGS metagenome assembly LULP01 (sample SAMN03860286, study PRJNA289734) | marine metagenome | biome: seawater column; feature: ocean; material: water; isolation source: Red Sea water column Station 149 - depth 25m | place: Saudi Arabia: Red Sea | collected 2011-10-15 | depth 25 m
GAATATGACGGCACCTATCTTAAGTTTACAGATGATGTGAAAAAAGCCATTGAAGAGCAAGGTATCAACGCATTTAAGCTTGGTGGACCTGTTGATATTGATAAAATGTTAGCTGAGTTATGAACCTAGCACATCTATCTGACCAAGAAATAAAAGAAACTTTAGTTCTTAAAGAACGCCTTGAACTACTAAAAAACCAAGCAAAGTGTCAAGATAGTTTCTTAGAGTACGTAAAATACATGTGGCCAGAGTTTATTTGTGGTCGACATCACAAAATCTTTGCACAAAAGCTAGAAGACGTTGCAAACGGCAAAATCAACCGTTTAATAGTCAATATGCCCCCCAGACACACTAAATCAGAGTTTTGTTCTACTTATTTTCCTGCTTGGATTATGGGTAAACAACCAAATCGTAAGATTATGCAGACCACTCACACAGGCGAACTAGCCGTAAGATTTGGTCGTAAAGTCAGAAATATGATGGATACTGATGAATATAAGCGTATCTTTGACAAAGTAGAGCTACAAGCTGATTCTAAGTCAGCAGGTAGATGGGAGACCAATAAAGGTGGCGAATACTTCGCAGCTGGTGTCGGTGGTGCTATTACAGGTCGTGGTGCAGATTTGCTCATCATTGATGATCCACACTCAGAACAAGACGCTTTGAGTCCCAGTGCCCTAGAATCTTGTTATGAATGGTACACCTCTGGACCTAGACAGCGTTTGCAACCTGGTGGTGCCATCATATTGGTCATGACTAGATGGAGCACCATAGATCTAACTGCAAAACTGCTTGATGCACAGAAGGAAGAAGCTGCAGATCAGTGGGAAATCGTAGAGTTTCCTGCCATATTCCCTGAAACAAATAATGCTTTATGGCCAGAGTTTTGGCAATTAGATGAGCTAAACAAAGTAAAAGCATCACTACCCGTACAAAAATGGAACGCACAATGGATGCAGAACCCAACTTCTGAAGAAGGATCTATAATCAAGCGTGAATGGTGGAACATCTGGGAAAGCGACTCATTACCACCTGTCAGCTACATTATTCAAAGCTACGATACTGCTTTTTCTAAAAAAGAAAATGCAGACTATTCTGCTATATCCACTTGGGGTATCTTTCGTCCAACACCTGATTCACCAGATTGCATTATGTTACTTGATGCACAAAAAGGTCGTTGGGACTTTCCAGAGCTTAAACGCATAGCTTATAACGAATATAAATACTGGGAGCCAGACATGACTTTAATTGAGTCAAAAGCTTCTGGCACACCACTAACGCATGAACTTCGTAGATTAGGAATACCTGTAGTTAATTATTCACCTACTAGAGGACATGATAAATCCACCCGTATGCACTCTGTAGCACCTATTTTTGAGTCTGACCTAGTTTATGCACCTCAACGAAAGTTTGCAGAAGAGATGATAGAAGAGTGTGCATCATTTCCTTTTGGTAAAAATGACGATTTATGTGATACTATGACTCAAGCCCTCATGAGATTTAGAGAGGGTGGTTTAGTTTCGCTTGAAGACGATTATTCAGATCAAGAGAAAGCACCAGTTAGAAGGGTATATTATTAATGGCGATAGAAAAAGAAATTAATCCAACCGTACTAAACGAGGAAAATCAGGTTCCGTTAGGTGATGAAGGCATGGAAGTAGCTTTAGCTGCTATTGAAGATACAAGAGAAGAAGATTTCATCATGCAAGAAGACGGCAGTGCTATTTTAGAATCCAGCTTGCAAGAAGCAACCGAAACAGGTTTTGATGAAAACTTAGCAGAGTCTATGGAAGAATCAGAACTTATGCAGATAGCAAACGAGCTAGTAGACGGCATAGAAAAAGACAAAGCATCACGAGAAGATTGGGAAAGAACCTATACAGATGGTCTTAAATACTTAGGTATGAAGTTTGACGATGAACGATCTGAGCCTTTTGAAGGTGCATCTGGTGTTATACACCCACTTCTTGGTGAGGCAGTAACGACATTCCAAGCACAAGCCTACAAAGAATTATTACCGTCTGGTGGACCTGTAAAGACACAAGTAGTTGGTAAATACGACACAGCAGTGGAAGAGCAAGCACAAAGAGTATCTGAATTTATGAATTATCAGATTGTGCATGTCATGGAAGAGTTTGATGAAGAACTAGATCAAATGTTATTTTATTTACCTTTAGCTGGTTCAGCCTTTAAAAAAGTTTACTACGATGAAAGTTTGGGTAGAGCTGTTTCTAAGTTTGTGGCCCCCGAAGACCTCATAGTTCCATATTACACCACAGACTTAGAAACTTGCCCTCGTATAACTAATGTAGTCAAAATGCCTGAAAACGAAGTAAAAAAATTACAAGCTTTGGGTTTTTATCGTAAGGTAGATATAAATTACAGTGATGATATTACTAATGCATCTGATGTAAAAGAAGAGATAGATAAATTATCAGGCATTGAAGCATCATACGATACTGGCGAAGTATCAATATTATACGAAGTGCATTGTAATTTAGAGCTCAACGGCTTTGAAGATACAGATGAAGATGGTGAAATGACTGGTGTTAAACTGCCTTATATCGTCACTATCGATGCTAATGCTAACGAGATACTTTCTATACGCAGAAACTTTGTACAAGATGATCCGTTGAAAAATAAAATAGAATACTTTGTGCATTTTAAATTCTTACCTGGACTAGGTTTTTATGGATTTGGATTAACGCACATGATTGGTGGTCTTTCAAAAGCTTCTACCAGTATTCTTAGACAATTAATAGATGCTGGTACTTTAGCAAACTTACCTGCTGGTTTTAAAACACGCGGCATTAGAATACGTGATGAAGATACACCTATACAACCTGGAGAGTTCAGAGATGTAGATGCTCCAGGTGGATCGCTTAGAGAATCTATCCAACCATTACCATTCAAAGAACCTAGTGGTACTTTACTAAATTTATTAGGAATTTTAGTAGACGGTGGTAAAAAGTTTGCGTCTATTGCGGAAATAAATACAGGGCAAGGTAATCCAAATGCTCCTGTAGGCACAACACTTGCGTTGCTAGAAAGATCAACAAAAGTATTATCAGCGATACATAAAAGATTACATAATTCACAGAAAAAAGAGTTTAAATTATTAGCTCAAGTATTTAAAGAATATTTACCACCAGAATACCCATATGCAGTTGCCAATGGCAATGCGACTATAAAATTAACTGACTTTGATGACAATATTGATATATTCCCCGTATCAAACCCTGACATATTTAGTCAATCTCAGCGTATTGCCATGGCTCAAGAAATGATGGCATTAGTACAATCAAATCCACAAGTGCATGGTCCTAATGGCATATATGAATCCTACAAAAGAATGTATGCAGCAATAGGTGTAGATAATGTAGAACAAATACTTACACCACCGCCTCCAACAGATCCTAGACCTTTAGAGGCTGGTTTTGAAAATAATAAACTTTTATTAGGTCAACAAGCACAGGCGTTTGGTCAACAAAACCACGATGCACATATAGCTACGCATATTGCTTTGCTTAAGACACCGCCCGTACAAATGAACGCACAAGTGCAAGCTTTAATACATTCACATATCATGCAACATTTACAAATGAAAGCAGATGTTTTAGGCGAACAACAAATGCCACCAGATGTATTGCAACAGTTTCAGCAAATACAACAACAAGCTCAACAGGCTAATCCAGCAGAAGCAGAGCAGTTGGTACAACAAGCTGGAGATATATTGGCACAATTTTCTGCACCAATTATGGCACAACTTATAACAGAATATAGCCAAAGCGTTGCTGATCCAAGCGATGAAGATCCATTAGTTGCTATAAGAAAACAAGAGCTAGCACTTAAAGGACAAGAGCTTTCACTTGAACAACAACAATTCTTGCAAGAGGAACAACGTAAATCACAAGATGCACAACGTAGAATAAATGTTGACAAAGAAAGGATTGAAAGCATGGAAGATATTGCAGAATTACGTGATCAAACAGCTAGAGCAAGACTAGAACAACAGGCAAGGTTTAAAATGATGGAAATGGAAAACAAAAAATAAAACTTGCAAATTTAAAAAACACGCATAATAATAAGTCTCATGATTAAAAGAACAGAAATAAGTCAACAGAAAACCCCAAAAGTATTAAAAAATAAAAATGGCTATAGTAATAAAGGCAACGTGTCTTTAAAAACTAACGAAGGCACATTTGATACTAATACTACTCCAAAGCCTGGTATGGGCAAAGGTAAAGCCAGAGGAATGGGCATAGCCGAATTTGGTGGTAAGTTTTCTGGTATTTATTAATGGACTCGATTTGGCTTGCTAAAAAATTTATAAAAGAAATAGAAGCTAGAAGAGAGGACACAAAAGACGCTATGCTCGCTGGGTGTAGTGATTTTGCACAATATGAATTTCTGCGAGGGCGTTACAGTTCTCTAGCCGATGCAGAAAATATATTTAGAGAACTGCTAGGGAAAACACAAGAAGATGACATCAAAGATACAGGTACCTGATCATGTTGCTAGGTCTATAGAGGCAGAGCAAAACCAAAAAGAATCCAAAACAATCGAAACACCAACAGAGGATGGTGGAGCAAAAACTAAAGAAAACCCTGCATATGTGAAAGAGTCTGCACGGGTATTAGATCCAACTTTATTAGAAAAATCATTTTTAGACCGTATGCCACAACCGACAGGTTGGAGGATACTCATACTACCTTACAAAGGCAAAGCGGTTACTGAAGGTGGAATACACTTAGTACAACAAACAGTAGATAGAGAATCTTTAGCTACTGTAGTTGGGTATGTGGTAAAAATGGGTCCTGATTGCTATAAAGACGCAAGTAAGTTTGCAGAACCATGGTGTCAGGAAAAACAATGGGTATTAATTGGAAGATACGCAGGAGCTAGATTTAGACTTGGTGATGAATCCGAATGTCGGATTATCAACGATGATGAAGTCATAGCAACTATACTTGATCCAGATGATATTCTTGCAGTATAAGGAGATAAAATGGCAGAAGAAAATGCAAAAGTAGTAGAAGAAACAGAAGTTGATGAGGGAGAAGTTGTTGAACTTGACCCTGTAGAAGAAGAACAACCTAAAACAGAAATACCTAGAGAACCTGTTGATCAAGAAGCAGAGGAACAGATAGAGGATGTTTCTGAGACACCAGAGGCAAAAAAAGAAGAAGAATTAGAAGATTATTCAAAGAGCGTTCAAAAAAGAATTAACACTTTGACTAGAAAACTGCGAGAAGCAGAGAGAGGTCAAGAATCAGCTTACGAATATGCAAAAAGAACCGCCGCAGAAAACGAACAGTTAAAAGCAAAAACATCTAATTTAGATAGATCTTATTTGATGGAAGCAGAAAATAGGCTTAAATCACAAAAACAACAAGCGACTACAGCGTTAAAGTCTGCACACGAAGTACAAGATTACGATAAAGTCGCTAAAGCACAAGAAGTATTGGCAAAAATAGCTGTTGAAGAGGCTAAAGTAAACGCTTCTAAGGTTGCGTTAGAACAAGAACCACCTTTGCAACAAGCACAACCAACACAAGTACAACAAAATGTGCAACAACCTATGCCTGGTTATCAACCACCACCAAAACTTGATGAAAAACAAGAGGCTTGGGTTGAAAAAAATCAGTGGTTTGGAGAAGACGAGATTATGACATTAGCTGCGTTTTCTATTGATCAAAAATTAATTCAACAAGGTTATGATCCAAAAACTGATGAGTATTATAATGAAGTTGATAAAAGATTAAGAAAAGAATTTCCACACAAGTTTGAAGAGTCTTCTGCACCATCGAAGCCTCAACAAAAGGTGGCTTCGGCAGGCAGGGTAGCTGGTAATACTAGCTCAAAAAGACAAGTTAAGTTGTCGCCAGCAGAAGTTCAAATGGCAAAAAGATTAAACGTACCCTTAACAGAGTACGCAAAATATGTTAAAAGGTAACTAATATGACAGATAAAACTGACAAACAAAACAGAACATCACGTTCTGCCGACACTCGAGCTACTAAAGAAGCTCGCAAACCATGGAGCCCACCATCTATGTTGGATACTCCTCCTGCACCTGAAGGTTACACTTACAGGTGGATTAGAGCCGAAATTGTAGGCCAAGAAGATCGTAAAAATGTTTCTTCTAGAATCAGAGAAGGTTTCGACCTTGTTAGATCAGAAGAACTAGATGATTCTCATCAAGATCTTTTTGATACCATACAACAAGGCAAACATTCAGGAGTGGTAGCACGAGGTGGTTTGCTATTGGCTAAGATTCCTAATGAAACACGTGAAGAGAGAAACTCCTACTATGCTGCACGTGCCCAAACTCAGCAAGACGCTGTAGATAATGATCTTATGAAGGAATCAGATCCAAACTCTCCGATTTTAAATCCAGAGAGAAGTAGCAAAGTAACTTTTGGCGGTGGTCAACGAAGTTGATCGCTAAACTTTAAATAACAAATATAAGGTGACTTATTATGTCTAACAAAAATGCCCCATTTGGAGCACGAGTAGTAGGTAAATTAGGTTCTGGAGTCCAAAATGGTGGAGTTACAGAATATGAAATTGCCTCTGGTGCTTCTGGGAATATTTTTTCAGGCGATTTAGTAAAAATGACCAACACAGGTACTATTTTAGTAGCTGCGGCTGGTGATGAAGCTTTAGGTGTGTTTAGAGGTTGTACTTTTACAAACTCTTCAGGTGAGACTGTTTTCAGTTCTCATTTCCCCGATGGCACTGTATCGTCTGATATAAAAGCATTTGTGATAGATGATCCTGATGCTGTATTTGAAATTCAAAGTGCAGGTTCTCCAGCTCAAACTGATGTCGGTTTGAACGCAGATATTTCCTATACTTCTGGCTCTACCAAAACTGGTATGTCAGCTATGGAACTGTCTGGTACAACAGCAGCTACAACTGCTACGTTTAGAATCATGGGCTTTTCAAGTGATCCAGATAACAGTACAACAGGCTCAGCTAACGTAAATGTGATTGTTAAATTTAACGAGCATTTCTATATCGACCCAACAGGAGTATAAATAATGGCAATTAATAGAGCGCAATTAGCGAAAGAATTAGAGCCAGGTCTTAATGCTTTGTTCGGTATGGAATATGCCAGATACGAAGCTCAACATACAGAAATCTATGATTCTGAAACTTCTGATAGAGCGTTTGAAGAAGAAACCCTAATAGTAGGGTTTGGTAACGCAGAAGTAAAAGCTGAAGGTAGCGGTGTCAGATTTGATACAGCTAACGAAGGTTACACTTCACGTTATACCCACGAAACAGTGGCTTTAGCTTTCGCACTAACTGAAGAAGCAATCGAAGATAATCTATATGATAGACTCGGAGCAAGATATACCAAAGCCTTGGCAAGATCTATGGCTAATACAAAGCAAATCAAAGCTGCTTCAGTACTAAACAATGCGTTTAGTGTGACAGGTGGTGATGGTAAAGTGCTTGTAGCTACAGATCACCCTCTAGGTGGAGGTGGTTCACTAGCAAACAGAGCTACCACTATGGCGGATCTTAATGAAACTTCACTAGAAGACTCACTAATTAATATCTCTACATTTACAGATGATAGAGGTCTTAACATAGCGTTGAAAGGTATGAAGTTAATTATTCCACCACAATTAGTGTTTGTTGCTGACAGATTACTACAATCTCCAGGGAGAGTAGGCACATCTGACAACGATATTAACGCTATCAAAAACACTGGTATGCTTCCTGACGGATATGTTGTAAACAACTATCTGACAGATACTGATGCGTATTTCATCAAAACTGACTGCCCAGACGGGTTTAAGTATTTTGAAAGATCTCCAATGCAAACATCACTAGAAGGTGACTTTGACACTGGTAACATGAGATACAAAGCTAGAGAGCGTTACAGCTTCGGATATTCTAACTTTAGAGCCGTTTACGGTTCTCAAGGAGCTTAAAGGAACGATTTATTGTAGCGTTTCTTACTCAACTACAATTCTTAGGGAGCTTCGGCTCCCTTTTTTTTGTTGATTACTTTGTATTGTGGGTGTAAACTCAAGATAGTTTTAAATTAATTAGCTTAATGAGGATCGATTTCGATTTCCATTAATACAAGTAAAGGAGTTCATAATGGCTAATCCACATTTTCAAAACTTAATTTTATGGGCAGGTAATACTGTTGCAACTGAGCATAAGAAAAACCAACCCATGTTCGCACCATATCCATCAGATCAAACATTTTATATGTATCATAATGATTTTTTTACATATAACTCTGGTGATTGGACTATAACAACTACTGAGGCTATGTAGATCAGTCTGATTTTGTTATGGGTCTTGGTATTACAGATACTACACCTCTTGATACAACAGATGGTGTTTTCTTTATTTCTGCTGACGGTGATGCAGGTTTAGATTTCTTAGTGGAGAAAGATAATACTGCAACAACTACAGAAGATGTAGCAACTATGGCAGATGACACATTTATTACAACAACATGGTTTATTGACCCAGATGCTTCAAAAGTATTTTATTCAATAAATAATGCTGCTCCAGTAGGTGTTGCAATCACAAACTTACCAGATGATGAAGAACTGACTGTATCGTTCGGTATACAAAATGGTGAAGCTTCAGCACAAACTATGACTATTGACTACGTTGTAGCAGCAGTAGAAAGATAGGAGTAAACTATGGCAGATACAGTAACTTCGCAAACTATCCAAGATGGTGAAAGAGTCGCAGTATTAAAGTTTACTAATGTATCAGATGGTACAGGTGAATCAGCAGTAAAAAAAGTTGATGTTTCAGCGTTAACGAAAAATAGTGCTGGTGAATCTTGTACCAGTGTTTCTATAGCTCGTATATATTGGGCTTGTGTTGGTATGAGAGTAAACATCGAGTTTGATGCTAGCACAAATGTCTTAGCTATGCCGTTACCAGCAGATAGTACAGGAGATGAATACTATGATTTATTTTCTGGCATACCTAATAATGCTGGTTCAGGCGTAACTGGAGATATAGACTTTACAACTGTTGGTCACTCAAGTGGTGACGCTTATTCCATAATTTTAGTTTTAAATAAAAACTATTAATAAATGGCTACTAGGAAGCGAGCTAAACAAGTACGCAGAACAGTAGGAAAAGGTGGTAATTACCGCCCCACTAAAAAAGGGGCGGGAATGACCCGTAAGGGCATAAAAGCATACCGTAAAGCCAATCCAGGTTCAAAATTAAAAGGTGCAGTTACTGGCAAAGTTAAAAAAGGTAGTAAAGCGGCAAAAAGAAGAAAATCGTTTTGTGCAAGATCACTCGGTCAGCTAAAGAAAAGTTCTGCAAAAACAAGAAATAATCCTAATTCAAGAATAAGACAAGCTAGAAGAAGATGGAAATGTTAAATGGCTAAATCAGATCCAAAAGTAGGCACAGGTAAAAAACCAAAAGGTTCAGGTCGTAGGTTATATACTGATGAAAACCCAAAAGATACCGTTTCAATTAAATACGCAACAGTGCAAGACGCTAGAGATACTGTTGCAAAAGTAAAAAAAACAAAAAAACCATTTGCTAGATTAATTCAAATACTAACAGTTGGAGAACAAAGATCGAAATATGGCGGTAAACCTAGGCAAGCAGAAATATTTAGACGTGGTAAAGACTCAATACGTAAAAAGTTTGGTAGAACTAAATAATGTATCCTGTTTATAATAAATTTTATTACAAACCATTACCAGACTGTGTTGAAGTGCAAAAAAGTCCTATAGAAGGGTTTGGGCTATTTGCAGTAGATAATATCGATGATGAATTTGATTTGGGTATGTCACATATAAAAGTTCCAATAATACAAGGTTATGTAAGAACATCTATTGGTGGTTTTTTAAATCATTCAGAAGATTCAAATTGTTACCTTAGCGAAGAGCTAGATTGGGACGATTATAGAGTTTATAACGTAATAACGTCAAAAAAAATTAGTATTGGCGAGGAGCTTACGCTAAACTATCATTTGGACGGTTTAAATTATGGCAAGAAAGAAACTAAATAAAGTTATTAAAGGTTTGCAAAAAGCAAGTAAGACACACGCAAAACAAGCTAAAACTTTACAGTCATTAAAAATGAAAAAAGGCGGTAAAGTTAAAAGCGGTGGCAAAATTTGTCCAGAGGGTAAAGCTTGGGCAAAGCGTACTTTTGATACATATCCTTCAGCATATGCAAATATGGCTGCATCAAAATATTGCAAAGATCCTAACTATGCAAAAGGCAGTAAAAGAAAGAAAAAAGCAAAAGGTGGTTTTGTTTCTATCAGAGGACAGGGTATAGTTATGAAAGAAAGATTAAGATAATGGGACAATTAGCTGAATGGAGAAAACAAAACTGGGTCAGAATAGGCACAGATGGATCTATTAAAGGACCTTGTGGTACAAGCAAGGATAAAAAAAATCCAGATAGGTGTTTACCAGCAGCTAAAGCAAGAAGTTTATCTAAATCAGAAAGAGCAACAACTGCAAGAAAAAAGAAACGAGCTGGTGCTAAAGGTAAAACAGTAGTAGCTAATACAAAAAAAGCTAGAGTGTCTGTGAAAACAGGAGGAATAATGATTAAAAACAAAGAAAAGGCAGATTTAAATAAAGATGGTAAACTATCATCTTATGAGAAAAAAAGAGGCATGGCTATAGAAAGGGCTATGGCAAAGCAAAACAGAATAAAAAAGAAAAAAGGTGGTTTTATAGCTAAAGGTTGTGGAGCTGTAATGAATAACCGAAGAAAAGTAACAACCATTAGTTAGGAAATATTATGCCAAAGAAAAAATCTGTAGATCCAAAACTACAAGCAAGACTTGACGCAAAAGTAAGACCAGATGAGCCAGTATCTGATGAGCGTATTTATTACAATATGCCAAAGAAAAAAGCTCCTGCAAAAAAATCAACAAAAAAAACTACTAAAAAAAAGTGAGGCTATAAATGTTTAAAAGAACAAAATACTATGCTACTGGTGGTTCTGTTAAAGGCAGTAAATACATGGCTAAAGGCGGTAAAGCCTCCAAGTATATGGCCAAAGGCGGAAAGGCATCAAAATACATGGCAAAAGGAGGCAAAGCGTCCAAATACATGGCAAAAGGTGGTAAAGCATCTAAATACATGGCTAAGGGTGGCAAAGCTTCTAAATATATGGCTAAAGGGGGTAAGGCTAGTAAATATATGTCCAAAGGTGGTGCTTAATTAACATTTTAAGATAAAGGGGGTTACTTTGTCGTATTTAATATCAAACATACCACAGTTTAAATGCTGGGTAAGAAAAGAATTTACAGCTAATCATCAAAAATACCATGGTGAGTATTTACATGCATTAGCTTTCGCAGTTAATACTATACCAGATAGATCTTTATCTTTTCAGGTTGTATTTACAGGTTGTGAGACAGATTTAGAAGGACACCCAGATGAAAACATACATGGTGGTGCCATGTGGGCAAGGATGCCAATACAAGCTTTAATAGCTGATGTGCCTTTAGAAGAGTGGCCTACACCTATGGAAGATCATTTAGCACAACCCTGGGACTGCTTATCGCATCATCATTCAGTAGTGGTTTTAGATAGAGTAAGCTCATCACCCTGGATATGTAAAATAGATGGAGAGTTTCATACAGGTACTTATATGTTTACTGTAGATTATACAGAACACTCTATTGCTGATGATTCTGCACAACATAAACAAAGTCATGTGCTATACTTAACTGACGCTGGAGAATACACTGGTAATTTTGTAGCTTTACCTAATAACAGAGTTAGAGCAACAAACCCTGCTTTATGGCGTGTAGGTGAAGGTCCACCAGACTTTTCACCAAGTCAGTGGATTCATTCAGCAGAAAAACATGACAGTTATATGGATTCAAATGTAACATTTGATAATTTATATAATCAGGACGATAGGTATGAATAATGGCATTATCTGGTAGCACTAATTTTGAACCAAATGTAACGGAGTTTATTGAAGAAGCTTATGAAAGATGTGGTGCTGAATTAAGAACAGGTTACGATCTTAAAACAGCAATACGTAGCGTAAATCTTATGCTTGCAGAATGGGCTAATAGAGGTTTAAACCAGTGGACTATAGAACAAGCCACACAAACTGTTACAGAAGGCACTACAAATTATTCTTTAAATTCAAATGTCATAGACATATTGGATGTAGTCGTTCGTAGAACCGTAAATCAAACACAAACAGATATAAGCATGAATCGTATTAGCAGATCTGAATATCTAAACATACCAAACAAAACTACAAAAGCACGACCTTCACAGTTCTTTTTTGACAAATTATCTACACCATCACTAAAAATATGGCCTGCACCTGAAAACAGCACTGACATATTAGTATTTAACAAGCTTGTTAGAATGGATGATGCAGACAAAGGCACTAATACTATGGATATGCCATTTCGATTCTATCCTTGTTTTGTTGCTGGTCTTGCTTATTATTTGTCACAAAAAAAGAATCCACAATTAACACCACAATTAAAAGCTTTATATGAAGAAGAATTTAGAAGAGCTGCAGACCAAGATGAAGATAGAGCTTCATTTCGAGTAAGACCTGATATAAGGATGAGTTAATGGCATACGCACTAGGTAAGTTTGCTAAAGGTTTATGTGATAGATGTGCGTTTGAATATAAGCTAAGTGAGTTGCGTGAAGAGTGGAATGGTGCAAAAGTTTGTCCTGATTGTTACGAGCCAAAACATCCACAATTAGAACCATTAACTGCAACAGCAGATCCAGAAGCATTATATAGACCAAGACCTAACAATGACCATGAAGAAGGCGAGGGTTTTGTTGTAGTAGTTCAGTCTAATTTATTTAGACCAGATTATTTAAACACATCTACTTTACCTACAAACTTTACGGTAAGCGAGATGACAGGTAATGTTGGTGAGGTTACAATAGTTACATGACTTTATCTGAATTAAAAACTTTAATACAAAATTATGTAGAAAATACAGAGACTACATTTGTTAATACGTTAGATGATTTTATTAAAAATGCAGAAGAAAGAATATTTGAACTAATACAGTTTGATTTTTTCAGAAAAAATGTTACAGGTAATTTAACAACAGGCAACACTTATTTAACAGCTCCATCAGACTTTCAGATGAGCTTTTCGTTGGCAGTTATAGATGGTAATGGAGATTACAAATATTTAGATAAAAAACACCCTACTTTTATGCGTGAGTTTTCTGTAGATCCCACGGATACCACAGCTAGAGGTCAGCCCCTGTACTATGCAGATTTTGATAAAGAACTATCAACAGCTAGTAATAATGGATCTACTTTGATAGTAAGTCCTGTACCAGATGCAGATTATAACGTTGAACTGCATTATTTATTTAAACCTAATTCTTTAGTTACTGATACCACAGGCACCTGGATTTCTAATAACGCCAGAAACGCTTTATTGTATGGATCTTTAGTTGAAGCAAATATATTTTTAAAAGGTGAAAGCGATATGCAACAGCAGTACGAGCAACGCTTTTTACTTGAAATAACAAGGCTTAA
>LULP01000254.1_pt2 | contig 13496 bp, 16 predicted proteins | sample 728111 | NCBI WGS metagenome assembly LULP01 (sample SAMN03860286, study PRJNA289734) | marine metagenome | biome: seawater column; feature: ocean; material: water; isolation source: Red Sea water column Station 149 - depth 25m | place: Saudi Arabia: Red Sea | collected 2011-10-15 | depth 25 m
CAAGACGATAAAGTCAGCGCAGCGCACACGCTGGTAGGTCAGATCAAAACAGGCGAGCAGCTTGTTATGGATCACGAAGATCCAAGGCTGGCTCCGTTTTCTAGGTTCTTGTGCGAAATGGGCGTGACGTATATTAACCAGTTCATGGCCCAGTCTGGTCAGTTGCTAGACGGCAACAGAAACGTTGAGATGGATGAGCTATGGTCTGTGCATAGTTATGAGGGTGATTACAACCCGATACACGATCATGGCACAAAGACGATCATGGGTATTAGCTGTACAACGTGGACTAAGGTGCCACCGCAGATAATGCAGGGGCCAAGGCCGGGGTCACAAGAATACGGGCTGTACAATGCCTCTGGCGAAAGTGATGGCTGTTTGTGCTTTAACTACGGACAGTCGAGCACATGGGACAGAGAGCGGCTGAAGCCTACGCAGAATGTCGTAGTTAGGCCGCAGGTGGGGCGCTTATATATGTTCCCATCGTGGATGCAGCACATGGTGTATCCATTTCAAGGGGAAGGCGAGCGCAGAACAGTAGCCGCCAACATCAACTGTTTTCCTGTAGAGGGATCACAAGATGGAAATAAGCATTAATGACACAGCGCAGATTAGTTGGAAGCAAGTTGCTGTGCAAAAGCAGGAGCGTTTGAGAACCGGCGCTGAAGGCGAGACTGTGCGCGAAGCGGTAGAGACAATCATACCGACAATCTATACGAAAGAAGGTAACAGGGTCGAGGCGCAACAACTAGCGCCTAGCCAAAGAGTTAACATATCGGTATGAGCGACGCAGGCGAAAAAGCATTGAACGAAGTCAACGCCCATGAGCGTGAATGCGCCTTACGTTATCAGCGCATTGAAGAGCGCCTTGCAGAAGGCTCTGCTAAGTTCAAACACCTAGAACACCTTATCTACGGATTGTATGCGCTGATTGCAGCGGCTGCGTTGCCTCAGTTCTTTATGAGGTAAACCATGATTATCGAGTCTGTTGCAGCCGCCGGGATGCTCCTTCAGCAGATCAATTCGGTGATTCAAAATGTCAATGAAGGTAAAGCCAACGTGCAGCAGGCGATGGCTTTGGTGTCTGATTTCGGAGAAGCTCTTAACAACTTTGAGGTACAACGCAAAAGCTCGACTTTCAATGCGCTCTCAAAGAATGACATCCTCAAGCTACAGATGCTTCGTAGGAACCAAGAGCGATACCAAAAAGATCTTAGAGATTTGCTTTTAGTCGCAGACCCTAAGTTGTTAGAGGATTACGACCAAGCAATACGGCAGCAGGAACAAGACAGGAGGGCACACGCGAGGCTAATGGCAAAGCGTAAGCGCGAAAAGCAAATCCTTATTCAACAACTCCTTGTTGGCGGCACGACTCTTATTATTGGAGGCGGCATCGCAGTTTTGATCTTTGTGTTGATTCTCAAAGCCTTCGGATGATTATGGCGTTTCTGCTTGTCATGCTGGTCGAGGGCGAGCAAGTCGCGGGTAGATTTCACTTCCGCAACATTCACAGGTGCAATCAATTTGCTTATTGGTTGGAACAGGGGACGATTAAGCCGATAGAGGGTAGGCGTTTGAACAATCAAGAGAACATTACAGCTTATTGTATCCCTGTTAAAGTACCACCAAACACACCATTCTATGACTGAGATGGCTGCAAAGAAACTAGAAGACGGTAGTGATTACGCCGAATACGATGCGGATGGTGATGGCATAGTTACTGATGATGAGTTAGAGACTAGCAAAGAACTGCAAGAACTAAAGATCAGCAACGAAAGGGCGCAAGCACAAAGAAGTATGAGCTGGTTTGCTTTGTGGGGTATGTTGCTGTATCCGTCGTTAGTAGTCGTAAGCAGTTGGGCTGGACTGGTGCAGGCAGCAAGCATTCTGGGCGATATGGCTTCAGTCTACTTTGTTTCAGTCGCAGGTATATTGGCAGCGTTCTTCGGGGCGCAAGCATGGTCAAACAGAGGGAATGGTAGATGAGTTTAGTCGGACAGCTAATCGGCCCAGTTACAGGTTTGCTGGATAAGTTCATTGAAGACAAAGATCAGAAAAATGCGTTGGCCCATGAGATCGCAACTATGTCGGAGCGCCACGCGCAGGAAGCGTTAAAAGGCCAGCTAGAAATTAACAAGATGGAAGCTGCACATAAGTCGTTATTTGTAGCTGGGTGGCGTCCCTGTATTGGATGGATCTCTGCGTTTGGTCTGCTCTACAACACCATCATCGTAAACATATTAGGCATCTGGGTAGATGTGCCAGAGGTAGATACAACGCTTCTTGTGCCCGTTATGATGGGTATGCTCGGATTAGGCGCTATGCGTTCATACGAAAAAGTCAACTCCGTAGCACGAGAAAAGTAGATGGTGACGTTCATGGGTCAGTTAGTAGATACATTGAAGCGGCACGAGGGTGTAAAGGCTTTCGCATACCAGTGTACAGCCGACAAGACCACCATCGGTGTCGGGCGTTGCATTGACGAAGATGGCGGTATTGGCCTGTCTGACGATGAGATCGAATATCTTTTGATGAATGACATAGAACGTTGCGATGCAGAATTAAGAGCGGCATACGATTGGTATGGAGACCTTAAAAAGCCTCGACGCGATGCCATGATAAACCTGTGTTTTAACCTTGGTCTGACTAGACTACGAGGATTTGTTAAAGCCTTAGAAGCCATGTCCCGTGAACAGTACGATGTAGCTGCTGATGAGTTTATGGATAGTAGATGGGCAAAGCAGGTAGGTGATCGCGCAGTAGAAGTCACTGAACTTATACGGTCAGGTGAGTATAGATAATGCCTTTACGTAAGCTGGTTCTACGCCCCGGTGTAAACAAAGAAGTTACACGTTATGTAGATGAAGAAGGCTGGGCTGACTGCGATAAAATACGATTTCGTGCAGGTTACCCCGAAAAAATAGGTGGGTGGCAGCGTATATCTTCTAATACGTTTTTAGGTGTTGCGCGTGCACTGTTTAACTGGGTAACCCTAGAGGGACAAAAGCTACTTAGTGTAGGCACTAATCTTAAATTTTACATAGAGAAAGGCGGGGCTTATTTCGATGTGACGCCTGAACGTACGCCGTCTGGTGTGTCTCTTACCGACCCTTTTGAGACTGTTAGTGGGTCTACCACCGTTACTGTTACGGATGCTAACGGCGGATATATTAACGGTGATTTTGTTACATTCAGCGGAGCTTCTGCTGTGGGCGGACTGACCTTAAATGGTGAGTTTCAGATAACGTATTCTACTGGTAATACCTACACTATACAGTCTAGTAGCGCAGCCTCGTCATCTGCTACTGGTGGCGGCTCCGTAACAGCAAAATATCAACTAAACGTAGGCCCAGAGTTTGCCGTACCGTTAGTCGGTTGGGGTGCTGGTGGGTGGAGCGAAGGCACATGGGGTAACGGGGCTACATCTACAGATTCACTGAGGCTATGGAGCCAATCCAACTTTGGAGAAGATCTGATATTTGGCCCTCGTGGTAACAGTATTTACTATTGGGATGCTACCAATGGACTTACTACACGAGCGGTAGAGCTATCGTCTTTAGCGGGCGCTTCTAATACACCAACAAAACAAAACTTCATACTAGTATCTGACGTGAGCCGGTTCGTATTTTGTTTTGGCGCTAATACGCTAGGAACATCCACTCAAGATCCAATGTTGATTCGGTGGTCAGATCAAGAAAACGCAGTGAACTGGACTCCCAGTGCCACTAACCAAGCGGGTGATCTAAGGCTATCCCAAGGATCTGAAATAATAAGTGCACTACAAGCACGACAAGAAATCCTTGTGTTTACCGATTCTGCTCTATATGCCCTGCAATATGTTGGCGGCACTATAGTGTGGGGTTCGCAGTTACTGTCTACCAACTTGTCTATAGCATCACAAAATGCAGCGGTGTTTTCTGATGGCGTAACCTATTGGATGGGTTTGGACTCTTTTTATCTATACGACGGTAGCGTTAGAAACTTACCTTGTACCGTAAAGCGGCATGTATTTAGTGATATAAACCAAGAACAGATAGAGCAGGTATTTGCTGGATCGAACGAAGGTTTTAACGAGATATGGTGGTTCTATTGTTCAGGCACGTCTACCACGGTAGATAAATACGTCATATACAACTATGAACAGGACATTTGGTACTTTGGTAGTTTAGCCCGATCTGCATGGGTAGACACCGGCATACGTCAGTTCCCTGTTGCTGCTACTTATAGTAACAACCTTGTCACGCATGAGGATGGATTAGACAACAATGAGGGTAGTTCTGGCACTGCTATAACTGCATTTATAACGTCGGGCGAGTTTGATATAGACGATGGAGACAAGTTCTCGTTTATACGACGTTTGCTCCCTGATATTACGTTTGAAGGGTCTACTGCCGAAAGCCCTGCGGCTACGTTTGAGCTACTGCCTTTGCAGTCGTCTGGTTCTGGGCGAAACGATCCACTATCTGAAGGCGGATCTAGTAGTGGCACAGTGACAAGATCTGCTACGGTGCCAGTAGAAAAATACACCACACAAGTAAATACTAGAGTAAGAGGGCGGCAGCTTTCTATAAAGGTTCAGTCTGATAGCTTAGGTGTAAAGTGGCAGTTGGGTGCTCCTAGAATAGACATAAGAGCGGACGGGAGACGGTAATGCCTACCTATAATTTTGTAGCTCCAAGACTTCCCGATCCTCCCAAAGAATACACACCAGCTTCGTTTGAACTGTTTAATAATGCGTTACGCCTTTACTTTAGGCAGTTAGACGAAGGCATACGAGAACTATCCACAGCACCAGAAGCTCAAGCACAGGCATGGTTCCTTGGCTAATCAGTATAAAAACGCAAAGGTAGATTTAACGGCTACTACAGCTACTACGCTGTATACGTGCCCAACAGCACGCACTGCCATTATTAAATCCATTCTTGTGTCCGAAGATTCGGGTAACGCAGATACCATTACTGTCACGATTACCGACTCTGCATCTGCTGTATTTAGTTTGTTTAAGACGAAAGCAGTAAGCGCAAACGCTACGGTGGAATTACTCACTGCGCCTTTAGTGATAGAGGAGTCTGAGATAGTAAAAGTCACTGCTGCTACAGCTAACAGATTACACGTTGTTGCTAGTCTGCTGGAGGTAGAGTGATGATAGGTAGTTTTGGTGGAGGGTTTGGTAGAGGTTTAGGTGGCTTTTCTTTTGACCCTAGAAAAATACCTACCGCTGGAGATCTTAGTAGGTTTGGGTTAGGGGGATTCCCTGCACCTGTTAGTGTAGCACCCCCTCCAGTCATACCTGCTCCACCTCCTGCACCACCTAGGCGTGACGGGATTATTGCTAGGCCAAACCCAGTTAGATTACCAACTCCTGCGCCCTCGCCGCCGGTAACACCCAGACCACAACCCGTGGCACCTAAGCCGGTGATAGCTCCCCCTGTGACTACCGCACCTACAGCGCCGATTGCATCACCTACACCCGCACCAGTAACACCACCAAACAGAGTAGGTCAGCCTGTAAGCGGCGGGGAGTTTATACCCGAACCTACAACACCTTCTCCTGTGACTACCGCACCTACAGCGGAGTCGATAAAGACACGCGGAGAAAATAAACCTATAGCAGCTAAAGACGCTATTGAGAGTTACAAAAATACTCTGCTTGGTGCAGCAGATGAGAATGTCTACGACACGGTAGACGACGTAGATGAGGTGGACGACTTTTATGACAGAGTGTTTAGAAACACCGTTATAGACCCACTAGACCCTAAAGCTGCTATTGACCGCAGCATGAGTAGGGAGGGTATCCAAGCAGAAGGTATAGATAAGGCAATAAAGACCCAAGATGCTAGGAAAAAACCAAAATTAGATTTTACGCCTGACCAATATCTATCTGAAGTGGGTGGCCCTGAATACCTAAAAGGATTAAAGAGTGGTGTAGGTGTAAACACAGATGTCGTTAAATCTGCTTTTGGCACGATAGCCAATACCAGCGGTACAGATACTGCGGCGGCATTAAGTAATTATTACGGGTTTGAGATCACGCCTAGCGTGGGCGAATCAAACATTAGTAACTTTGGTGGTAACTACGAAGAACATACCACTGCTTCGCAGGCAGAGATAGCCGAGTTCCAATCATTAATTAAGCCTGTGCTTGCAGAAACGATACCGTATCTACAGGCTACAGAGGGATTAGGGTATCAAGATGCTCTACTAGAATCGTTCAAGCGTGACCCGATGGTTCAGTCTTTGTATGCCAAATACGGTGTGCAGCCTGTTCGTCAGACAAAAGACGGGTCTACTTATCTATATGACCCTATGACTTTCGGTGAGATACGCACCAAAGAAGTCAAAGATACCTCTGTTAAAGATGCCTTAAAAATTGCAGGTATTGTAGGTCTATCTGTTTTTGGTGGCGGGGCACTTGCTGGCACGGCTGCGTTTGGTGGTGGTACTTCTGCAGCAGGCACTGCGTTAGCCAAAGGTCTTACCTCTGCTGGTATAACCGCAGCTACAGGCGGGGATACTAATGACATCTTAAAATCTTTTGCTTTGGCTGGGGCAGGAGGATATGCACAGGGGCTTAACGCCAACGCAGCAGATTTAGTAGCAAAAGCAGCGGAAAATCCAGCACTGTTAGAAGCGGCAAACGCTGCCACAAATACTGCTAATACATTCAATAAAGTAATACAGGGTGCTAAGTTTGTAGATGCTGCAATAGATGGGAATATAGCAGGTGCAGCGATTTCTGCATTTGGCCCTAAATTTACCGAAGCAGCGATGAATAAAGTCGGTTTAAATGAAAAGTTTTTAGATGGCTACAACATTAACCAAGACGATGTTGTCGCAGGACTTGTTAAAACAGAGCTTGAGCTGGCAAAAGGCACCGATTTTGGTGATGCCATAGTTAGAGGTTTTGGTGAATACATCATGGAAGGTGGTGCACTTGGCCCTAACAACATAAAGACCCCTGAGTTCATTAAGAAAATAGGCGATGCCATAGCAGAAGGCGGTAGGATGTTTGATGACGTGCTGTTGCAGCCCGTAAAAGGATTTGTAGAAGACACCGTTGAGGTGTTGGGTGATGTGACAGAACCTGTGGTTGATGTTATCGAAGATGTAGCAGGGGCTGTGGTAGAAAAAGCACCACTCATAGAAGATGCAGTACGAGCTACGGGGGCGGCAGTAGAAGACGTTGTTAAACCTATAGTCGATCCGATAATAGACGCTGCACCTGTTGTAGAGGATGCAGTACGAACGGTAGGTTCTACGGTGGACGACGCGATTATAGAGCCAGTAAAAGAGTTGATAGAAGAAATTGACCTGCCTGAAGTTGACCTACCTGAAGTTGATGTTGACCTACCTGAAGTTGATGTTGACCTACCCAAAGTTGATACGTCAGTGCCTACACGCGCCCCCACCTCTTTCATCCGTACCCCCGGCATATTGCAAGAGACAGGTGCAGAGATATTTGATCTTGGGGATCGTGAAAAAAGACGCACTAGCGCCGATGACACAATAGATTTCTTAGCTAGTTTAGGTGGCGGTAGGGCCAGTGGTGGTGCGGTCAGAAGTTCTTATGGTAGTCTTGACGAGCTGCTACGTATAGTCGGAGGCAAGTGATGTTTTTTAATCTTCCTTTTATGGATGATTCGTCTGAAGATGATGTGCCTGATTTTCTTAAAGGTGATACTTCTAGTGCGTTTGACGATCTTTTTGCCTCTGCAAATGTACCAGAAACTTTTGATGACATACCTGATTTTCTCAAAGGCGATGATAACGCTTTTTTAGAAGCCTTGGGTGCACCGGCAGGTGCTAGTGACGATACGATAAGTAAGCTAATCGCTGCCCTTACTCCAGCTACCCAAGATAGAGACGATCCTAACTTTTTTGAGAGTCTTCTTGGGGGCTTGCTCGGCGGCAAAAAATCTAGCGGTATTAATTTAGGTCAGTTGGGCTTAGGTCTAGGGTTAGCAAGCCTGCTCAAAGATAGAGGCGCTTTTGATCCTGATATAGCACCTGTTGGCTATCAAGGTGAAGTGCCGCGATACACTGCAATACGAGAACAAGTTACAGGCAGAGATGACACAAATCGTCGCCCCGGCAGTGGTGGTAGACGCTATTTTTCTGATGTCATATATGCAAAAGCACCAGAAGGCCAAGAACCAATGTCTGTTGAAGAGGCTCGTGCTGCGGCTAAAGCACAGGCAGCAGGATTTATGGGAGGCGGTTCAGTGCTGCAAGGTGGTGGCTACCTGCAAGGTGATTCTGACGGACAAGCTGATCTCATACCTGCTGACATTGACGGTGTACAAGAAGCACGATTGAGTCATGGTGAGTTTGTGCTACCAGCAGACGTGGTGGCGATGCTTGGTAACGGTAACTCTGATGCAGGTGCAGAAGCACTTGATGAGTTTATGAGTATGGTACGCACCAAGGCTACTGGCACACCTAAACAACAGAAGAACATAGACGCAGATAAAGTGCTTATGATGCTGTCTAAAAAGGCGGGGTAGATTATGAGTAATGGCCCTACGGTAGAAGATCCTAATAGTCCTGTAGGACAAATATCTGGAACTCAACAAGGACTGGCACAGTTTGCTGGCCCTTATGTCACAGAGATGCTTGGCAAAGGCATGGCTCTTGCCGACAAACCTTTTGAAGCCTACACCGGCCCACTCACTGCTGGTGCTAGTGGACTGCAAGAACAGGCTTTTGCTGGTTATGCAGGGTTAGATCCCAACCAACAAACTGGTATAGGCTCTTTTGGCGGCAATATGACTGCCGGTGGTACGTTTGGTTTTGGTGATGCCGCAGGGCAAGGCTTTCAAGCGGGGTTCACCCCCGCATCTTTTACTGCTGCTTCTGCACAGCAGTTTATGAATCCATACCTACAAGCTGCATTAGAACCACAGTTACGTGAAGCACGTCGTCAAGCAGATATTAGCCGTGTTGCAGATGCTGGACGATTAACTCGTGCTGGTGCTTTTGGCGGTTCTCGTCAAGCTATTATGGAAGCTGAAGGAGCACGTAATTTAGGCACCCAACTTGCCGATATTACAGGTAGGGGGTACTCCGATGCTTTTACACAGGCGCAGCGGCAGTTTAACGTAGAGCAAGAGGCACTGCGACGAGCAGAAGAAGCACGTCGAGGACAGTTCAATATAGAAGCTGACCGTCTTTCTCAGTTTGATGAGCGCCGTAGACAGCAGGCTAATGAAGAAGCTAGACGTGAAATAGAGCGTCAAGAACGAGAACGTAAGCAGTTTAACGAAGAAGAGCGCCGTAGGATCGCAGCCGAAGAAGCTGATCGCCGGTTTGGGTTAAGCGCACTACGAGACATGCGTACCGCTGGACAAGAACAGCGTGACATAGAGCAAGAAGGTATCACCGCTGATTATTTGCAGTTCCAACAAGAACAACAATATCCGTATGAGCAGTTACAGTTCATGCAGTCTCTACTACAAGGGTTACCAATAACTGCTACGTCACGTCAGTTTGTCGAACCCGGAGGCTTCCAACAAATATCTGGTGGTTTAGCAGGACTTCTAGCGTTGCTAGGAGGGGGAACATAAAGTGCTATCTAATCCTCTTAGTCAAATCGAACGCACAAAAGATGCTTATGTAGGCAGGCCACAAGAGCTTGAGAAGCGTGCCAATGTCACCAAAGAGCTAGTAGATCTACTTGCCATGCAGCAACTCAAGAAAGACCTTGATGCTGTAAAGCGTAATCAAATGATGCAGGCGCAAGGCAACCCCATGACCATAAAAGACCAAATGCAGCAGGGTCTTATGGGTGAGTATCGTCAGCAGGCTGCAAAAGAAATGGGCGTAGGCCCAAGTGAAACGGACATTGTGCAACGTGCACAACAGGGTATGCCTCAAGGTATGCCACAACAGCAGCCCCGAATGACTCAAGGCATGATGAGTCAAGCACGCCCCGTGCAGTTAGCAGAGGGTGGTATTGTTTCTTTTCAACGGGGTGGAAGTGCACAAGGGCCAAATCTACCACCTGATCGACTTGCTAAATTTTTAAGAGAACAAGTAGATACTCTAAATATGCCTGCTAATTATAAGGCATTAGAGTTTAAGAGATTAATGAATGAAGCGGGGCTTGACCCGTTAGGTAGACCTCTAGATGACGATGATACTGCGCCACTAACTTCGGTAGGTAGAATGCGTAGAGCGCAACGAGAGCAGGATACAGGTATAGCTTCTGAACCTGCTGAACTTACCGACTATGCTAAATCACGACTACCAGAAGTGGATACGGCAAGAGAAGAGGGCTTTCCAGAACCACCAGTAGTTAATACACCTGCTACACCTTCCGACCCTAAACCAAATGCAGGGTTAGCTTTACTACAACAAATGAAAAATACCATAGAAGGTATGGAAACTTATGAAGCAGACGAAGGTTTACGTCGTGCTGCAAGAGAAGATTTAGGCGCTGATCCAGAGGCAGCGGGTATTAGAGCGTTAAGAAGGATAGAAGATCTTTCTCAAATTGGAGAAAGCCGTCAAAGACTGAAAGATATGCAAGAGCGTATGCAAACAACTTATGATGAAACCACTCCACAAGGTATGGATAGACTCATAGATTTGTTAGCTGCTGGAGGTAGAGGCGGCATTACTGGTGTAGGTATACGCAGTGGACAACTTCGTCGTGAAGAAGCAGAACGTCGTAAACAGTTAGATCAAGATGTTTTAGGTATTGAGACTACTGTTGTAGAACTTAATCGTAGATTCGGTGCTGATGCTGCAAATGCTTACCAACAGTCTGAAGCTAATACGATGAGGCAAAAAGAAAACGCTCGTGTTTTCTTAGAAACCGCTGATAGAAACGAACGTCAGAGCATAATGCAAAAAGCTCAACTTAGCTTACAGGCGCAAAATAATGTTCGTCAGTTATATAGCGATGCGGAACGTAATCGACTGCTCGGGGAACAAATAACTGGTCAGAATGCCAGAGGAATAATTACCGCTCTTACTGGTAAGCAATTGGAAGCCGAAGGTATAAAAACTGAATTAGAAGCTGAATTACGATTACGTCCTAAATATTCAAAGCTAAACACACTAGAAGCATCTGATGATCCCGATGATGCAATAGAGGCTGATAGACTCAGAAGAGAACTTGACGCAGAACTACTTGCGGACACTGCGGATTTGCAAAAAGATATTGATACGATGAGACGGCGTATTGCTGATGCACAAGCGATCTTAGAGGAACAATCAGCTCGTTTAAGTACGGGTATTAGTTTTGGATCAGAGATAGACAACGCAATACTGGAAGAAGAGTAGCCAGATGCCTACTTTAGCGCAGGCTAGAGAGGCCATACGTAAGAAAGAAGCCCGTGGAGATATTGCTGGAGCTTCTGCTATACGCAGAGCACTAGAAGAACGTGGCCTTTCTACAGTTACTGACTCAGAGCTAGAAGCTCAACGAGCTGAACAAAGAGAGCGACTACTCGAACAGCAATTACAAGATCAATTAGAGTATGCTGAATCTCAACGTGGTTCTATTGCTAGAGGTATAGACATTGGCACCGATATTATAGGGCAGGCCACAGGTTCTGCTCTTGAAGGTATTGGTGGACTGTTAGGTCTCGAAGGACTTGAACAATATGGTGCTGAAGTAGCCCTCGAAAATGAGGCTGATGCACAACGCAAAGCACGGTTCCAAACCAGATTCGATGATATTGGCGGTATTGGAGATTTTGGATCTTATCTTGGAGGTATTGCCGCAGAAAGCGCCCCTCAAATTGGCGCAACTCTTACAGGTGGTATTGCAGGAGCTAAATTTGGTGCGCCTCTTGGCCCAGTGGGTGCAGGGTTAGGTGCCTTAGTAGGGGGCGTAGCTGCTAGTTTACCGTTCTTTTATGGTATGAACCGTGAAAGACAAAAAGAAGCCATAGATCAAGGACTGCGAACTGAAATAGATGAAGGTGCAGCCGCACTCACTGCTATACCGCAAGCTACACTTGATGCAATTCTTGGGCGTTTATTCGTAGGAAAACTTGGTCTTACTAATCGCGCAGTGGGCGGCGGTGGTATATTTACCCGTGGCGTTAAAGGTGCTGCGGCTGGTGCTGTAGTAGAAGCACCTACAGAGTTAGGACAACAAGTCCTAGAGCGTGCACAAGCTGGTTTACCTCTAACCAGTGAAGATGCCATTGCAGAATATCGTGAAGCAGCTATAGCTGGTGGTTTATTAGGTGGTTCTATACGAGGCACCGCTACCATAGCTGGTGGTGATGTTGCCGCTAGAGAAGACGCACAAAAAGCTAAAGAAGAAAGAGACGCCGCTATTAGGCGTGCCGAAACAGAAGCTACGTTAGCCGCAGAAGCTGCTACTGAAGCAGAGGCAGCAGAACGACAAGCAGAGGTAGAACGTCGCATACGAGAAGGCGAACCCGCACCTCCTGTCGTAGAAGAAACGACGCAACCCGCACCTCCTGTCGTAGAAGAAACGACGCAACCCGCACCTCCAGTCGTAAGTGCTGCGACTGAAAACAAGTTACAGGTGAAGAAGTTACAGGTGCTCAAGTCGAGGACGTTGTAGAAATAGCACAAAGCGAAAAGTCGCCCACCACGGCGTTCCTAGATAACAAGTTTTTTGACGATATAGGGTTCGGTAAAACAGCGAAGATACGTAAAGAGCTTACAGGCAAAGATCTTACAGACCCGGATGTTCAGGATGATCTAAGAAGAGCCGCTGCTAAGACTCGTAGTAAAAAGAAGTTAGAAATACAGGCTAATCTGGAAGAGGCGTTCAAGAAACAAGAGGCAGCAGATGACCAACAACGTGATGTATTTACCGATACCGAAAGAGAGCTTGTCGAAGCAAGAAGTAGAGAAGGCGTTGAAAGTGATATATCAAGCGTGGGACTCGAATCGGGGAGCGCGGATACCGAACGAACTATTACACCTGTCGGACAACCAGTGGCAGATGTTGGAACAGATGCTGGAAGAGTTGATGACAGAACAAGAACAGAGTCAGGTGCACTAACAGAACAAGATATGAAGGCTCTGGGGGACGAGCTTAATACGTTGTTGTCCGTAGAAAGTAGGAGTCCCGAACAAGAATCTAGACTTTCGCAGCTAACTTCCTTAGCTAGAGCAGAGTTTGCACGGCGTCAGAAGCCACCCGAAGATACACGAGAGGCAAGTTTAGAGCTTGAAGAAGGGGTAGTTACAGAAGAACAAGCGGCGATAGATGCAGAGACAGAGGCACAAGCCACAGAACTTAGTGACGCTATAGACAACATATTAAGACGTAAAGCAGATATAGAGGGCGACAAGTTTAAGCCCGTGCCCCCCGTGCAAATAGCCCCGTCATTAGCTGACCCTAATAATATAAGAACGCAACAGATACGTGATTTTCATGCAGACAGGGTGGCAGAAGCAAAAGAGCTTGGTGAAGAGCCTCCTACACTGGCGCAATCACGAGACGAATTTACGATACAAGAGAGCTTAGACCCCAACTTACGTAGGATGGAGGGCACGCGCTA
>LULP01000446.1_pt1 | contig 13481 bp, 17 predicted proteins | sample 728111 | NCBI WGS metagenome assembly LULP01 (sample SAMN03860286, study PRJNA289734) | marine metagenome | biome: seawater column; feature: ocean; material: water; isolation source: Red Sea water column Station 149 - depth 25m | place: Saudi Arabia: Red Sea | collected 2011-10-15 | depth 25 m
TGGCATAGGCATTGCAGAAGAGCACATCTCAAGGCTTACTGAGAGATTTTATAGAGTAGACAGTGCACGATCTAAAGAGGTTGGTGGTACTGGATTAGGTCTTTCAATTGTGAAACATATTTTGACTAAAAACATGGGTTTTATTGACATAAAAAGCGAAGTTGGAAAAGGTTCAGAATTTTTGATAACAATTCCAAAGCACACGTAACAAAACTTTAACATATATGTAACATTAGATTTATTTTCACGCAGTATCTATAAGTAATAACTAAAATTTAAAAAGGATATTATCTATGAAAAAATCAATTTTAACCTTTCTTGCTTTAGCAGTAAGCGTTCTTTTCTCTGCTGAAACTTTTGCAAGAGATCAAATCAATATTGTTGGTTCTTCAACTGTATACCCATATGGAACTGTGAACGCACAAAGACTTGGAGAGTCAGGTTTTAAAACCCCAACTTATAACCCAACAGGGACTGGTGGAGGAATGAAATTATTCTGTGCTGGTGTAGGCGTAGAACACCCAGACATTACTGGTGCCTCAAGACCTATGAAATCTAAGGAAGCGAAACTTTGTGTCGAAAATGGTGTAACCAATGTTGTGGAGGTAATGTGGGCTAATGATGGTATTACGTTTTCTCACTCAAACGCCGCTGAAAAAATGGATCTAACAAGAGCTGAGATTTGGACTGCTATGGCGGCTAAAGTAGTTGTAGATGGTGAGGTCGTAGAAAATCCTTACACAAAATGGAATGAAATTAATTCAAGCTTACCAGCATATAAAATAGAAGTACTGGTAGCCCCTCCAACATCTGGTACAAGGGACGCTTTTGACGGTAATGTAATGGAAAAAGGCTGTGCTGCGATGGGATATGAAGATATCACAGGTGGAGATGATGGATGTACAGATTACAGAGAAGACGGAAGGATTATTGAGATGGGTGAGAATGATACCCTTATCGTCCAAAAACTCGTAGAGGACAAAGAGCGTTTTGGCTACTTTGGATATTCTTATTTAAAAGATAATGGTGATAAATTACAACCTGCATCTTTAGAGGGAGTCGATCCTAGTGAAGAATCAATTGCTGCTTATGAGTATCCAGTTGCGAGACCCTTATTTATTTACTTAAAGAAAGATCACATTGGAGTTGTTCCAGGTATTCAAGAATTTGCACAAATGATGGTTTCCGATGAAGCAATTGGCTCTAACGGTTACCTTACAAAAATTGGCGCTGCTCCCATGGTTTCCGAATTATTATCAAGAACGAGATCAGATGTAGATACATTAGCTGCATTTGATGTAGTTGCCTGTGCCGACAAGAAACATCCTTTGAAAGATGCCGGCTACGCTTTCTCAGGTAAACTCTGCAAGTAATTATTCACATACTATTTATTTAAGGGCAAGTATACACTTGCCCTTATAAAAACCCTCGATAAATTAAGTTAATGATTTACTTTGCTCTTTTAATATTAGTAATCATTTCTTATTTATTTTACTATATTGGTAAAAAAAGAGCTCTCAATTTAAAATTTAACGGCAACATTAAACTTTCCTCTCAACCTGATTATTTTGGGTACTATGTAGTCTTAATGGCATTGATTCCTGCACTATTAATGTGGCCAGATATTTCTACCTGGAGTGATGGAAAGCTAGGCCTAATACTTAATAAACTTAATAATTTATCAGTCATAGTAAACCTTCCTTTAGACGATTTAACCAATGGTGAAAAATCAATTTTAAATATGGCAAGTGAGAACGAATTGACTGCTGCTAAAAATTTAGCAAACTTTGATAAAATTTATGGCTGGTCAAACCTTACTCTATTTATAATTCTTCCTATCATTTTAGGGTTTCTTGCCACAAGGTCGATTTCTGGGAAATTAAACGCACAACCAATTGTTGAAAAAATAATTACTTATATCATCAAAGGAAGTTCCTACATTGCGATACTAATAACTATTGGAATTTTCTTATCTCTAGTCTTTGAGGCAATAAATTTTTTCCGTTACGTAAACCCTGTTGATTTTTTCTTTAGTACCGGTTGGAATCCTAACCGAGCATTTGTTGTTGATGCTTCTGAGGGCTTTGATAAAGATGATCTCGAAAACGCATTTGGGTTTATACCATTACTTACGGGAACGCTTTTAATTGCAACTGTAGCTATGATTGTTGCTATTCCACTTGGTTTAATGTCAGCAATTTATCTTGCAGAATACGCCTCTAAAAGAGTAAGAGATATAGCTAAACCTATTATTGAAATTTTAGCCGGTATTCCAACAGTGGTTTATGGTTTTTTTGCTGCGCTCTCTTTAGCTCCTTTTATAAAAGATGTTGGTGAAAGTGTTGGTTTACCTGTCTCAGCAGAAAGCGCCTTAGCTGCTGGCTTAGCTATGGGTGTTATGATTATTCCATTTGTATCATCATTGAGCGATGATGTGATTAAAGCGGTTCCACAATCATTAAGAGATGGTTCTTATGCATTGGGAGCAACTAGATCTGAAACTATCAAAAAAGTTATATTGCCTGCAGCATTAGCTGGAATTATGGGCTCTTTTCTATTGGCGGTGTCAAGAGCCATAGGAGAGACAATGATTGTTGTAATGGCAGCAAGCTTAAGAGCAAACTTAACATTTAACCCTTTAGAACCTGCAACGACTATAACTACACAAATAGTAACAAGTCTTATTGGAGACGTAGAGTTTGATAATCCAAAAACACTTGTTGCATTTGCTTTAGGTTTAACTTTATTTTTAATGACATTACTTCTTAATATACTAGCCATAACTATAGTTAAAAAGTACAGAGAGAAATATGAATAGTTTAAATAAAAGACTATCTGCCGAAAAAAGATTTCAAGCATATGGACTTTTTGCAGTGGCCCTTTCTATGTTTTTTGTTTTAATATTGATGTGGAAAATTTTTTCTACTGGAAGTGGAGCTTTTGTAAGAACCACAATTGAGGCAAATGTTTTTTTTAATCCAGATTTTATCCAAGTAAATCAAAACTCTTTAGAAAAAGAATTATACAGAGCCTCTTATGTTGCTTTAGCCGATGAAGTTGTAAGACAAAATCACCCTAACTTAAATGAAGAACAATTTATAAAAGTAAGAGAAATGTATACAAGAAAATTTGACTACCAATTAAGAGACTATCTTTTAGATAACCCAGATAAAATTGGACAATCGATAATAATGAAAATAACGGCATCATCTGACCTAGATCAAATTGTAAAAGGAAATTATCCAAGGGATGTGCCAGAGGCACAAAGAAAAATAAATGATTATCAATTATCTGTTTTAGATAAACTTACTTCAGAGGGAAAGGTTTCGTCAGTATTTAATCTTTGGTTTTTTACAAAGGGAGACTCTAGAGACCCAGAGACGGCAGGTATTTGGGGAGCGGTTATGGGATCTTTGTACGCTCTTATTATCTGTTTTTCATTTGCTTTTCCAATAGGATTATTAGCCTCTGTCTACTTAGAGGAATTTGTTAAACCTGGAAAGGTGACTGACATTATTGAAGTAAACATCAATAACTTAGCCGCTGTGCCTTCCATCGTATTTGGCTTGTTAGGTTTAGGAATGTTGATCGGAGTAATTGGTTTACCTTATCAAGTTCCGTTAGTTGGTGGTTTAGTATTAGGATTTATGACTTTACCTACAATAATTATTGCCTCAAGAGCATCACTTCGATCGGTACCACCTTCAATTAGAGAAGGAGCTTTGGCTGTTGGGGCCACTAAGATGCAAACAGTTTTTCATCACGTCATACCATTATCATTACCAGGAACACTCACCGGCACTATTATTGGAATGGCACAGGCATTGGGTGAAACAGCACCTTTATTGATGATAGGGATGGTTGCGTTTGTTATGGAAATACCTGGTGGACCCCTCGATCCTGCTACAGGACTTCCCTCTCAAATTTACCTCTGGTCGGAGAGTGCAGAAAGAGGATTTTTAGAGAAAACATCTGCAGGTATAATGTTATTGCTCCTATTTTTGATTATAATGAATACAGCTGCAGTTTTAATAAGAAGGAGATTAGAGGTAAAATGGTAGAGCAGGTAAATTCCTTTGCAATAAAAACAAAAAATGTTTCCGTTCATTATGGAAATAAAATGGCCATTGATGATGTTACTATAAATTTTACTAAAAATGATGTGACCTCACTAATTGGTCCCTCAGGCTGTGGTAAATCCACTTTTCTTAGGTGCTTGAACAGGATGAATGACGTTATTGACTCATGTAAAGTTCAAGGTGAATTCCTATTAAACGGAGTTACAGATATTTATGGAGATAGCATTCAAGTTGAAACGCTTAGAGAAAAGATCGGAATGGTTTTTCAAAAACCAAACCCTTTTCCAAAATCAATTTTTGAAAATGTCGCCTATGGACCTAAAATTCATGGGCTGGCATCAACCCAAAGTGAGTTGAACGATATAGTAATGGAGTCCTTAAATCGAGCAGGTTTATATGAAGAAGTAAAAGATAAAGACTTTGTATCGCTCGAGCCATTGCCATTAGGCCTGAAATCATTTTGATGGATGAACCATGCTCAGCTTTAGACCCAATTGCAACTGCTAGAATAGAAGAATTAATCAATGAATTGAGAGAAAACTATACTATTATTATTGTTACACACTCTATGTCACAAGCTTCTCGTATCTCTCAAAGAACTGCATTTTTTCACTTAGGCAAGTTAATTGAACATGGTGATACAAGTAAAATTTTTACAAAACCAGATAAAGAACAAACAAACGATTATATAACAGGAAGGTTTGGATAGAATGGAAAATACACATACAGATAAAAACTTTGAGCAAAAACTTAAACAATTGCAAGATGATCTAATCAAAATGAGTGAGATAGTTGAAAAACAGATTGAAATTGCTGTAAATGTAATCAAAACAAAAGATTCTCAAGATGCCCAACTAACCCAAAATCTTGACGAACAAGTAGATGTGGCCGAGAGGGACGTAAGAGATTTAAGTTTTGAAATTATGACCTTACATAGACCGGTGGCAAGTGATCTAAGACTTGTTTTTACAGCTTTAAAGGTATCAAAAGAGCTAGAAAGGATGGGGGATCACTCAAGAAATTTAGCAAAAAGAGCAATTTCAATATCCTCTTCCTTCGATGACGAATTAATAGAACAAATGTACAGCTTGGGTAGAAATGTTCAGTCCATGGTAAATCAAGTTCTAGATAGTTTTTTTAAAAAAGACGAATTAAAAGCTAAAACATCATGGAATCAAGATGCAGAAATAGATAAAGAGTATAAGTCTTTACTTAAAAATTTAATTGAAAGAATGCATAATAAGGAAACAAGTGTTGTTGATGAAGGCACTAAGCCAATTTTAATTGCAAAGTCCTTAGAAAGAATAGGGGATAATGCCACCAACATAGCTGAAGAGGTCATTTTTAACATCACAGGTCATTGTATTGATTTAAAAAAATCTGATTTTGAATGACAGATAAAATTTTAATTATTGAAGATGAAAAACCAATCTCTGAATTAATTGGATTTCATTTAGAAAAACAAAACTACCAAATAAAATTTTCATATGATGGAGAGTCTGCTATTCAAGAGATCGAACATTGGCTGCCTGACTTAATTTTATTAGATTGGATGCTGCCAAATATATCGGGCATTGAAGTTTTAAAGAGAATTAAAAGAAAAGATAATCTAAAAAAAATTCCAATTATAATGTTAACAGCTAAAGGTCAAGAGGATGATAAAATTAGAGGTTTTGAATTAGGTGTGGAGGATTATGTAACCAAACCTTTTCTTCCAAGTGAGATCCTTGCTAGAATTAAATCATTACTTAAAAGAACAAAAGCAAGAGAAGAGAACGACTCACTCAAGTTTCATGATATTAACATTAATCTTACCAACAGAAGGGTATCAAGGGGTGAGAGAAAATTAAATTTAGGACCGACTGAATTTAATCTTTTAAAATTTTTTATTGAAAATAAAGGTAGAGTCTATTCTAGGCAGCAACTATTGGATAATGTTTGGTTAAATGACGCTTACGTTGAACCTAGAACAGTTGATGTTCACATAAGAAGACTCAGAAAAGAGCTGAATTTAACAGGAGAAAAAGATTTCATTCGAACAGTTAGATCCGCTGGCTACTCTATCGATTCAGAAAATTAAAATGATTAAAATTCTTGTACTTTGTACAGGTAACTCTTGTCGATCAATTATAACAGAGGGGCTTTTAAACCATTATGGTAAAGACTTTTTTAATGCTTATAGTGCAGGAAGCCACCCTGCAGGATATGTGCATCCATTAAGTATCAAAACATTAGAAAAAAATAAAATTTTCCTAGACAATTTTAAAAGTCAATCATGGAATGATTTTTCAGATATTAATTTTGATTTGGTTATTACTGTGTGTGATAATGCAGCTGGAGAAACTTGCCCCCTGTATCTCAAAAATACATTAAAGGCACATTGGGGTGTAGCTGATCCTGCAAAATTTAAAGGCACTGAAGAGGAAGCTGAGATAGAATTTTTAAAAGTATTCAATGTTCTTAAAAAAAGATGTCTTGCACTAGTTCAAAATTATAAGCAAAACAACTTATTAAATATCGATCAAATAAAAGAAATTGGAAATTTAATCTAAATTTAACTTTAATTTAATATAAATGATTATTTTATTAGGTGGAAGATTGGCATTTCCCCTGTGATTGAAACATAGACCTCCTCTACTTGTAGAAAAATCATGTCAATCTTCCCAAATTAATTAAATAAACCTAAGAATAAAACTATTCCATAGGCTGTTAGAGATAAAAAAATTGCAGCAGAGCCCAAATCTTTAGCTTTCTTTATTTTGTTTGACTTATCCATAGTAATTTTATCACAGGTATATTCTATTGCAGTGTTTAGAGCCTCAATACTAAGTATGAGCAAAGGTAAAATTATCAGCCAAAGTATGAACAAAAGAGCCGGTTGAAAAATTACGATGTATAGAGCAGACAAGGGAAGCAATAATAGCTCTCTTCTTGCTGCTTTTTCTTGAAGGAGAATTTTTAGGCCTTCAATTGAACACCAAAAAGCATCTACTATATTTTTATTTTTAAAATCCATATCTGAAGTTTAACTACTTATGTGAAGTTTTTGTTAAATCTTGACTTTTTATTTTCAATTAACCTTTTTTTAACTCTCCATCTAAGATTGCTTCGAACAATATATCCAATACAGTTTTGAGACCCACATCGACACGGGTGATCCTCGAAACAAAACATGTCATATCCATAGTCGTAGGACAGCTCCTCGCCTTTCTTAATATCTTTAATTGCGCTAATCCATATTTTTCCTTTGATGATATCAGTTTCACAATTAGGGTCGCAGGAATGATTAATATATTTTGCTAAATTCCATGTTACTTTTCCATTGATGTCGTATTTTTGATTCAGTGTAAAAATGTAAACAGACCCGACTGTTTTAGCCCTTTTGTTTGCCTCTATGTGAACATCAGCAATCTTGTCGGATTGAGCTTTAGTTATCTTTAACCCGCGATATTCAATGATTCTAGTGCCAGCACTGATATCAGCTTTTGCAAAAAGACCAGATGCATGAATTTTAGAATTTTTTCTAATATAAAGCTTTTGTGAAGAGTCCATTTAATAAAACTTTAACAATCCTCAATACTATCAATCGTAGATATATCTATTTTTAGATTCTATGCAAATCAAAAAACATCGATCTATATTTATTTCAGACATTCATATTGGCATACGTGCTTCAAAAGTAAAGGAGCTCTTACACTTTTTAAAATATAATGATTGTGATCATCTTTATTTACTTGGAGATATTATAGACGGATGGCGTCTAAAAAAAAATTGGTTTTGGAATCCTGATTTTAATACTTTCATACAAAAAGTTTTACGAAAAGCACGCTCAGGTACCAAAGTCTATTATATACCTGGAAACCATGATGAAGTTTTTTCAGATTATTGTGGTTTTTCATTTGCAAACATTAAAGTTCGAAAAAATAGAATTCATACAACAGCGAACAATAAAAGACTTCTCTTAATGCATGGGCATGAATTTGATGGAATAGTTCTAAATTCAAAATGGTTAGCAAAGATAGGTGCCGTCCTTTATGACTACTCTGTTTGGTTTAATAATATTTTAAATTTCTGTCGAAGAAAACTTGGTCTTTCGTATTGGTCTTTATCAGGATATTTAAAAACACGAGTAAAAGATGCTCAACGATATATTGAAAATTTTGAAAATGCATGTCTTGAGAGAATAAAAAAAAATAATTGTGATGGAATTGTTTGTGGTCATATTCACCATCCCCAAATAAAAAAAATTGGTGATAAGACATATCATAATCTAGGAGATTGGGTAGATAGCTGTAGTGCAATGGTTGAGGACTTTAAAGGCAACTTGGAGTTAGTCTTTTGGAATGAAAAAAAAATCCAGTCTTTAGAAAAACAAACTCTTAATAAGGTATCTGCAGCTTGAAATTATTATTAGTAACAGATGCATGGAAACCTCAGGTAAACGGCGTCGTCCGTTCTTATCTGAATACCATACCGGAATTGGAAAAAATGGGTATGCAGGTAGAAGTAATACACCCTGAGTTATTTAAAGTTCGCTTTGGCCTTCCTTCGTATAATGAGATTAAAGTTGTGATTACTCGCAAAAAAACATTGAAAAATATGATGGATCAGATCAATCCTGATCATATTCACATTGCTACAGAGGGGCCCCTAGGTTTTTTGGCCAGAAAAATATGTCTTTCAGAAAAAATTATTTTTACAACTTCATTTCATACTCGTTTCCCTGAGTATATTCAACAACGTATAAAAATACCTGCAAGTTTCTTTTATTTCTTCATAAAGCATTTTCACAATAAAGCGAAAAAAGTTCTTGTTCCTACCCCATCCATGCAGGCTGAATTAATAAATATGAATTTTAAAAATACCGTTGTTTGGTCAAGAGGTGTCGATCATCAAAAATTTGGCAACTATCAAAAATTAGACTTAGGCCCAGGACCAATATTTTCTTATATCGGTCGAGTGGCTACTGAAAAAAATATTCAAGCTTTTTTAGATTTAGATTTAGAAGGTACTAAAGTTGTCGTTGGCGATGGACCACAGTTAAATAAACTAAAAAAAAAATATACAGATATAAAATTTGTTGGTTACCAGTTTGGCCAGAATTTAGTGAATTACTATGCTAGTTCAGATGTAATGGTTTTCCCTAGCAAGACTGATACCTTTGGAAATGTGGTAACTGAGGCAAATGCAACCGGCACACCAGTCGCTGCTTATGATGTAACAGGTCCTAAAGATATTATTGTTAATGGGGTCAACGGTTTTATTGGTGATAACTTAAAAGATAATGTTTTGAATTGTTTGACTATCGATCGAAAAAAATGTCAAGAATATACAAAAAAATTTAACTGGTATGAGTGTTCCAAGGTTTTTTATGATAATATTGTGGCTTGAACTTTACACATACTCTATCTGATTCTAAAAATTGGATTATCAATCATAAAGACCAACTAGAGATTAATTGGAGTGAAAAAGATATTGAGCTTCACCTCAATAAAGAAACAAGTTTTAATATTTATCTTCTAGATCAAACTAACGTCAAAGGTGCTTTGATAGGACATTTTTTATATCAAGATCAAAAGGTCAGTGAATTTGAAATTTTACATATTGCTGTTTTGCCTGAATTTAGAAACCAAGGGTTGGGAAGAATGATTTTAGAAGAGCTTGAAAAACAACTCAAAAGTACTGGAAAATCATTTAAAATCTTTCTGGAAGCGAGTGCTATTAATAAATTTGCTATTAAACTTTATGAAAAATTAGGCTATAAAGCCTACAATGAAAGAAAAAACTATTATCGGAGTAAGTCTATAAACGCTCCAAATACGCAAGACGCAATTTTGTTTGCAAAATCCCTTAATGCCATCAAATAAGAAATTTTATATTAGAACATTTGGTTGTCAGATGAATGTTTATGACTCTGATAAAATGAAAGATATTTTTCTATCGCATAATATTAATCAAACCGATGACTTTCAAAATGCAGACTATGTAGTTTTAAATACTTGCCACATCCGTGAAAAGGCAACAGAAAAAACATTTTCAGATTTAGGAAAAATTCATAAAAAAGGAAAAGAAGACCAAAAAGTTATTGTTGCCGGTTGTGTAGCTCAAGCTGAAGGTGAATTAATTCAAAAAAGGGCACCTTACGTGGACTTAGTGATCGGACCACAATCTATTCAGTCATTAAATAAATTTTTAGATAAAAATAACTTACCAAAAACCTCTATCACTGAATTTGATGTGATTGAAAAATTTGACACGCTCAATCATATTAAAACGAATACATCGAATAAATCTGCATTTGTGACTATTCAAGAAGGTTGTGATAAGTTTTGTCATTTCTGCGTTGTTCCTTATACAAGAGGATCAGAATATTCAAGAACAGTTAAGGAAATCTCTGATGAGGTTAAATCTTTAATTGATCAGGGGGTGGTGGAATTCACACTTTTAGGTCAAAATGTTAACGCCTATCATGGTTTAGACACTCAAGGTCAATCAAATAATCTAGCAACTCTTATTAACAGTATTAGTTTAATAGATGGAGTTGAAAGAATTACCTATTCTACAAGTCACCCTGTGAATATGACTGATGACCTAATTTCCCTTCATGGTGAAAACTCAAAACTTATGCCCTATCTTCACCTTCCTGTTCAATCAGGTTCTGACAAAGTTTTAAAATTAATGAATAGAAAACATACTAGGGATTATTATTTTGAAATCATCGAAAAGGTCAGAAAAGTAAAACCCGATATAGCACTTTCCTCGGACTTTATTATTGGTTTTCCTGGAGAAACAGACAAAGATTTTGAAGACACAATCGATCTAATTGAAAGAGTTAAATACATGAATTCTTATTCTTTTAAGTATAGCCCAAGACCAGGTACACCTGCAGCCGATCGTGAAGAAATAGATGAAGCAATTCTCAATGAGCGATTAAAGATCACACAAGATTTACTCAATGAACAACAAATTGAATACAACAACCAGTTTGTAAAAAAGACAGTGCAAGTATTAATTGATGGTGCTGGTAAACACTCGGGACAAATCAAAGGCAAGTCACAATTTAATCAAAGTGTAGCCCTACAGGGAGATAAAGAAATAATAGGTCAAATAATTCCTGTTCAAATCAAAGAGGTTTTAACACACTCATTATTAGGAGAAAAAATTTAGTTGAGTCCTGTAAATATTTCTTCCCATCAAAAACAACTTGAGTTTGAGGATAATCAATTTCTATCAAGCCTATTTGGTTACCACGATAAAAATTTAAAGGTCTTAGAGAATAAATTTAAAGTAAAGCTATACACAAGAGGCAACCTTTTATCTATAAAAGGTAATAGAGATCCAGTTGAAAAAGCCTACTTTATTATTCAAGGTTTATACCAAAAATTAAAGAACAACGATATTTCTGCAGAAGAAATAGAAAACAATATTGATTTAGCAAAACCTACATATATCAAAGAACAAATCGAACAAGATCAGAAATTTCAAATCAATACAAAATTAAAAACAATTTATCCCAAGACTAAAAACCAAGAGCTCTTTTTAAAAGAAATGAGATCAAAAGATGTCGTTTTTGCTGTTGGTCCAGCGGGAACAGGAAAAACTTACTTAGCTGTTGCATATGCAGTTAGTCTTTTTGTAGAAGGAAAAATTAATCGATTAATATTATCAAGACCAGCAGTTGAAGCGGGTGAACGATTAGGTTTTTTACCTGGAGATATGAAAGAGAAAATTGACCCCTATTTACGACCACTTTACGATGCCTTGTATGAGATGATGCCAGGTGAGGAAATTGACCGAAAAATGGTAAATAATTTAATAGAAATAGCTCCTCTTGCCTTTATGAGAGGAAGAACATTAAATAAATCATTTATAATTTTAGATGAAGCACAAAACACCTTATCGACACAGATGAAAATGTTCTTAACTAGATTAGGACAAAACTCAAAAATGGTAATCACGGGAGATTTAAGTCAAAAAGATTTACCCGATAATGCAAAAAGTGGAATGCAGGATGCAATGGAAAAATTAGAAAAAGTTAAAGACATCGGGTTTGTTCATTTAAATAGTAGTGATGTATGCAGACATACACTAGTAGAAAAAATAATTAATGCTTACGATAAGTAATTTTGAGGATTAGTAATAAAAAATTTGTGATTGAGATAATTGGAGACAAGAATTTAGAGCAATTTCTAAAATCCTCAAAGGAAAAGCTAAAAAAAATGTCAGAATATTTTCAAACAATCCACCAAGCTGATCATCAAACACAACTGACAATAAAAATAGTTTCTAATGAAGAAATTAAAAGCATGAACAAAAAATTTAAAAATAAAAATAAAATCACTGATGTGTTATCTTTTCCTGATGGAGACTTTTCTGGTGATATTGCTATTGCAGATAGTTATATTTTAAATCGCAATAAAAAAATTAACGAACAAAACTTTTTTATGCTAGTGAGTCATGGATTACATCATTTATTTGGTTATCATCACTACGATAAACAATCGAGAAGTAATATGAGATTTTTAGAAAACACACTGATGAAACTATTAGGTTTAAAAAAAGTACATGAAAATTAAAAAAAATTTAGCAATAAAATTAGTCAAAGAACTAATTCAAGACGAGAATTTTAAAAAAGATATTATTGATCTTATCTCGGCGACTTCAGATAGTTCAGGCATTGCCAAGAATGAAGAAAAAAAAATCTTTAATAATCTTTTAAAGGTACACAAAAAAACTGTTGATGATGTAATGGTTCCAAGAGGTGAAATAATTTTTATTGATCAAAATATTGATAAAGAAAACATCATTAAAATTATCAATAAAGAAGCTCACTCAAGAATGCCCGTTGTAAAAAAAGATTTAGAACATTGCTTGGGAATGGTTCATATCAAGGATTTATTCAAGAAAATCAACAATAAGTCCTTTAATATTAAGAGTTTATTGAGAGAGGTCATTTATATTCCCTCCGCTACACCTGTTTTTAATCTTCTTCAAAAAATGAAAAAACAAAACATCCATTTAGCAATTGTCATGGATGAATTTAATAGTGTTACTGGTTTGGTTACCATCGAAGACTTAGTGGAAGAAATAGTAGGTGAGATTGAAGACGAACACGATAAGGATGAAGCACCAATGTTTCGACAAAAAAACAATAATATAATTATGGATGCCGCAATGCTTGTTGATGATTTTGAAAGAGAATTTGATGTCAATATCCCAGATGATTTAAAAGAGGATGTAGGAACTATAGGCGGTATCATATTTAATATAGCTGGTCGTATACCAAAGAAAAAAGAAAAATTTACAATAAATAAAAAATTATCTTTCACCATTCACAAGGTATCAACAAGAAAAATTCTTGAAGTTGTGGTTAGTGGTGTCAAATCTCAATAATCTACTGCC
>LULP01000396.1_pt1 | contig 13474 bp, 14 predicted proteins | sample 728111 | NCBI WGS metagenome assembly LULP01 (sample SAMN03860286, study PRJNA289734) | marine metagenome | biome: seawater column; feature: ocean; material: water; isolation source: Red Sea water column Station 149 - depth 25m | place: Saudi Arabia: Red Sea | collected 2011-10-15 | depth 25 m
GGGTTCTTATTTGCCTTAATTACATCCTCACAATTTTTAAAAGGGGGTAGTTTTAAAAGGGCTATTGTTATAGGAGCAGATCAACTATCAAGCTTTGTTGATTGGAATGATAGAAGAAGTTGTATTCTCTTTGGAGATGGTGCAGGTGCATTAGCTATTGAAGCCACTAATGAATTTGATAATTTAATTGGTTTTGATATGAGAACTGACGGAGAAAGGGGTTCTTTTCTTAATCTTCCATCAAAAAATAATAAGGATTCAATAATTGATAACATTAATTTTTTAAGTGGAGCTTTTTCTCCAATTCAGATGAATGGTCAGGAAGTATATAAATTTGCAGTTAGAGAAGTTCCGATAATTCTTGAAAAGTTGTTTAAAAAAATGAATTATACTTCCGATGAAGTTGATTGGCTTGTATTGCATCAAGCTAATCAAAGGATATTGGATTCTGTAGGAGACAGGTTAAAAATTCCTGGAGAAAAAATTCTTAGCAATTTAGAAAAATATGGTAATACTTCAGCAGCAACAATTCCACTAGTGATGGATGAGGCTATTAGAAATAATAGAATTAAACAAAATGATATTATTGCCACAAGTGGTTTTGGTGCTGGGTTAAGTTGGGGTGCAGCCCTCATTAAATGGGGTTAAAAAAAGGAGCATTATGACAGTTGCATGGGTATTCCCTGGACAGGGTTCGCAAAAAATTGGAATGGCAAAACAAATTGAAAATTTGCCCAACACAAAAGAGAGGTTTAGTTATGCATCTGAGATATTTGAAAGGAATTTATTTGAAATTTGTGAGTTAAATAATGAACCAACAAATCCTCTTATTGATTTAAATAACACAAGAAATACACAAATTTGTCTTTTTTTAGTTGAATCAATTTTATTAGATGCATTAAAGGAAAATGGGTTTAAACCAACTTATGTTGCGGGACATAGTCTTGGAGAAATCACTGCACTATATTGTGCGGATGTTTTTTCATTCGAAGATTGTGTTTCTCTTATAAAAGAAAGGTCTCAATTAATGGTCAATGCTGGGAAAGGATCTATGGCAGCAGTAATTGGTTTTGATAGAAATCAACTTGATTTATTAGTGCAAAAAATTGATGATATTGTAATTGCTAATGATAATAGCTCTTCCCAAGTTGTCTTATCAGGATCTACTGAAGCCTTAGATAATTTATCGAGAGAAATTGCTTGTAAAAGATTCTTGAAATTAAATGTTTCAGGAGCATTTCATTCGCCATTTATGAATGAACCTTCATCAAAATTTTGTGAGTATTTAAAAAAGATTAAATTTAACAATCCCTCTTTCCCTGTAATAAGTAATTATGAACCTTCACTGTGTAGCGATCCAAACGAGCTTAAAATTAGATTAGAAAAGCAAATGTGTAATGGAGTGAGGTGGCGAGAAACTATGGATTTAATGGCAAAAGATAGTGATCTTCATATTGTCGAAATTGGCCCTTCTAATGTACTAAGCGGTTTAGGAAAAAGACATCTTAAAGATGTAAAAATTTCTCAAGTTTCATCTTCTGATCAAATATCTTATTAATTTGTATGAAAAATCATACTATTCAAAAATTAATCTATGAATTAGTTAGCAAGCTTTTTGTATTTCCTATTTATAAATTTGTATTTAAAGGTCATTTAATAGGTAGAGACAATATTCCGCAAAAAGATTCCTTTATCATGGTTTCTAATCATGGTTCTTTACTTGACCCTCCTTTATTAGGACATGCCCTTGGACGTAATATATCTTTTATGGCCAAGGCAGAGCTTTTTAGAATCCCTTTCCTCGGCTTTATTATCAAGGCTTGTGGAGCGTATCCTGTAAAAAGAGGAATTGCTGATAAAAACACAATTAAAACAGCATGTAAGAAATTATCAGATGATAATTGTATTGGAATTTTTATTGATGGCACTCGTCAAAAAAATGGTCGAGTGAATAAGCCCAAACAAGGTGCAGCATTATTAGCCTTTAAAAATCAAAAATTATTATTGCCTGTTGCAATAGTTAATTCACATAGACTAATAAGATTTAGATGCTTTATTCCTTTGTTTTCAAAAATAGTTATTAAAGTGGGGAAACCTGTTCAACCTCCACAAAGTTCATCAAGACATGATCTGAATTCTGTAACAATGCACCTTCAAGATAAAATTAATAATTTGATTGGATGAATATTTAGTTAATTGGAGAAATAGGGTAAAGAGGCAAAACTTTTCTCCAGGAATCTATATTTGAATTTAATAAATTTTTATTTGATAAATCTAATAGTTCTTTCAAATCTTTTTTATCATCATAAGTAGCTTCAAAAGAAAGTTCTTTACTATCAAGTTCTTTGACAACTTTTGGTAAAATTGTTTCTCGAATGATTAGATCCGAGGAGTTTTTTTCGTTACCACAAATTTCATATTTACCTGCAATAAAACCCTTACGTTTTAAATTTTTGAAAATCCAGAATGATTTTTTGTTTTTTAAGATATTATTTTTTGATGCAATTCTTTTTGCCATTATTTCAAATGAACTAAAACTGTCTAGAGGGCAATTTATTTGTTGTGAGATAGTTCTTGCTAAAACTACAATTAGTCGTGAAGCATTAAAATTTGCTGGCCCTATGCTGACAGATAACTTATTTATTTTTTGTAAATTTTCTTTGGAAATGAATTTGTTAAGATCATTAATTAAGTTGTTGCAAAGGTCATTATCAAATTTTTTGATAAATAATTCATCAGATTCAAGGTTATTGTTTTTTCTATACCCAAAGCCAAAAGAATTGTCTGTGCTGTGAATGACTAATATAGGATAATTTTCTCTTTGTTTGAGTTTATTTGTCATCTATTACCTTTAAACAGGTAATTCCATACCTGGATTACACTTAGACCATTTACCAAATTCATTTTCAAAACTTTCACAAGATTGAACATCCCAATCAGTTTTATAATCACCATTATTATCTTTAACTATATTGACATGAATGAATGGTTTTTTTGCTTTAAAATCAGGTAGATCACAAATATGATCAACACCATGATTATTCTCAACATCATGATATGTGATACATCTATCAACCCATTTACAGTTGATGCAAATGCACATAATAAATAATATGAAAAATAGCCTTCACTCAGATCATACACTAATAATTGATGAATTAGAAACAAGTATAAAATTTCATAATTTGGATTTAATCTTAGGTTTTTTACCTAAGGGATCATATTTGGTTGGTGGTTATATAAGAGATATTATTTTGGGAAGAAAAACTGAAAAGTTAGATGTTGATATTGTGGTACCTTTAAATGCAATTGTAATTTTAGATAAAAAAAGAGAAGTAGTAAGAATTATTCTTAATAATATTTATATTGATATTGCTAATCAAGTTTCATCTTCCATAGAAGGAGATTTATGTTCTAGAGACTTTTCGATTAATTCAATTGCTTTTTTATTTGATAAGAAGTGTTTGGTTGATCCATTAAATGGTCTTAAAGATCTAGAGATTTCTTTGCTTAGAACTCATTCTGAAAACAATTTATTAAATGATCCTTTACGAATTTTAAGATGTTTTCGATTTGTTTCAGAATTGAATTTTAAAATTGATTTAAGATTAGTTGATTTTATAAAAAAAAATAAAGGGAACTTATATCTTGTCGCAAAAGAGAGAATTACTTATGAAATACAGAAAATAGTAAATGGAGCAAATGCTCTTGATGCAGTATTGTTGATAAAAAAATTAAATATATTTGATACTGAAAATTTATTTGAAGATTCTTTTTTTTTGGATTTAGAGAAAATTAATTATGGAGAACTTGATCAGGAAGAAAAAGATAAATATTTACCATCATTTTTTATTGCTCAAATCTTAGATGTTGTAACTTTAGAGAAACTGAAATTTAGTAAAGCTGATATTGCAAAAACTAAGTTATTGCGAAAATGGCACCTTTTCTTGAAAAACAAAAATATCGCTCAGTTAGATGAATTTGACAGATTTAAATTACATCAAGAATTAGAAATGTTTCTGCCATCTTTTATTTTTTATTTACCTCAAAACTTACAATTAGATTGGCTTCATAGATGGCGTGACAACGATGATAAATTATTTCATCCCTCAAACTTAGTTAATGGTGATGTAATTAAAAAAAATTTGGAAATCAAGGATGGACCTATCTTGGGAGAGCTTTTACAGTATCTTTCTAAGGAACTTGCATATAAGAGATTGAATAATTTTGATGAAGCTATTTATAAAGCAAAGCGATGGATTGAACAAAATGCGCCAAAATGTGATTAAATACACATAGCTTAGTTTTGTTTAGAAGTTCAGACTTCAAAATCATTTTTAAAAATTTATGAGTATTCGCATTTACATTGGCAACTTACCACAAGGATTTAATCCAAAAGAATTTGATACACTTTTAAAGTCAGTTTCTGATTCGATTAGATTTAAAGCAGTTTTAGATAAGGAAACTAAGGAATGCAGGGGGTTTGGTTTTGCGACTTCTAATAATGAAGATAATGCTAATTTATTAATTCAAAAGTTAAATGGTTTTGAATTTAATGGTTCTAAATTAAGAGTAGAGCTATCAGAAAAGAAAGATTCTGCTTCAAATAAAAGAAATAGTGGAAAATCAAATAAGAATAAGAAGAGGAAAGACTTTAAGAAAATTGTTCACAGTGATGCTCCTAACTTAGAAGCTCCTGATCCAAGATGGGCAGGAGAACTATCTAAATTAAAAGATTTGTTGGCTAATCAGAAGACTCCTGCTTAGTCATTTAATTCGAGAAATTAAAAAAGATATAGGAATTTCAAAAGCTTTTACTGAATTTTTTACAAAAGCTCTATTATTAAAGACATCATAGTCTAGCCTTTCTATAGAATCTAATATTCCTCTGTAAAGACGTAAGGATGTCCAAACAGGCCATCTTGCGTCAGAAGATAACCATTTGATTCCATCTTCAGATTTCTGGAACCAATCGCGAGCCCTGGTTAATTGAAATTTCATTAGTGCTTTCCATTGTTTGTTTATTTCACCTTTTAAAAGTTTTTCTTCAGAATAATTAAATTTTTCAATATCTTCTTGAGGAAGATAAATTCTACCTCTTTGCCTATCTTCGCCGACATCTCTTAATATATTTGTTAATTGATTAGCTATACCTAAAGCTATAGCGGCTTCTGAGGGGTCAGGTTTGGCACTCCATGGAGCGGATGTGTAAGCACTATCAATCCCCATGACATTCTGAGTCATCAAACCAACTGTCCCTGCGACTCTATAACAATAGAGTTTTAATTCATCAAAATCTTTGTATCTAAATTTATTAAGATCCATTCTCTGGCCATCTATCATGTCTAGATAAGGTTGAATACTTTGTGGATATTTTTCGATGGTGTCTAGTAGAACGGCATCTAATTCCGATTTAATGTTGCCTTTAAAAACATTCTTTGTATTTTCTTCCCATGCATTTAAATTTTCTGCAAGTTCATCTTGCGATTTAGTTGAAGCTTCTAAGCTATCCATTATTTCATCTGTTCTTCTACACCAAACATAAATAGCCCAAATAGCTTTTCTTTTCTCTACAGGTAGCAGAAGGGTTCCCAAGTAAAAGGTTTTAGCCCATTTTTGGGTTTCTTTTCGGCATATCTCGTATGCTTGATCTAGTTGAGAAATTGAATTTTTCAAAAAGTTTTAGATGAATTTTTAAATTACTGGAATGTAAATCTCATGAAGAAACATTTTGAGGAGTTTTGGAATACTCCTTATTGATTGATTCCGCGCATAATTTACCACTTAAAACAGCTCCTTCCATAGATGCTAAATATTTTTGCATAGTATAATCACCTGCTAAAAAGAAGTTTTTTATAGGAGATTTTTGACTAGGTCTGAACTCTTGGCATCCAGGAACTGCTTTATAAACAGATCTTGGAGTTTTGACTACTTTATATTTTCGTAAGTTTGTTTTATCGTCTCCCATGAAATGCGTTGGGAATAATTTTTTGAGTTCCTCCATAGTTGCATCAACAATATCCTGATCACTCCTATTTATCCAATCTTTTGCTGGTGCAAAAACCAATTCAAGCATTGATCTATTTGGATCTTCATATTCTTTGCAGGTGATACTCATATCTGCATAAACACTGAGGAGAGGTGATCTGCTGAATAATAAATGATCAATATCTGTTAATTTTTTGTCAAACCATAAATGGATATTAATGACTGGCACACCATTTAAACCATCTAATTTAGAAAATGCATCTAACCCTTTCCATTGTTTTGGGATCATTAATTTAAAGAGATCTACGGGCATTGCACTTACATAAGCATCAGCCGTTAGCTCTTTCTTTTCGTTTTTATCTAAAGAGGCAACAGTAAAACTTTTAACAGTGCTGTCCTCATTAAGATTGATTTCCCTTAATGGACTATTCATGTGAACTTCACCACCACGAGCAGTAATATAATCAACCATTGGCTGGCATAGTCTTTCTGGAGGAGCTCCGTCAAGGAATGCCATTTTAGAACCATTTTTTTCTTGTAAAAATCTGTTTAATGCTGTTAATAAAACTGTAGATGATATTTCATCCGGTCCAATGAAATTAAGAGCTTTACTCATCGCTATAAATACTTCATCATTAACTCTTTCCGGTATATTGTGCTCTTTTAGCCAATCTGTCCATGATTTTGTATCACATTTATCTAAGTACTTTTGGCCCCTTAGCATTGCAGGCACTAAACCTAATCCAAATAGAATCTTTTCATTCCATGAAAGCATATCATTATTGCTTAGTATTGCTGATACACCATTAACTGGAGCAGGTATATCGGGAAAGTCGAATCTACTGTAAGTTCCAGGCTCTGATGGCTGATTAAAAATCATTGAATGACTTTTCCATTGAAGTCTGTCTTCAATATCTAATTCCTTAAAAAGTTGCAACATATTTGGGTAGGCTCCAAAAAATATATGTAACCCAGTTTCATACCAATCTCCATCTTCGTCTTTCCATGCGGCAACTTTCCCACCTAAAACGTCTCTGGCTTCAAGTACAATCGGAATGTGTCCATTATCGACTAAATATTTAGCGCAAGATAAACCTGCTAAACCAGCACCAGCAATTACAACACGCATTATTAAATCAAGAAATAAATTAACACTTACTAATAAGCTACATTAAAGTTAGAACATAATAGTTTTTTTCGTTGATTATTTCGTAAAATTATGGAAAAAATGCTTTTAAAATCGACTACTAGGCATGTAAGAATTTTTACTGCCGAAGTGGTAGATGAGGAATTAAAGTTTCATCCCAATAAACTAACTCTTGATTTAGATCCTGATAACGAATTTATTTGGAACGAAGATTCTCTAAACAAAATAAATGAAAAATTCAATGAATTAATAAAAGAGAGAGCAGGAAAGGATTTAGATGATTATGAACTTCGAAAAATAGGATCAGAAATTGAAGGTTTGATTAAGTTTTTGCTTCAAAATGGTCAGCTTAGCTATAACCCTGATTGTAGAGTAATGAATTATTCAATGGGTTTACCAAAGACAAATGAAGTGCTGTGAATAGATCATCCTCAAATAGAAGGCCAAGAAGAGGCTCAAATAGAAGTTATTATCCACCAAATCCAAAGGACATGGATCCGTATGGTCAAAGAAGCAATAGATTGCCTGCTTCTTCTGAACAAAAGATCAACTTTAGTACAGGAACCATTGCCGTACTTGCTGGAGTATTAATTTTAGGAGTTGGTATCGGGAGCGCTATTACCAGTACAACTGATGGCGGGCAGGGAAATATAGCAAGTCAACAACAATTAGATATGGCTGTTCCAGATCCTGAATTTTGCAGACAATGGGGAGCTAGTGCTTTTGTAATTGATGTTGAAATGTATACGACTCTAAATCCATCTACGAGTTTTGTAACGCAACCAGCTCTTCAGCCAGGGTGTGTTATTAGAAGAGAGAATTGGACAGTGTTACAAAAACAGGGCGCAATTAGTAATGAAGATGTAAGAGAATGTAAGCAAAGGATGAATACTTTTGCTTATATTGGTTCTATAAGAGATAAGCCAATAGTTAAGTGCGTTTATCAGACTGATGTAAATGAAAATAAATTTATAATAAAAGGTGATGGACAAGCTGAAGATGGCGGGGTAGGTATTAACAGAGAAGCAATTCAGTTTTGATCGAAATTATATATGCCTCAAAGGGCTTTCTAAACTAGCAAATTGTGGGAGAATGTTTTTCTTAAATACTTCTGATGCTCTTGATGTATATCTTGACGGATTAGTAATTAATTTAAGTTCTCTTTTTACCTCTAAATCAGCAACGAATGCTTTGTGGATTGTTCCAGCCGATAATTCTCTTTCAATAGAAACAACAGGCAAAAAGGAAGCTCCTAAACCTGATTGAACTGCATTCTTGATTGCTTCAAGAGAGTTAAGTTCCATCTCAATTTTTAATCTTTGAATATCAAGCCCAGAATCTTGGAGAAGTTTGTCAACAACTTTTCTTGTTGTAGATTGTGAGTCTAATGTTACAAAATTTAATTTGTATAAGTCTTCTTTTAGAAGCTCTTTTTTGGTCGAAAGTGGATGTTTAGATGGTAAAACTAATGCCAATTCATCAGTGGCATATGGAATTACTTGTAGCAAATTTTCCAAATCTCCAGGTAATTGTCCGCCAATAATGGCTAAGTCAATTTGTCCATTGGCCACACTCCAACCAGTTCTTCTCGTACTATGAACTTGAAGTTGAACGGATACATCAGGGTATTTTTGTCTGAATAGTCCTATCATTCTCGGCATTAAATAGGTACCCGTTGTTTGGCTCGCTCCAATGACAAGAGTTCCACCTTTTAAGCTATTTAAATCTTCAATAGCTTTGCAAGCTTCGTCGCATTGATTCAAAATTCGTTCACAATATTCAAGTAATAGTCTCCCTGCTTCAGTCAATAGAGCCTTCCTACCACCTCTGTCGAAAATTGTGATTTCAAGTTGTTTTTCTAAATTTTGTATTTGTAAACTTACGGCAGGTTGGGTTACATATAAGAGATCTGCAGCTTTTTTAAAACTTCCTTGAGCTGCTATAGCTTTTAATATTCTTAATTGGTCGAGTGTAAATGGTAATTCTGGCATCTATTATGCCTACAATTTCTTATAATTCTAATGCTTAGGAGCATTCTTGTTAAGAACAAAAATTATTTGAACAATTTAAATATATGGAGACTCATAAAACTTCGCTAATCATCTTAATTTTGATTTTGATTTTTGCGGTCATTCATAGTGGGGGAGCTGCTTTAAGAATCAAAGCAGAATCTATTATGGGTCCAAGATTATGGCGGTTATGTTTTGTTTTTTTAAGTTTGCCATCTGCAATTATCTTGATTAGTTATTTTTTAGCTCATAGATATGACGGAATCAGATTATGGAATTTACAGGGCAATAATTTTGTTTTTATGGTCGTTTGGTTCTTAACTGCAATAAGTTTTTTATTTTTATATCCCGCTACCTACAATTTGCTAGAAATTCCTTCGGTTTTAAAACCTAAAGTACGAATCTATGGAACTGGGATAATGCGAATCACAAGACATCCACAAGCATTTGGTCAGATAATTTGGTGTTTTGCTCATACTTTATGGATTGGTACATCATTCACATTAGTAACTTCTATTGGCTTAGTTTTGCATCACCTTTTTGCAATCTGGCATGGCGACAAGAGATTAGCAAATAGATTTGGAGAAGAATTTGAAAATTTTAAAAAAAATACTTCCATAATCCCTTTCTTGGCGATACTTGAGGGGAGGCAAGAATTTAAGATTAAAGAATTTTTTAGGTTATCTCAAGTTGGCATATTAATTGCAATAGGCGTACTTTGGTGGTCTCATCAATATATAAATATTGCTGTTAAAACATTTAATTCATCATTTTTGTCTGAATTTTTCAATTGACAGTTTAAAATCAAAATATAAGTTCTTTAAAAAATGCCACAAGCTTCAGAAATTGCCTGGTTAATTCCCGTTTTCCCACTTATTGGAGCAGTGCTTTCTGGCTTAGGACTAATAAGCATTAACAAGAAAATTAATAATTCAAGAGAAATTGTTTCTGTAGGTCTGATTTCTTTCGTTGGGATTTCTGCGGTAATTAGTTATAAAGCTTTAATTGAACAAGTTAATGGTTATCAATCAGTAGAAAAATTATTTGTATGGGCCAATGCAGGGGATTTCACAATTCCAATGGGATTTGTCCTTGATCCTTTGGGGAGTGTAATGCTTGCGTTAGTAACTACAATAACTTTGCTGGTAATGATTTACTCTCATGGTTACATGGCGCATGACAAAGGATATGTCAGATTTTTTACATATTTAGCATTATTTAGTAGTTCAATGATGGGATTAATAGTTAGTCCGAATTTATTAGAAATTTATGTTTTTTGGGAATTAGTTGGGATGTGTTCTTATTTATTAGTTGGTTTTTGGTATGACAGGGATGGCGCTGCACACGCTGCACAAAAAGCATTTGTTGTTAATAGAGTGGGAGATTTTGGTTTATTACTAGGAATTCTTGGCCTATTTTGGGCAACAAATAGTTTTGATTTTAATGAAATAGCTACTGGAATTTCTCAATCGATATCTGACCATTCGATACCCATTTGGGCTGCTTTATTACTTTGTTTTTTAGTTTTTCTAGGGCCAATGGCTAAATCCGCTCAGTTTCCTCTTCATGTGTGGTTACCTGACGCAATGGAAGGTCCTACACCAATTTCTGCACTTATCCATGCTGCAACAATGGTTGCAGCAGGAATCTTTCTTGTAGCAAGACTTCAACCTTTGTATTCAATATTCCCCTCTATTCAGTTCATTATTGCTTTAGTTGGTACCATTACTTGTTTTTTAGGAGCCTCTATAGCTTTGACCCAAATGGATTTAAAAAAAGGTTTAGCATATAGCACAGTTTCTCAGCTTGGGTATATGATGCTCGCAATGGGTTGTGGAGCACCAGTTGCAGGAATTTTTCATTTAGTAACTCATGCTTGCTTTAAAGCAATGCTATTTTTGGGATCTGGTTCAGTAATACATGCTATGGAAGAAGTAGTTGGCCATCAGCCTGTATTAGCTCAAGATATGAGATTGATGGGCGGTTTAAGAAAAAAAATGCCATATACATCAACAACATTTTTAATAGGTTGTGTAGCAATTAGTGGAATTCCCCCATTGGCAGGTTTTTGGAGTAAAGACGAGATACTCGGAAATGCTTTTATATCATTTCCAGCTTTTTGGTTTGTAGGACTTCTAACAGCAGGTATGACTGCTTTTTATATGTTTAGGCTTTATTTCTTGACATTTGAAGGAGATTTCAGAGGGGAGAATAAAGAATTGCAAAAACAGCTTCTAATAGCCTCCAAAACAAACCTAGATGATGAAAATGAAGAAGAGCATGAAGAACATGGCTCTATTCATGAGTCACCCTGGTCAATGACATTTCCCTTGGTATTTCTAGCTGTACCGTCTGTAATAATTGGTTTTATGGGACTTCCATGGGATAGCAAAATTGCAAATTTACTAGATCCTGAAGAAGCAGAGACTGCTGCAAAAGCCTTCGAATTAAAAGAATTTTTGCCTTTAGCACTTGCTTCAATACTTATTGCATCAGCTGGAATCATTATTGCTTATCAGGCATATTTTGTGAAAAAAATTAATTTATCAGTTTTATTTGCCGAAAAGTTTCCTAGCATCAATCGATTTTTATCCAATAAATGGTATCTAGATGATATTAATGAAAAACTTTTTGTTAAGGGTAGTAGAAAACTTGCTAAAGAAGTTTTAGAGGTTGATTCTAAGGTTGTTGATGGCGTTGTAAATCTTACTGGACTTGTAACTTTAGGTAGTGGAGAAGGTTTAAAATATTTTGAGACTGGTAGGGCTCAATTTTATGCGCTTATTGTTTTTGGAGGTGTAATTTTACTAGTTGCTATATTTGGTTTTCAATCTCCTCAAGTTTCTTAATTACAATTGTGTGTCTTCACTGTCCATTGGGGTGAAAAAATACAGAAAATTTCTAGACTTTATTTAAGATAAATTTCTTATTAAATTGAGTACTTATTTTTATACACATTTTGCGACACAAATGTTGGGAACTTTGGGAGCTGGATTGTCTAATTTTCCTTGGTTATCTGCTTCAATTTTATTCCCAATTGGTAGTGCATTTGTGATACCTTTTTTCCCAGATAAAGGGGATGGCAAAGAGGTGAGATGGTTTGCATTGTCTATTGCATTAATAACTTTTTTAATAACTGTAGGTTCATATATAAATGGCTTTGATATTAGTAATGAAAATGTTCAACTTAAAGAAAATATTAGTTGGCTCCCTGATTTAGGTCTTACTTGGTCTGTTGGCGCTGATGGCATGTCTATGCCTTTAATATTATTGACTAGTTTTATAACTGCTTTAGCAGTTCTTGCTGCATGGCCAGTCAAGTTCAAACCAAAGTTATTTTTCTTTTTGATATTGGTTATGGATGGTGGGCAAATCGCTGTGTTTGCCGTACAAGATATGCTTTTATTCTTTCTAACTTGGGAACTTGAGTTAATTCCCGTTTATTTATTACTGGCTATATGGGGTGGCAAAAATCGACAATATGCAGCAACAAAATTCATTATTTATACAGCTGGTTAATTGCATTTGGTGTGAAACTTCCAATAGTACCCCTTCATACTTGGCTTCCAGATGCTCATGGAGAGGCTACAGCTCCTGTTCATATGCTTCTAGCAGGAATTTTATTAAAGATGGGAGGATATGCTCTTTTAAGATTTAATGCACAATTATTACCCGTTGCTCATGCTCAATTTGCCCCATTATTAATAGTTCTAGGGGTAGTCAATATAATTTATGCTGCATTAACTTCTTTTGCTCAAAGAAATCTTAAAAGAAAAATTGCATACAGTTCGATAAGTCATATGGGTTTCGTTCTTATTGGAATAGGGAGTTTTAGTAGCCTTGGAACAAGCGGAGCTATGCTGCAAATGGTTAGTCATGGATTAATCGGTGCAAGTTTATTTTTTCTTGTTGGTGCTACCTATGACAGAACAAAGACTCTTAAACTTGATGAAATGAGTGGTGTAGGACAAAAAATGAGAATCATGTTTGCCCTATGGACTGCTTGCTCCCTGGCTTCCCTGGCTTTACCTGGTATGAGTGGATTTGTTTCCGAATTGATGGTATTTACAGGATTTGTTACTGATGAAGTGTATACACTACCGTTTAGGGTAGTGATGGCCTCTTTAGCAGCTATCGGTGTAATACTTACTCCTATTTATCTACTTTCAATGTTAAGAGAAATTTTCTTTGGTAAAGAAAATCCTAAATTAATCGAAGAACGAAAACTTATAGATGCAGAGCCAAGGGAAGTTTATATTATTGCTTGTTTACTTTTACCGATTATTGGAATAGGTTTGTACCCAAGATTAGTTACTGAAAGTTACATTGC
>LULP01000892.1_pt1 | contig 13451 bp, 16 predicted proteins | sample 728111 | NCBI WGS metagenome assembly LULP01 (sample SAMN03860286, study PRJNA289734) | marine metagenome | biome: seawater column; feature: ocean; material: water; isolation source: Red Sea water column Station 149 - depth 25m | place: Saudi Arabia: Red Sea | collected 2011-10-15 | depth 25 m
TCAATATTCATGCCGAAGGTTCTGTATTAATTTCGTTTGGAAATACGAAAGTAATTTGTAATGCATCAATAGAAAACAATACTCCTAGATGGATGAAAAACTCAGATGAGGGCTGGGTGACTGGTGAATATGGAATGCTTCCAAGATCTACTAATGAAAGAATGAGCAGAGAAGCTGCGAGAGGTAAACAAAGTGGTAGAACACAAGAAATTCAGAGACTCATTGGAAGATCATTGAGACAGGCAGTGAACCTTAAATATCTCAAGGGAAAAACAATAAATGTTGATTGTGATGTCATACAAGCTGATGGTGGAACCAGAACAGCATCAATTACAGGTGGCTGTGTTGCACTTTTTTTAGCTATTAAAAATCATCATGATGATCAACGTGCAATTAAATCATTTGTTGCTGCAGTATCAATGGGTATTAAAGAAAACCAAATTCTTCTTGATCTAGACTATGATGAAGATAGCACAGCAGACACCGATCTAAATATTGTTATGAACGATAAAGACGAACTAATTGAAATACAAGGTACCGCTGAAGATGCTCCTTTTTCAAAAAAGGAACTTGATGATATGCTTGTGATGGGAAGCTCAGCAATAGCTGATATTATTAAAAAACAAAAAGCTTGTATTGAATAAGTGAAAGATTATCAAAAGTCATTTTTAAATTTAGCAATAGAATCTCAAGCACTACAATTTGGAGAATTTACACTCAAATCAGGTCGACAAAGCCCATATTTTTTTAATGCTGCAAATATGCTTAAAGGCTCTAATTTATTCCAGTTAGCACAATGTTATGTCGATACAATAATTGATAACAATATTGAGTTTGATTGCATATATGGTCCAGCCTATAAGGGTATTTTTCTTGGTTCTATTGTTGCTACAGTTTTAAGTAAACAGGGCAAAAATTATCCTGTTAGCTTCAATAGAAAAGAATTGAAAGATCATGGAGAAGGTGGAAATATTATTGGTGCGAATCCAACTGGGAACGTTTTAATTATTGATGATGTTTTATCGGCTGGAACTGCTGGAAGAGAATCAATTAATTCAATAATTAATCACAATGCGACTCCTTCCAGTTTTATTGTTGGTCTTGATAGACAAGAGAAAGGAGTTTCTAATGAATCAGCCAGTAAAGAATTAGAGAGTGAATTCAATCTGAATGTCACATCAATTGTTAATCTTGACTCTCTAATTGGATATGTCAAAAATGAATCTGAGCTTACAGAACATCTTGAAGGCTTAAATATCTATAGAAACACTTGGGGGGCATAAATGTTTTCAGGAATTGTTCAAGGTACAGGAAAAATATCTAAAATAGTTTCAAAAAAGAATCATATTACTTTGGAAATATCTGCTCCAAAGAATTTTAGTAAAAAACTTAAAAAAGGAGCTAGCGTCTCCGTAAATGGAATTTGTTTAACATCTTTAGACAGTGGCAAAAAGAACCTGAAATTTGATGTCATCAATGAAACTTTATCAAAAACAAACATTGGAAAAGCTAGAAAAGGTTCTTTAGTAAATTTAGAAAGGTCAATTACAGCATCAACAGAAATAGGTGGTCATCTAATGTCGGGGCATGTCCATTTTGCTGGGAAAATTGAAAAGATAATAACGAAAAATACTAATAAAGATATTCAAATTAAATTTCCAAAGAAATATAAGCAATATATTTTTGAAAAAGGATATATTGGGGTTAATGGATGTAGCTTGACTCTTGGTAAAGTTAATAATGACTCTTTTTATGTGCATTTAATACCTGAAACTCTAGAAATAACAAATCTAAGAGACTTAAAAAAAGGTTCTTTTGCAAATATTGAGATTGATCAAAATACGATTGCTATAGTTGAAACAGTAAAGAATTCTTTAGCTTCCCAAAAATCTTGATAATACAGCCATTCTTATAGCAACACCATTTGCCACCTGTTGCCTAATTACAGAATTTTCTGAATCATAAACAGCTTCTGTTATTTCTACATAATTGACTGGTCCTGGATGCATTACTATTGCATCACCTTTTGCAGACTCAAGCTTTTCAGAAGATAATTGATACTCTGACTTATATGTTTCGAGATCTAAATTAAGCTCTTTTTCAAATCTTTCATACTGAATTCTCAGAGCCATCACGACATCTGCATTTTCAAGTGCTGACTCTAAGTGACATTCATATTTACCAATCTTAGGATTTTGATACTTTTTACACATTTCAGGATGTCCACAAAATATTAGTGATCCTAAATCAAAATTAGATATACCTTCAACAAAAGAGGAAGTAACTCTAGAATGATCAAGATCTCCTACGATAACAATATTCAGGCCATCTAAATTTTCTTTATGATCGATAATTGTCTTTCAGGATGTCTTAACACACATAAATCTACACCCATAAGATTGAGAGCATCTACAGTTTCAAAAATAGATTCTCCCTTTTGAACTGAGGAATTTTCAATATCGAAATCAATGACTGAGCATCCTAGATTGTTTGCAGCAATTGCAAAAGATGACTTTGTTCGTGTACTTGGCTCACAAAAAACATTTGCAACTATTTTATCTGGAAAAAGATTTTCTTTCCGAAAGTTGCCTTCATCATCAATGAAATTATTTGAAAATTCTATAAGCTGCAGTATGTCTTTTTTTGACAGATCGTTTATTGATAAAAGATTATTAGCCATTAATTAATACTATTGCCTCTATTTCAACATTTACTCCAAGTGGAAGACCTGAAACTTCCACAGTGGCTCTCGCTGGATATGGTTCAGAAAAATATTCCTTCATCACATCATTAACAACTGAGAAATTACTCAAGTCAGTAAGAAAAATTGAAATCTTTACAATATCATCAAGGCTGTGACCCGAAGCTTCGCAAATACTTTTAACATTATCTAAAACTTGTTTGGCCTGATCTTCAATTGATTCTGATACCAGATCTCCAGTATTAGGATCTAAAGGTATTTGACCAGATATAAACATTAAATTTCCAGCCTTTACAGCCTGTGAATATGGTCCAATTGCTTGGGGAGCATTTTCTGTTGAAATAATTTCTTTTGTCATTTTAATAATCTCCTGTGAAAAAATTAAAATCGATATTAGTAAAATTGTAAATAAAAATATTGATATTATTTTACTATTTATCATTAATATTTCTTTTGCAACTTGTTGTAAATTTTAGAGATCTAACTTTCTGCATAATATTTTTTAATTCATGTTTATTTTTTACTTCAATAAGAATCTCAAATCCTGCAAATTTTTTATCAATTGTTTTTGTGTTCACAGAGCCGATATTCATTCCTGACTTTGCAAAAACAGAGCCTAAATCTGATAAAACTCCAACCTTATCTTCGGTATTTACATCTAACTTGACTTTATAAAGGTGATCTTTTTTGTTCTCTCCCCATATCGCAGGTAAATATCTCGAATCCTTGTTAATGAATCGCATAACTTGTTTACATTTTTTATGATGAATGACAATTCCCCTCTCTGTATCTGAATGTGCCACAACATCATCTCCATAAACTGGATAACAACATCTAGCAAATCTAACAGTGACACTTTCAATTTTATTATCAAGAATTAAAACTGGTTTTGGTTCCTTAATACCTTCTCTTATCTGAAGACCTGAATAAAAACGTTCTGCAATAATGCTTCCAGTTCGTTTTCCTAATCCAAGATCTGTAAGTAGCTTGTTGAGGGACGTTACTCCAATAGAATCAAGAATTTTTTTGAGAGCACTGCCTCTATATTGTTTTAAACTTGAACCAGCTCTTTTCAATTCTGTTTCAAGCATAACTTTACCAGCTTTCCTGGCATCAGATGATTTCTGTTTTCTTAGTCTAGACCTTATTGCGCTTCTTGCCTTACTGGTGGTGACATAATTTAGCCACGAGGGATCGAGGTAAGACTCTTTTTTTGAAGTTATTATTTCAACAGTTTGGCCTGTTTCTAATTCAATATTAAGTGGAACTTCAGTTCTGTTCACTTTGCATCCAATGATAGTATCGCCAAGATCGGTATGGACTTCATAAGCAAAATCGATAGGTGTTGAACCTTTTCTGAGCGCATATATATCGCCTTTTGGTGAAAATAAATATACTTCATCAGAATTTAAATCTGTTTTAATTGATTGAGCAAATTCAGATGGATCATTTGATTTCTTTTGAAGATCTGCTAATCCAGATAACCATCTAGATGCTCTTAATTCTGATCCTGTTGCTTTATCTTTGGTTTTATATTGCCAATGTGCAGCAATGCCAAAACTTGCTATCTCTGCCATATTTCTTGTTTGTATTTGAACTTCAATTGGAAAAGCGTCAAGTGCTAAAAGGCTTGTATGAAGTGCCTGATAACCATTACTTTTTGGAATTGCAATATAGTCCTTGAATCTATTCTCTATTGGAGAGAAGTAGTTATGAATTATGCCAAGTGATCTATAACATTCATCAATGGAGTTAACTAAAATTCTAAATCCATAAACATCTAGAATTTCAGAAAATGGCTTATGTTTTGATTTTATTTTTTTATAAATGCTATAAATATTTTTTTCTCTTCCTTTGACACCAACATTTTCAACACCATTAGACTTTAATTTGCGCTTGAGTTCTTTCCTAATTTTTGTAATTATTTTTTTTCTTCCACCACTTGATTTATTTATTGCACTTTCGAGCATTGAGGCTCGCAATGGATGAATACATCTAAAAGCAAGATCTTCTAGTTCGGATCTTATATCTTGCATTCCTATCCTTAATGCCAATGGCCCATATAACTCTATAGTCTCTTTAGATTTCTTTATTTGTTTAGCTCGTGGAAGATGATCTATTGTCCTCATATTATGGAGTCGATCACATATTTTTAATAATATTACTCTTACATCTTTTGACATAGCCAACATCATTTTTTGTAAATTGTTAGCATCTCTATCAGTTTTGCTTGTTATATCAATTTTTCCTAAATTACTGACTCCATCAACAATTTCTGCAACATCTTCTCCAAATAAATTAATTAGATTTTTCTTACTAACATCTGAATCCTCTATAACATCATGCATTAGTGCCGCACATATAGAATCTGGATCCATTTTTAAATCCAAAAGTATATTAGCCACAGCTTCAGGATGAGTGATGTATTTAGATCCATCCATTCTATCTTGTCCATCATGAGCATAAAAAGCTACAGAATAAGCTTTTTGAATTTTCTTTAAATCTTCTTTATTGAGATATTGCTTTGCAGATTTGTAAAATTTATTTGGGAGCTTAACTAAGTTTGCCTCTTTGAAATTATCTTCTAATATATTTGGGAGCACATGTTCGCTCAAGATAACCCCCCTATTATCATCTATCCTAAATTATCGTCTTCTTTATTATTGGGTATAGAAAACTCATCTAACAATAAATCTTCCTCAAGAGTCTGTTCTAAAGTTTTTTGATCTAAAAGACCCTCCTCTATTTCTCTTAAAGCAACCAAAGTTGGTTTATCGTTATCCCATTCAACAAGAGGATCACGACTTGTAGTTGATAATTGTCTTGCTCTTTTAGAAGCCATTAATATAAGATCAAATCTACTTGGGATCTTCTCTAAACAATCTTCTACTGTAATTCTTGCCATTTATTATTCTCCTGCGTCGGGTATTCTAATTCCAATTATCTTATTAATCCAATAAATTTTTTAAAATATTTTGTATATCAGTCCCATTATATTCATAATCTTTTGAAAGTATAATAGAAGAGATCTCTTCGAGCGCTCTATTAAAATCGTCGTTTAAAACTATATTCTCAAACGATTTAGCATACTTTAGTTCATTCTTTGCATTAATTAATCTTTTTTCAATAACATCTTCAGTATCAAGTCCTCTTAGCAATAGTCTTTTTCTTAGTTCATCTAAGGATGGTGGAATAATGAAAATAGAAATTATATTCTCAACTGATGCAGCAATTTGATTATAACCCTGAACGTCGATATCCAGAACAACTCTGATATTATTATTGAGTTTCTCCTCAACAAGTGATTTCAAAGTTCCGTATTGATAACCATGAACTGAGGCGTTTTCAATAAATGCTTCCTTAGTCTTCAAATTATTAAATTCATTATCAGATATAAAAAAATAATCTTTACCATGTATTTCTCCCTCTCTTGGAGATCTTGTTGTGGCAGAAACTGATAATTCAATATTCTCATTATTGCTGATGATTTCTTTTATAAGTGAAGACTTTCCAGCACCTGAAGGAGCCGCAAATACAATTAACTCTCCTTTTTTTAAATTATTCAACATTTTGAGTTTGCTCTCTCATTTCTTCAACTAGCAACTTCATATCAAGCGCGGCATTTTTAAGTTTTGAGTCATCAATCTTTACTGAAAGTGTATTTGACTCTCTAAAAAGCTCTTGCAATATAAAATCTATTTTTTTCCCATTTGATGTTTTCTTTCTTAGCTCTTCATTTATTGTTTTTGTATGGAAGAAAATTCTATCTAATTCTTCTGAAATGTCATGTTTCAAAGCTAGCATAGCAACCTCTTGATCTAATCTAGTTTCGTCAAAATCTTCTATAAGATTTTTTATTTTATTTTTATAATTTTTTATTCTTTTATTGAAAGTTTTTTTCTCCATATTTTTAATACTTCGAGCAATCTTTTCTATGCCCTTAGTCTTTTTTAATAACACGTTTTCAATTTTTTTTCCTTCTTTTATTCTCGAATCAATAAACTCTCTTAAAGCAATGTTAAAATTATTTTTTATTACTCTTTTGTTTATGATTTGAGAAGTTTCTATATTAAAAATTCCTGACACATCTTTTATATCTGAAAAATTTAAATACACTCTATTCCCAAGTGCTTCTTTTAAAGAATTTTCAAGCATCCTCAATAATTTTTTATTAATATCATATTTTGTTTTTGACGATGATTTTACTTTTATCTTTACTTCTATTTTGCCTCTATTTATATTTTTGGATATTGCTTCCCTAATAAAGTCTTCTAAATCATTACCTAAGTTACTTGATTTTATAGATAGTTCTAAAAATCTGTGATTAACGCCTCTAATTTCAATTGAGACATTGGAGGTTTTATCAAAAGATTCAGATAAACCGAACCCAGTCATGCTACTTATCATTTAATCATTGTATTTTGCAAAAGAGTTGAGTTCTAGTCGTATCCATCAAAAATAAAGCCTAAACTCTTCAATTTTGAATTTGAAATATTGCCTTGTTCATCACTTCTATCTTCAGCACAATTAAATACCTGATGTTCTTTTGAATTAAATTCATTCTCTATAAAGAATTTAATAATATTTGCAGCATTGTTTCTGTGTAAGTAATTTACAAATTTTCTTTCAGATACTGTTTGATAAAGACCAGCGAATCTTAAAATTATCAAGTTTTTGCCATAATATTTTATTTGGTTATTTTCATATTTAACTAGAGTTTTGCTCCTAAAATCATCCTCGCTCAAAGGATCTGATTCCATAAAGATGCCGGACTTATTATTTCCATATACTCTTGTTGAAGAGATAGTTATAAATTTTTTATACGATAATTCACTAGTCAATCTAAAAACATTTTCTGAGGAATTGATAAAGCCTTTTTTGTATCCATCTTCGTCAAACGAGCTTGGTTTTGGTATAAAAATTCATTTAAAATAGTTTTTTATATCTGATTTATGATTACCCCTCGAAATTGAGTACAACTCATAATCATTATCATCGATATTATGAGTAATTCTTTTTGCAATATCGCCAAAGCCTATTATGAGAACATTTTTTTTCATGTGGTGCTTACATTAACTCAAAAAAAATCCAGGGCTGCAACCCTGGATTTTATTACGTTTAAAAATTTTATATGCTTAACAATGGCGCAATTACAAGACTAACTATAGCCATTACATTTATTAAAATATTCATTGATGGTCCTGACGTATCTTTAAATGGATCACCTACTGTATCACCAACTACAGCTGCTGCGTGAGTATCAGAACCTTTACCACCAAGGTTACCCTTCTCAACATATTTTTTTGCATTATCCCATGCGCCTCCGGCATTCGCCATCATAAGTGCGAGAGATACACATCCTAACAGCCCACCAGCAAGCATGCCTCCTAAAGCTTGAGCACCAAGACCAAAACCAACAATAGCTGGCATAGAAACTGCAATTACTCCAGGCAACATCATTTTCTTTAGGGCTGCTTCGGTAGCAATTTCAACGCATTTCTCTGAATCAGGTTCTGCAGTGCCCTCCATCAAGCCAGATATCTCTCTAAATTGTCTTCTTATTTCATTAATCATTTCAAAAGCAGCGTCACCAACAGCCGTCATTGTTATTGAAGAAACTAAAAACGGTATACAAACTCCAATAAACATTCCGACTAAAACAATTGGCTCTGTAAGTGCTAACGAAAATTCAGGATTTGCTACACCTACTACAGCTGAAAAAGCTGAAATTATTGCTAAAGCAGCTAAAGCTGCAGCTCCAATTGCAAAACCTTTTCCGATTGCAGCAGTAGTATTTCCTAATTCATCAAGAGAGTCTGTAATTTCTCTTACTTCCTCACCCATACCTGACATTTCAGCTATGCCGCCAGCATTGTCAGCAACCGGTCCATATGCATCTATTGCCATAGTTATTCCAACAGTTGCAAGCATACCAACAGCGGCAATTCCTACACCATAAATGCCCGATAGTTGAGTTGAAGTAAGGATGATGCCGGCTAGAATAACAATAGGTATCACAACTGATTGCATTCCTACTGATAAACCTGAAATCATTACTGTTGCAGAACCAGTTTCTCCTGATTCAGCAATTTTCTTTACTGGGCCTCCACCTGTATAATATTCTGTAATAAGTCCAATCAATACACCTCCTACAGCTCCAGCAATTACACACCACCATACATTCATTCCAACTCCGTCAAAAGTATTTATAATGAAATAGGCCATAGCCACAAATATTACTGGCGCTAAAAGAGTTCCAGATCTCAATGCACTTGCAGGTGCTTTTGCAGACTGAAGCTTAACTATAAATATTCCAATTATTGAAGCTATTAAGCCAGTCGCAGCTAAAGCCAGTGGAAGCATCATCATATCTTGGTTTCCAAGCGTATAAGCTATTGCTATTGATGCGATCATAGAGCCGCAATATGACTCAAATATATCTGAACCCATTCCTGCAACATCACCAACATTATCACCAACATTGTCGGCAATAACACCTGGGTTTCTTGGATCATCTTCAGGAATACCAGCTTCAATCTTACCAACGAGATCAGCTCCAACATCAGCACTCTTTGTAAAAATTCCTCCACCTACTCTGGAAAAAAGAGCTACAACAGATGCTCCCATAGCAAAACCTTCAAGCTTATGAGGGTCAATTTCAGATGGGATGTAGAAATAATATAACCCACCTAAACCAATGAGGCCCAATGATGCAACACATAGACCCATTATAGAGCCACCATAAAAAGAGACCGATAAAGCTGCTGCTGGACCGTCTTTTTGAGCTGCAGTTGCAGTTCTAACATTTGCTTTAGTAGCTGCATACATACCAATAAAACCTGCAACAGATGAGCATATTGCTCCAACAACAATTGAAATTGCTGTATATGGTCCTAGCGCATACCATGCTAGCAATACTATTACCGCAATAAATATGGATAAATATTTATACTCTGTTTTCATGAAAGCAAGAGCTCCAGCATGAATTTGATCGCCTATTTTTTTTACGTTATCTTCGCCATCGGGATATTTCATGACAAGCTTATAAACAATAAATGCCATTACCATACCTAATATGCCAAGAGCTGGTGGAATGATTAAATTATCCATATAAAACCCCTTATTTTTTAATAAAGCATTCTAGCAAATTATTCAAAACAAAAACGTATTTTTTTCTCTATTTATTAAATATGTTTTTGTCTAAAAGTTCTTCCGAACTTGCAACAACGCATGCCACTGCTGCATCACCAGAAACATTTACTGATGTTCTTATCATGTCGAGAATTCTATCAACCGCCAAGATTAATCCTATTGCATCAAGTGGAAGCCCTAGTGAGCTCAAAATAAGAGCTAATGTTATAGTTCCAGCAGATGGGACAGCAGCTGCTCCAATAGAAGCGACCATTGCAAGAAGAACTATTTGAATATATTCAATCATGGATAGATCTACACCAACAGTGCTTGCAATAAACATAGTTGCTAGGCCCTGCATAATTGCAGTGCCATCCATGTTTATCGTCGCTCCAACAGGAATTACAAATGAGGAAACATCCTTTTTAACACCTAGTTCATCAGTTACCGTCTTAAGAGTAACTGGAATAGTTGCTGCACTTGATGATGTTGTAAACGCAAATAAAGCAACATTTCTCATTTTTTTAAAGAAAATAATTGGATTTAAATTAGCAAATATTTTTAGTACTAATGAATATGTAAAAAATAAATGAAACAGTAAAACAAAAATTAGTATCAAGACGTATTGAATTAAATCTCCAAAAATATTTAACCCTTTATCCATTACATAACTACCCATCAAACAAAAAACACCAATAGGCGCAAAACTCATGATGATTAAAACTATCTTCATAAAAACTATATTTAATCTTTCAAAATTCTTAGAAAGATTATCAGTAAGATTGTCAGTAAGATTTAGAGCGATGCCAAACAAAATACTTATGAAAACAATTCCCAACATATTATTTTCAACAAAAGCTCCAAAAATATTATTAGGAAAAACTTTTAAAACAGTATCATATAAACTGGCTTCGCCTGAGGGCGCGTTAAATGATGTAACTTCACCTTCATAACCAGAAATGTTAAAAACCCATCCAAAAAATATTGCTATCACAACAGCAAAAGCGGTAGTTAATAAATAAAGCAGCACGGTTTTTGAGGCTATTGATCCAAGCTTAACCATATTTGATAAAGAAGAAATGCCAGAAACTAGAGAAAAGAAAACTAGAGGAACTACTATTAACAAGAGGAGGTTCTTGAAAATTTGTCCGCCCAAATTAAAAAGATATTTTTCTATTCCTAGAAAAACTGATTGAGAAATTGAGTCTTGAAAATAAAAGAATACAGAAGCTAAAAGTACACCTGAGAACATGCCCACCAAAACATTTCTTGTTAGATTTTTTGGAGGGTCTAATTGACTCATGTTATCTCTATCATATCAAAATCTTCTTTACCGACACCACACTCTGGACATAACCAATCTTCGGGAACATCTTCCCATGCGGTTCCTGGCTCAATTCCGTCATCAGGCCAACCTAATTCTTCATCATATATTAGTCCGCAGACAATACATTCCCATTTTTTATATTTCATAAAGTGCTAAAAATTAAGTTATTTCGTTTATAACAAGGAGGCTATAATATCAGATTTAACCATTAAATTAATGAAGCTAAAGCAAAAATCTTCTTGGATAACTTATAAAGAGATGTTGAATAAAGTCAAAAATGATTCCGTAAAGTCTTGGCTAACTGAGAATGGTCCAATTACAAAAAGGATTTCTGCAAATGAAGATTTCGAGTTAAGTCTAATACGTGACGAAATTGATAAAGTTGATGAAATTGATAAAAAGTATTTAGATAATGAAGTAGGAGATATCAAGGTAAGAGAGGTTATCTTATTAGGCAATAAAATTCCCAAAGTTTACGCTAAATCACTTATACCCGTTAATACGATTGAAAATGGATTTTCTAAACTAGGAAGTCTAGGAACCAAACCTTTGGGAGACATCTTATTTGAAAAAAATATTTTTAATAAGATTGAAGTTGTGTATTCTACTTTCTCAAATGAAATTAGCATATTTTGGGGTAGGAAAACAAAGTACCTAGTTAGGAGTCTTCCCTTTTCAGTCATGGAAATTTTTTTAATAGATGAATGAAAAATAAAATTTACTCTTTTATAGAGATTGCAAGACTTGATAAGCCGATAGGGATATATCTCCTACTTTGGCCATCTTTATTAGGGTACGTTTTAGCAGGAATAAATTCTGATCTTGAGTTTAAAAACTTTTTAATAGTTATCTTTGGCTCTATCTTAGTTCGATCTTGTGGCTGTGTAATTAATGATATCAGTGACTATAGGATAGATAAGCTTGTAAAAAGAACTTTAAACAGGCCTCTCGCATTGGGTTCAATTTCTTTAATTGAAGCGTGGTTATTTTTCCTGGCCTTAAGCGTTATGTCATTGTTGCTTTTATTTGAAACAAATTCTCTTACTATAAAGATCTCTATATTTTTTGCTTTTTTAATAATTTTGTACCCTCTTACAAAAAGATTCTTTGTTGCGCCACAGTTCATTCTTGGAATTACATTTGGATCTGGTTCAATTATTGCTTATTCACTAGAATCGAATATCTTCTCTGTGTCATTAGCGATTTTATATTCTGGAATAATTGCATGGATAATAAGTTTTGATACTTATTACGCTATGGAAGATAAATATGATGACGAACAGATAGGAGTAAATTCTACAGCAATTTTATGGGGCAATAATTCAATAATATATTCGAAAATACTTCATATATTCTTTTACATGTGTCTTTTAACTGTAGGATTAATTAATAGTTTTTCATACCTTTTTTTCTTGTTCTTTTTAATACTCATATATCTTTTTTTTCGTCAATCAAAAATTATCAAAGAAGAGAACTATATCGAAGCATTTAAAATTAATAATTGGGTTGGCATTGTGGCTCTTGCTAGTTTTACATTTGAAATAATTTACTTGGGTTAAATGAGTACTGATTTAAATTTTGTTGATAATTTTGATTCAATTGATGAAGCTCAGTTTAGTAAATTAATACGAAAGAATGATGCTCCTTTTATCCAATATTCTTTTTTAAAGGCACTTGAAAATTCAGGATGTGTTGGAAGAGATTTAGGTTGGACTCCCAAACATCTAGTGAAATCAAATGAAAATGTTTTAAGTGGTTTCTTGCCAATGTACATAAAAAATAATAGTCATGGTGAGTTTGTTTTTGATCACTCATGGTCATATGCATTAAATAGAGCTGGAAGAAATTATTACCCTAAATTACTTACTGCTATACCCTTTACCCCATGTGAGACTAGAAAAATTATCACCGAATCAGATGCAAATGAATATGTTGAAAAAATAATTAAATTTATGGAAGAAAAAAATATTGAATCTTGGCATGTTCTCTACCCAGATGCAGATTTAAAAGAATTATTTCTTGAAAATAAACTTATAGAACGTTTTGGATATAAATTTATATGGAAAAATAAAGAATATAAGACATTTTATGACTACCTAAGTATTTTTAAATCAAGACAAAGAAAAAATATTAAAAATGAAAGAAAAAAAATATCTGACTTAAATATTACTTTCCAAATAAAAGAAAGTGACTCTTTGACACTTGAAGACTGGGAAGAATTTTTTAAATTTTATAAAAATACATATGAAGAAAGGTTACAAAGACCCTATCTAAATATCGATTTCTTTACAG
>LULP01000289.1_pt1 | contig 13435 bp, 15 predicted proteins | sample 728111 | NCBI WGS metagenome assembly LULP01 (sample SAMN03860286, study PRJNA289734) | marine metagenome | biome: seawater column; feature: ocean; material: water; isolation source: Red Sea water column Station 149 - depth 25m | place: Saudi Arabia: Red Sea | collected 2011-10-15 | depth 25 m
AACGATTACTCAATTATCCATTTACTTTGAAGGTCGATTAGATGATATAATTAAAATCTAGTCAAATTTACTGACACAGAATTTTGAACGCCCTCTAGGGATTAATTTGATTCGATTTATTTATAGCGTTTTGCGCCCATATTTATGAGCGCAAAGATTTCATAGTTTATTCAATTGACGCTTTAATCTTTTCTGCCAAAGCTTTGATTTTCTCTTGATCACCCATTGTACTTGCATGTTTACCAAGCTGATGCACTGACGATGGAATCAAGTGAAAGTGAATGTGTGGCACAGTCTGACCTGCTTCTTCACCAGAGAGTTGCATGAGTACAATCCCTTTACGATCTAATGCTTTTTCTATGGCTCTTGCGACTTTTTGGACAATTTGAATGGTATAGGCCGCGTCTTCAGGATTGAGGTCGAGTAGGGTGACCGCATGAGATTTGGGAATTACTAAAGTGTGACCATCTGCTTGTGGCATGATGTCCATAAAGGCAAGCGTTTTCTCATCTTCATAGACTTTGATTGCAGGGATTTCACCACGTAGAATTTTTGCAAAAATATTATGATCGTCGTATGCCATGATGCCTAAGTCCTTGTTCAGTTGTTCTTAAAAAATGAATTGCCAACAGTGTAACGTAAAAAAAGCCGAATGAAATGCTCATTCAGCTTTCTTTTTGACGAGTTTAACTAGCTTAGACTGGGACTCAGAAACTGCAACTCAGATTACAAATCTTTTTTAGGGCAATTCAGCTCTTTTTCTTTCTCTTCGATTTGCGCTAAACGTTTTGCTTCAGGTCCGCTGAATTTTGGCTTTTTGGTATGACAGTCACTATTACCATATTTCTTTTTGGCGTCTTCATCTTTGAAGCAATAGCCGTGTGCTGCGTGGATTAAGGCTTTTTGTTGTTGTAATTTGTCGCACTGTGCATCGGCTGCATATGCACTACCAAAGCCTGCGAGTACAAGGCTAGAGATAGTGATGCTTTTTGTGGCGATGCGTTTTAAATTTAGTTTCATGATATGTATTCCTCTTTTATATTCGCTGAGTACATGCACTGAGTATAAGACATATATGGTGTCGATGCGAATATGTTTCAATATATTGCAGTGATTCAAAGTTATACAAATGTAAATTAATGCAAACATTCATGCAAATGTCATCATTATTTATTCACATTTTGTCAAACTCATTTTTTTAAAGGTCATTCAATTTTAATATTTGTCCAACTTTCATAGAGCTTAACTGCACTAGAAAAGTCACTTTCAGCATCACTGGTTAAATTTGCCGTTTGAATCAAATTCTGTGTCAGGCTAAGCAAAGGTGTAGGAAGTTTGGCTTGTTGCGCCAATGACAAAGCGATTCCTGTATCTTTTGCCAGTAATGGCAGGGCAAAGGTCAGCGGAAATTCACGATTTAAAATGCGCTGTGGTAAGACCATTTCCGTCACTGCGCTTTTACCACTGGAAGCATTAATACATTCGAGTGCATTGTTCAGATCGACACCATTGGCTTTGAGCGTGGTAAAGCCCTCTGCGGTTGCCCAAAGGTTGGCTGCGAGGAGCATATTATTCACTGCTTTCACCGCAAAGCCTGCACCTGAGTCACCCACATGTTTGATCAATCCAGCAAAGGGCTCAATAGCGGAATAAGCTTGCTCAAAGGCTTGGGCATCACCGCCAATCATGACCGTTAAAGTACCTTTTTCCGCACCGATGGTTTGACCTGATACAGGCGCATCAAGAAAATAAGCACCGCGTTCTTGCAGAAAGTTTGCCATTTTTACCGCAGATTCAGGCACGCCACTAGTACAATCAACCCAGATCGCACCTGACTTTGGTGGGTATTGTGTGATGATCGCTTCGACTTCGGCACTGGTCGGTAAGCAGGAGAAAATAATGTCTGCTTGCGTTGCGGTTTCAATATCGACGGCTTGTGTGCCGTATTCTGAGGCGTGTTGTTCGGATTTAGCGAAATTACGATTCCAAACCAAAACCTGTTCAAATGACTTCGGCAAATGTGAAGCCATACGATAACCCATTGCACCCCTTTTACTATCTATACTATTCATTTTTTTCAGTTACATCTTTTGCAGGTGTCGAATGTGCGGATAACCAATCTACCAGTTTTGGCCAAAACTTTTCAGCATTACTGCGACCTGAGATCATACCAAGATGTCCACCCGGCACAGATTGTAGTTCAATGTCTTGACTTGAGGTAATCGAAAGTAAAGGTAACATCGCTTGTTCAGTCACGATATCGTCGTTGTCACCGTAGGCGAGGAGCATGGCACTCTCAATACGTTTAAAATCAAAATGATAATTTTTATAGTTCGCTTGACCTGTTTTTAATGGATTTTGTAGCCAAACCCATAACAACATATCTCGATTAATCGCACCTGGGTAATCCACCATATCATCTAAGAAGTCAGACAACGTAGCATGTGCTTCAACTATGCCAAGATCATGGGAATGTTTAAGCATCTGCCAATGGGTATCTAAGGTTTTGATTGGATTTAAAAGTTTATAACCTAAGGCATTGAGCCATCCCGAAGTATGCAGGAGGTGGTTATTCATTGCTTTTTCAAGCCAAGCTTGACGACCTTTTTGATCTATCTTGAACAGCTTATGTGATTTTGCAAAAAGTTGTCCAATCGGTCCTGAACCATGCGAATCAATTGGGCTACCCATAATGACAATATTGCGAATATGTTGATCTTGATTCGATGCGCTATAAAGTAAGGTGAAAATCCCACCCATGCTCCAGCCGTGTAGTGAAACGTCTTGGCTGTTGGAATGCTTTCGCACAGCCTGTATAAAGTGCGGAATTGCTTTAAAAATAAAATATTCAAAATCCAAATGGCGATCACGCCGATTAAGTTTTCCCCAATCCATCAAATACACATCAAAACCGTTTGCAGTGAGATAGCCAAGTAGAGAGCGCTCTGGAAATAAATCATAAATCGACATCTTTACGGCAAGTGGTGCAACGATGACCAAAGGGATACGTTTGGTTGTCGGCGTTTGACTTGGATAATAGCGTAGCTTTGCCTTGTCAAAAATGGAAATGACTTGATATGCCAATTGATCAGACTGTACTTGTGATTGTTGATCAAAAATTCGCTGTGTCAGATGTTTGGTCGCAGGGTTTAAGCGACGCTCGACCAATCGTTTCAAACGTGTCGATGGACGTTTCTTGATTGCTTGAAATGGCGGTGTCGGTTTGTGAGGCATATCGTTCATATCAATCCATTTTGAAATTGCCATTTTGAAGCTGAGAACTTAATCACAAGGTTTCAATTTGGCTTTTATACAGATTTCTTAATCAATGTTTTGTTAAATGTGTTATGTGATGTCAAGTGTTTATAAATCTGTGTTTCAAGCTGAAATTCACATTCGACATCTACTGATGCAAACTGTACTCAACTTTTTTAGATTTTACCTTGACCAAAACTATCAGCACTAGCAAAATGAAGTCAGTTTTTTGTATAGGGCAGTCCTTTTGACTGGAAACACATGTCCCAATCATCTGATTCTTTCGAAGAAAATGAATATGCTTTAGCCACTTTGGCAATTCGCACTGGTCACGATCGCACCCATGAAGGGGAGCATAGTGAGCCGATTTTCCTGACTTCATCATTTGTCTGTGAAAGTGCAGCTGATGCAGAAGCAAAATTTTCAGGGAAAATCGAGGGCAATACGTACTCTCGCTATACCAATCCAACTGTACATACCTTTGAAAAGCGTCTTGCAAAACTTGATGGCGCAGAGCGTGCGATCGCTACAAGTTCAGGTATGGCAGCAGTGCATGCGATGTGTATGGCGTATTTGAAAGCAGGCGATCATGTGATCTGCTCACGTGCGGTATTCGGCTCGATCATTTCATTGTTTGAAAAGTATGTGATGAAGTTCGCTGTGGAAGTGACCTTTGTCGATCTTGATGATCTTGATGCTTGGAAAAATGCGATTCGTCCAACTACACGGTTATTGTTTATCGAAACACCGTCGAATCCGCTTGCTCAAGTGGGTGATATGCAAGCCATTGCCGATATTGCCCATGCGCATGGTGCTTTATTTGCGGTGGATAATTGCTTCTGTACGCCAATGTTACAACAGCCGATTAAGTTTGGTGCGGATTTGGTGCTCTATTCAGCGACTAAATATATTGATGGTCAAGGGCGTGCGCTTGGTGGTGCAGTCGTTGGTAGTCACAAACTACTTGAAGAGGTGAATGGTGTCATTCGTACACTGGGCAACTCGATGAGTCCGTTTAATGCGTGGATATTTTTAAAAGGTTTAGAAACCTTGAATATCCGTATGAAAGCGCACTGTGAAAATGCACAGAAACTCGCTGAATGGCTTGAGCGACATGACAATGTTGAAAAAGTCTACTATGCAGGATTGCCAAATCATCCAGGGCATGAGCTCGCCAAGAAGCAACAAAAAGGCTTTGGTGGCGTGGTATCATTTGTGGTGAAAAATGGTCGTCAAGGTGCATGGCATGTGATTGATAGCACTAAATTCTTATCCATTACCAGTAACTTGGGCGATGTTAAATCAACGATTACCCATCCTGCGACCACTTCACATGGCAGAATGTCAGATGAAGCGAAGCAAGCCGCTGGTATCGTCGAAGGTTTGATCCGTGTATCGGTTGGGTTGGAAGATATTGATGATATTATTCATGATCTTAAACGTGGTTTAGATCAATTATAATCTTCTCAGTTTGAACTGTTACAGCGTTAACTTCGCTCGAAGTATTTTATATACATCTTCGCTCAGTTGCCTTGTAACAGACCAAACTGCATTGATTATAAAAGTATGAATTTTTGAAATAGTCATAATTAAGTTAATTTTGAAAGAAAGGATAACACTATGAATATCAATATGTTGATGCAACAAGCACAGCGTATGCAAAAGGATATGGAAGGCAACATCAAAAAAGCCAAAGAAGAGCTTGCGCAAACTGAAGTGCACGCTGAAGCAGGAGGTGGCTTGGTTAAAGTCACCATGACCGCTCGCTTTGTGGTGAAACGTATTGAGATCAATCCTGAGCTTCTGCAAGATGAAGCGGATATGATTGAAGACTTAATTGCCGCTGCGGTGAATGATGCAGTACGTCAAGCGGAAGAAATTTCGGATGAAAAACTCAAAGGTGCGAATAGCGGAATGGGATTACCACCAGGTTTATCAGGAATGTTCTAAAGGGAACTTGAAAAACCACCTGCGTATGCAAGTTTCTGAGTTACTCCTTGCTCGCAATCCTCATGTACCTGAAGTACACTGCGGTTGCTGTGCGAGGTGCACCTTTAAATTTACATTACTCGCTAGGTTTTTCGAATCCCCTAAATTTAATATCCTAAATTAGGGCATTTCATCCAATCAAAATTGATCATTTAATCTGTAGTGTTCTGTAGTTATGTATAGCGATCGCTTTAGTTTCCTTGTGCAAAAGTTGCGTTTATTGCCCAGTGTTGGCTCAAAGTCAGCACAGCGTATGGCATTGCATTTATTGATGCGACAACGTGTCGGCGCACTAGAACTCGCTCAAGCGATCACCGATGCAGTAGAACATATTCATGAATGTTCAGTCTGTCATTCATTGACCGAGCTTGAAGTTTGTGAGATCTGCTTGGACAACGAGCGAGATCAGCAAGTGCTTTGTGTGGTGGAGTCGCCTGCGGATGTGTTTGCGATCGAACATAGTGGTAGCTTTAAAGGGCGTTATCATGTGTTGCATGGGCATTTGTCACCGCTAGATGGGATAGGTCCTGAAGAAGTGGGGATTCCGCATCTCTTACAACGCTTAAGTGATGGGCAAATTCAAGAAATTATTCTTGCAACTAATGCCACAGTTGAAGGTCAAGCGACAGCACATTATTTAGTCGAAGCCTGTCGCCAACTACCAGTTCGAATTAGTCGGATTGCACAAGGTGTACCTCAGGGCGGTGAGCTTGAATATGTCGATAGTCATACCTTGCATCAGGCGTTGACGCATCGTTTGATGCTCAATCAGGATTAAGTTGCATTAGCGAAGTCTGTGTTCAGGCTTAGATTTACTTTTATAATTTGTATTATCAATACTGTGTGATTGATTAAGGAATTTTATGCACTATCAATGGATTGCATCGCAAGCAGAATTGCCTGCAATCAGTGAAAAATTAAAACAAAGTGCAAGCCATGCGCTCGATACTGAGTTTATCAAGGTCGATACGCTGTACCCAAAATTAGGTGTATTACAGATCAACGTTGATGAGCAAGTGTATTTGGTTGATGGCAATCTTGATCTATCAATACTTTGGCAAGCAATTTTTGAGGCAAAGCAAAATATTTTCCATGCTTGCGGAGAAGATGTTGACCTGATTTATCACTATGCACAGCAAAAGCCACTGACCAATATTTTTGATACCCAAGTCGCTATGGCGTATCTCGGCTATGGTATGCAGATTGGTTATCAGCCTGCGGTGGAAACCATCCTAAATATTCAAGTGGAAAAAGATCAAACGCGTTCAGATTGGTTGGCACGTCCATTGACCCAAGAGCAAGAGCAGTATGCCGCTAATGATGTATTGTATTTACAGCAACTTGCTGATCGTTTAATTGATGACTTAAAAAATAAAAATTTATATAACTATGTGCTAGAGGATTGCCAAAGCTATTGCCAATCTTTAGCGCAAAATTATTCTCCCGAAGATGCTTATTTGGATATGGCGAACTTTCGACATAGTTCCAAGCAACTGATGCAACTCAAACAGCTGATGACATGGCGAGAAGAACTTGCACTTCGAGAGAATAAGCCACGCAGTTATATCCTCAAAAATGGCACGATTCAAAAAATCTTAGAACGTCATCCAAAAACGCTACATCAGTTAGCGAGTCATTATGAGATTCGTTCGAGTGTTTTACGCGAACACGGCAAACATATTTTAAGCTTAATAAATGATTTGCCTGACCAATCAACATGGCTAAAACGGCTACCTAGACCTTGCCGTTATCAGCTCAAAGAAACCAGTGTGGCGATTGAGCAATTATTGAATAATGTCAGCAACGAGTTATCTGTACCAATAGATATTCTCATGCGCAAAAAATGGATGACACAACTGCAGGTCTTTGCAACGCAAGATCAGTCAAAATTAGATCAACTCAATCCTTATTTATTAGGTTGGCGTTTAGAAGTTGTCACCAAACCAATACTCACCATAATTGCTCAGGATATGGAAGCACGACCGCAGTCTACTTAGCATAAGTTTTGCGATGATTAAAATTAAAGTGATGTATATTTTGAAAGTGTAACTTTGCAGTCATCATTTGCACTATTTAGTCCGAAATTTCGGTGTATGCTGAATTTAACTAGGGATAAGTTGTGCTGTGAATCATTTATTTTGCGTGACGTAAGCTGAGAAGTTTAGGTTCAAATTTAGACTTAAAAATGGCTTCAAGTTATAATTCGCCACAGTTTTTGTTTTTCAAAACAGATTTTCCCTCAAATAACATAATGAGTAATGCAGATGATTTGTGATATTTATCGCTCAAGTAAACGTGATGAGATGTATCTCTACGTGGCACGTTCAAATCAGAATGGTGAAAGCCAATCAAATGCAGATAGTGATAATACTGCGGATCCTTTTGCGAATGTCCCTGAAAGCATGCAAAAAGCGTTTGGCCGAGCAACTTTTGTCATGCAACTTGAGCTTACTCAAGAGCGTAAGTTGGCACGAGTATCTACCATGCGTGTACTTGATGCACTACAGACTCAAGGCTATTTTGTGCAGATGCCACCAGATGGTTTGATTAACCCGAATGCTGTTGCGCCTGAAGGTTTGCGAGGAGCATAAATATGGATCAGATCTTAGCTGGATTGCAGTCTTGGTGGTATGGCTTTCTGAGTTTGTTTGATGCGATTCCAGAAGACACCATCGCCATTACTGTCTATGTTGGCGGGACAATCGTTGCACTGTGCTGTTGGTATAGCGTAGCAAAGCGTTTACCAAGCCCACTCGGTGCTTTGACGTGGATTATTCTATTTGCATGCTTGGCGACACCGACTGTATCAGAAGGTGAAAATGCAGGACTTGCACCTGCGTTGATTGGCATGATTTTTGGAATTTTAACTAAAGAGCAGAATCTAATTTGGTCTAATCTGTCGGCGATTTTATTTGTGGCTGCTGTGTGTTTCTTAGTAATGTTCTTTTGGTCACGCTATCAAAATCAACGTAAAAAACTGCACCAAAGCTAAGCTTCCAAGTTAAACAGCAAAGTTAAACTTCCAAGTTAAATATCAAAGCTAAGCTTTAAGTTAACGCCAAAGTCAGCTTCAAAGTTAAAGTTTAAATTAATAACGCTAAAATCATTGCAAAGTCGAAAATCAGTCAATGTATTTTCGCAAAACTTTTGCTTTATTAGTATTTATATATCGGATTGAACAGGACATTTCATGCAAACTCAAAAATTTGAAGGCACTTCACAGTATATCGCTACAGAAAGTTTAAAGTTGGCGGTCAATGCAGCACGTACTTTGCAAAAACCATTGTTGGTGAAAGGCGAGCCAGGTACAGGGAAAACCTTGTTAGCTGAGCAAGTGGCAGATAGTTTGGGCATGAAATTGATCACTTGGCACATCAAATCGACCACCAAAGCACAGCAAGGCTTATACGAATATGATGCAGTGTCACGTCTGCGTGATAGTCAGCTTGGCGATGATCGTGTTTATGATATTAAAAACTACATCAAACCTGGGAAATTGTGGGAAGCTTTCACCAGTGAAGAGCGTTGTGTGCTGTTGATTGATGAAATTGATAAGGCAGATATTGAATTTCCAAATGACTTATTGCATGAACTGGATCGTATGGCATTTTACGTGTATGAAACGGGTGAAACCATCAGCGCAAGCCAACGTCCAATCGTGATTATTACCTCAAATAATGAAAAAGAATTGCCAGATGCGTTCTTGCGTCGTTGTTTCTTCCATTACATCGAATTCCCTGATGAAGCGACCATGCGTCAAATCATTGATGTGCATTTTGAAAATATTAATAACACGCTCGTGTCGGAAGCACTCCAAGTTTTCTTTAAACTGCGTGATGTTCCAGGTTTGAAAAAGCCACCGTCAACCAGCGAATTAATTGATTGGTTACGACTACTCATGGCAGATGATGTACCTGAAGATGTACTGCGCAATCGTGATAAGAGCTCAGCGATTCCGCCGATGTATGGTGCATTACTCAAAAATGAACAAGATGTGCAGTTGCTTGAGCGTTTAGCCTTTATGTCACGTCGCTAAGTACAAGCAGACGAGGGCAGAAGAATGTTTATTCGTTTATTTTACAAACTGCGCAAATATGGCGTACCAGTCACTACTCGTGAGTTGATTGACCTCAATCAAGCCATTGCGAGTGGCGTGGTCTTTGCCGATCAAGAAGAATTTTATCAATTGGCTCGTACCGTCATGGTCAAAGACGAGCGTTACTTTGATAAATTTGATCGAGCTTTTAAAGATTATTTTGAAGGCATTGAAAGTTTTGATATTGATGATTTACTCAATCAAGTCAAACATTTGCCTAAAGATTGGTTTGATCTTGAACTTTTAGAGAAGCATCTAACGCCTGAACAACGAGAAGAATTGCTTAAAGCAGGATCACTCGAAGAATTGATGAAAATGTTGGAAGAACGCTTGCGTGAACAACATAAAAAACATCAAGGTGGAAATCGTATGATCGGCACAGGTGGTACATCGCCATTTGGTGCATTCGGTGATCATCCTGAAGGTGTGCGCATCGGTGGCCCAGGGCGTAAAAAGTCTGCGGTGAAGGTGTGGGAACAACGCAAATATCAAAACCTCGATGATGATCAAATACTCGGTACACGTCAGATGCAAATGGCACTGCGTCGTCTGCGTAAGTTTGCCCGTCAAGGCGCAGAAGAAGAGCTCGATATAGATTCCACTATTCAAAAAACGGCACAAAAGGGCATTTTGGATGTACAAATGGTGCCAGAGCGCCGTAACCGCATCAAAGTACTGATGTTATTTGATATTGGCGGTTCGATGGATGCGTATATTGCTCAGTGTGAAAAACTCTTTAGTGCAGCCAAGACTGAGTTTAAAACTTTAGAATATTTTTATTTTCATAATTGTCTGTATGACTATGTCTGGAAAGACAATAACCGCCGTCAAAGTAGCCGTATGGAAACTTTTGACTTATTTAATACTTATGGCAAAGACTATCGTGTGATCGTGGTTGGTGATGCCAGTATGGCACCGTATGAGCTATTTTCCGAGGGTGGCTCTGTCGAATATATGAATGCGGAAACAGGTGTAGTGTGGCTACAACGTTTGCGTAAACATTTTGAAAAAACAGCGTGGCTCAATCCTGAAGAACAAAACTATTGGCAATATACCCAGACCATTCAAGGGATTAAACAAGTCTTTGAAGATCATATGTATCCAATGACCCTCAAAGGTCTTGAGGATATGACGAAATATTTGTCACGTTAAGTTGTTTTAAGCAGAAGAATGAAGCAGACAAAATAAAGGTCAGTTAAGATGCGAGGCTTAACTGACCTGAGTCTTCGATTTGGGACGTGCATAAGATGCCATGATTACCACGCCGCAAACTTAAGAAAATGATCATCATTGTGAATATCGAATCCATTGATCTAAATAACTAAACTGCGGATGCCGTGCAAATTAGACTTTAGAATAGATCAGAGAGAATATGATCAATGTTATTCTATTAACGCTATAGTGATGGGATTGGTTGACAAGATATTTAGAAAAATTTGAATATTTTCGCCATTTTTTTAAGTTAAAATTTAAAATTCAATCTATTCATTAACTTATCCAAATCACATTAAATCAATCATACTGTGAAAATCTTATGAAACAATCGTTGACTTATATCATCTATTTTATGTGTTGGTTGATTGCATTGACGTTTGCGCTTGGTGCGCTAGGTATGCTACTTCCTCAAGTGTTTAGCATGTTGGTACTTTTACCGTACATGATCAGTTTTTATTTGATGACTAGGCATTTCGTCAAAAAGATGAAAGATGTTCCTGATATGACGACACGATGGCATCTCAGCATAGGCTGTGCAACTGCATTTTGGTTTTATAGCATCATTGCAGGGATTGTCGGTATTTTTATGGTACAAGGTCGAATAGATTTGGCACCGATCACTAATGCCCTAAGCAGTGGGGCATTTGTATTGATCTTTTTATCGATCTTTTTAATGGTGAATGCGTTTTTGGTGTTGCTTGGTTTTTGGTTTTTGGGTAAACCAACACAGATGATGTTGAAGAAATATCATAAATAACCCTTTAGCGTTAATCACAAAAAAGATCACGCCGAAGCGTGATTTTTTATTACATATGTTCGAATTATGAAGCAGCATGGATTAAACGTTATGATCCACAGCAGCCCAAGACAATAGAATCTAGTGATCCAACTACAGAATTAGCGAAATTAAGAAAAGAGATGCAACGGATTACTGAAGAAAGGGACATATTAAAAAAGCGCGGTGTACTTCGTAAGCCAGTCCAAATGAGGTACGCCTTTATTCGGGACAATGAGCATATATGGCCTGTTTGTCGTTTATGTTCAACGTTAGATGGTCATCACAGAGGTTATGACGCATGGTTAAAGCAACCCACCAGTAAAACTGAGCGTAAACGGCAATGGTTGGAATAAGGATGGTTGTATATTGCTGTAGTTATCGACCTATTCTCACGGCTAGTCGTTGGCTGGTCTAAGAAGTCAAGAATCACAACAGATCTGGTGTTAGATGCATTACTGATGGCTTTGTGGCGAAGGAATCCAAAGAACAAGGTTTTGATTCATTCAGACCAAGGTAGCCAATATACCAGTCATGAATGGCAGACCTTTCTGAAGCATCATAATCTTGAAAGCAGTATGAGCAGACGAGGCAACTGCCATGATAATGCTGTTGCTGAAAGCTTCTTTCAGTTGTTAAAGAGAGAACGTATCAAGAAGAAGATTTATTCAAACAGATCCGAGGCTAGAACCGATATCTTTGAATATATTGAGATGTTTTATAATCGAATCAGGCGCCATTCGCATCTTGATGGGATGAGTCCAGAAGCATTCGAGGCAGCTTCAAAATGAGGCTACTTCAATGTCTAGGATACTGGGAGCAGTCCAGTTGCCGTTGATATGGAATTGGAGCGACTGAATGTAGATAAACCAAAAAAAGGCCACGTCTGGGCATACGCTACTACACAGTACAATTCGGTTCAGTCGGTGATCTATGACTTTCAGCATGAGCTACGACTAAAGCAGCGCTAGACAGGTCAACATGCCGAAGATTTCCTCAAAAGCTGACAAGGTCAATTGGTCTGTGATGATTACAGTGGTTATAAGGCAGAGTTCAAAAATAACGCAATTATCGAAGTAGGCTGTATGGCACATGCCCGTCGTAAATTCCATAAGCTGCATGTGACGGGTAAAAATCAGATTGCCGAGCAGCCCTATCATTGATTCAACAACTCTACTGTTTAGTCCCATAATCTTATCCTTAGGACCTGTTGAGATTTCACAGATGCTTGCCACTATGGATATTTTTTAGGCGATACTCGGCAGAAATGAGGAAGTTTAGTCATCCTAAAGGACACATTCCTAACGACGTATGAGACGCATTGCGTCGCAAACAAGAACAGCCTCGTCCCCTGCTGTACCATGCGCTGCAAGCAAAGCGACTGCCTGTTTTTATACAAATGCTGCTGCTTGTATTTTAGGAGAAAAGGCTGCTTTTAATTTCTATTATTTTTAGAGGCGGATTACCATGAGGTATAGCAACAAAGTAGCGTCTGTTGAAAATGATGTGCTGACCCACGTGTCAATAAACCCAAGTCCGTCTGATTGGCTGAAACATCAATCCGATTAATTTGTTGTGGCAGGTTCATATTGCCTCACACTACTCATCGTTAAACAGTGCCTCAATATCTTCCCATTTCGGGAAATTGTGCTTTTTGGGTTCAACATTAAACTGCAATCCCACAACATCCACGACACGCTCAAAAATACCATGTGAGCCTGTAAAGTGACCATTTTCAATTTCAGAAATCGTTGTGCGATGCGTTCGTGCACGTTGTGCGAGATCACTCTGATTTAATCCCATTTCGACCCTTGCCGATGCGATTTTCTTGCCAATCTCGATACGATTCGTCATTACTGATAACCTTTGGTAGCTATATAGCAACAAGTATAGTTTAACTTATAGTTTGTTGCTATATAGCAAACTAACATGTTTGCTTTTCTGGGTAAATGAATTGATCAATAAAGAGCATGCTCACAGAAAACGTATCATCACATCACAAAAAAGGTAAGCGTCCGCTGAATCCCACTTTTTCTAACTCATTAATACCGCGATAGTGTCCACTAAATTTTAAGTGGACACCTATTTATGGATTTGAAGACAGT
>LULP01000300.1_pt1 | contig 13386 bp, 16 predicted proteins | sample 728111 | NCBI WGS metagenome assembly LULP01 (sample SAMN03860286, study PRJNA289734) | marine metagenome | biome: seawater column; feature: ocean; material: water; isolation source: Red Sea water column Station 149 - depth 25m | place: Saudi Arabia: Red Sea | collected 2011-10-15 | depth 25 m
ATAGAATTAAGTGCATTTACAGTTGAAAGTGGGTCTTGAGCATTTAAAAATCCACTAACACGCATATCACAATTAAGTAATGATCCAATAATTACAATTCTTTGAGATACTGATTTATCACCTGGACAAGTAACTTCTCCATGTAAAGATTTTGTTTTGTAGGAGGCTAAATTCAAAACTTGTCTTCTTTAAAAGATTTAATTTCATCAAGTTCTTTATTCAACATTTCAAGGTGAGAAAAGACATCTGGAATCTGTTTGGTTTCAGTGATCAATTCTAAAAGATTATTTAATGAAACTTGCATACCAGCTAGAGCTTTTATCAAGTCAACTCTATTAAGCATAAAAATATCTCGCCACATTTCTGAGTTTGATCCGCTAAGTCTGAGAAACTCTTTCAATCCTCCTCCAGCATTATCATCTACATTATGATTAGATAGTCTAATTGAATCGATCAATGCATATGAAACTAAGTGAGGAAGATGACTTGTCATTGCGAATACTAAATCATGCTCACTAACGGTCATCGATGATGTTCTCATCTGAAGTGCATTCTTCCAAAAATTATCAACTTTTTCAAAGTGGCCTTTTTTACTTTTGAAAGGATCACACAAAACATTTTTTTTATTTTTAAAAAGATCTCCATTAGCCGCAGAAATTCCTGATTGATCCAATAATTAGATCAACTTTTTTGACAAAATCTTTTAAATTTATATCTTCAATAGACTCGACTTTTGAGTCAATTATATTTTTTTCTAAAGCCTCATTTGTGCAATCATTTGATTTATCAAATCCATAAACTTTTATACCTTTAGATTTTGAAGCTAAGGCAATTGATGAACCAATCATGCCAAGGCCAATTATTAGAATATTATCTACATTTAGATTCATATATATTCAGGATATGAGCCAAAATTTCTTACAATAGCACCAGTATCAATAACTTCTTTTATAGCTAGACGTAATTTTTGGTCTTTGATATGTCCTTCACAATCAACAAAGAAATCATGAGAATTTATATTTCCTCTTGATGGACGAGTCTCAATCTTGCTTAAGTTGATTTTTCTTTTTTCAAAAGGTTGTAGAACTGACATTAAGGAGCCAGGTCTATTTGGAGTTTGGATTAAAAAAGAGCTCTTATCTTTGCCTGTTTTTTCAACTTTATTTTTACCTATTACTAGGAATCTAGTTTTATTTTCTGAGTAATCCTGAATATTTTTGTTGACTAACTTCAATTTATACTTGTTTAATGCCATTGAATTTACGATACATAAAATATTTTTATTCTCTTTTGCATATTGCGCAGCGACTGCTGAGCTCGGCATTTCAAGTCTTTTTATGCTTCCTAAATTTCTTTCAATCCATTTTGAGCATTGTCCTAATGCCTGAGGATGAGATGCAATAGCGAAAGCTTGTTCAATTTTAAATTTATTTCCTGCTGCTAATTGATGATCAATATTTAAATATATCTCTCCAATAATATTTATGTCTTTACTGTCTGCAAGACAATTTAGAGTAGTATTTATGACTCCTTCCGATGAATTTTCTACTGGAACAACCCCTAAATTTACATCATCGTTTATTACTTGATAAAAGACATCATCAATAGTTGATGTAGGTATTCTTAGAGCCTGAGAGCCAAATTGATTATGAACAGCTGCCTCTGAATGAGTTGCCTCAGGTCCAAGATATGCAACTTTTAAAATTTCTTCAAGAGACAGACAGCCAGAAATTAATTCTTTATAAATGGCTCTAATCTTAGAATCTGGTAATAGTCCTTTTTTATTTGCATTTAAGATATTTCGTAAAATTTTTGTCTCTCTATCAGGTTTATAAAATGACTCTTTAGGACTTACTTTTGATTTAATCTTTCCAATTGCCACAGCATGTGAAGCTCTTTTTTGAATAAGAGAATAAATTTCTTTGTCTATTTTATCAATTTTGACTCTGTGACTTTTTAATTTCTTATCTGTCATTTTTGTTAACCATATTTTGACTCAAAGTATTTCATATACTTTATAAGTTCCTCAACCCCCTCTAAAGGCATTGCATTATATATGCTAGCTCTCATTCCTCCAACTGATCTATGTCCTTTTAAATTTAAAAGGCCATTTTCTTCTGCATGTAATAAGAATGGAGAATCTAATTCATCATTTTCAAGAAAAAATGTAACATTCATAATTGATCTGTTTTCAATATCTATATTATTTGAATAAAAATCTGAACTATCAATATATTGATATAATTTTGATGCTTTTGAATAATTCTGCTGTTTAAAAAATTCAAGCCCTCCTTTCTCTTTTATCCATTTAAAAACCTTTCCAGCCATGTACCATGCAAATGTAGGAGGTGTATTTAACATTGATTCTGCAATTGAATGTTCAGAATAAAGCCAGCAGGACCAATATTCTTTTGAGCACCTGCGTATATTAATGAGAATTTACTAACATCTAGAGGCTCACTCAAAATTACTGAAGATGCATCTGAAATAATAGGTTTATTTAAATTAGGTGCTTCATGAATTGCGACTCCCTGAATCGTCTCATTTGGACAATAATGAACATATGCAGAATTTTCAGATATCTTCCAAGCTTTTGGATCAGGGGCATAACAGTAATTTTTCGCTTCAGATGAAGCAATTGTATTCACTTTTGTTATCTTTGATGCTTCAGAAATTGCTTTTTTTGACCATGAGCCTGACAAAATATAGTCAGCCCCGCCCGAACTGTTACCAAAATTATATGGAACCATTGAAAATTGATGTGTTGCACCACCTTGGAGGAATAAAACATCGTAATTTTTAGGTATATTCAAAATATCAATTAAGTCTTGTTTTGCCTCTACAGCGACGGAAGAATATAACTTTGACCTGTGACTTACCTCCATTATGGAGGCTCCAGAATTGTTATATTCTAATAACTCAGATTTAACCTCTTCTAAAACCTCTTCAGAAATTACTGCAGGACCAGCACAGAAATTCCATTTTCTCATTACTATTTAATCTTGATCTTCTTCTTGAGGTATTGTTACACACTCAATAAGTTTTTCTTCTTCTTTTGGAGTAATGATTTTTACTCCTTGGGTGTTTCTGCTTAATGTTGGAACTTGGGAAACATTCGTTCTTATCATAGTACCTTTATCACTTATCAACATTATTCCATCTTCTTCCTCAACTAATGCTGCCGCAACCATCATTCCGTTTCTCTCACTTGTTTTTATAGAAATTACACCTTGTCCACCTCTGTTATGTGTTGGGAAATCTTCTAGTTCAGTCTTTTTACCATAACCATTTTCTGACACACACAGAATAGTCTTTGTTGGATCAGCAACATTTAACGAAATTAGTCTTTGGTCTTTTTTTAATTTCATGCCTTTCACACCTCTTGCGGTTCTACCCATAGGCCTAACTTTAGACTCATTAAATCTGATCAATTTTCCTGCAGATGAGGCCAATAAAATTTCTTTTTTACCATCAGTTATTGCGGTCCCTATTAATCTATCATCATCATCAAGATTTATAGCCTTAATTCCTGATTTCCACTTTCTTGCAAAAAGGCTTAGGCTAGTTTTCTTTGTTATACCTTTTCTTGTTGCCATAAAAATAAATTTATCTTCAGAAAATTCTTCAACTGGCAAGATATCGCTCACCCTTTCATCATCATCTAATTTAAGCATGTTTACTAAAGGTCTTCCTTTTGACGTTCTAGATGCAACAGGTATCTCATAAACTTTAAGCCAGAATACCTTTCCCTTTGTTGTGAAGCATAAAATTTGAACATGACTACTCAAAACATAAAGATTTTGAATTAAATCTTCTTCTTTTACAGATGCAGCCGCCTTGCCTTGTCCTCCTCTTCTTTGTTCTCTATATTCATCGAGAGGTTGGGTTTTAGCATAACCACTTCTTGAAACAGTAAGCACCCTTGTTTCTTCTGGAATAAGATCCTCATTTGTAATACCTCTTCTAGTGTCATTAATTAATGTCCTTCTATCATCACCAAAATTTTCTTTAATTTCTTCAAGCTCTCCTATCATCAAATCGACTAGTGTTTGCTTATCATCAAGAATTTTTTGAAGACCAAGAATCTTTTCAACGATATCTGAAAATTCTTTGCTTAAATTATCTTGCTCCAAACCAGTTAATCTTCCAAGCCTTAGCTCGAGAATTGCTTTTGCCTGGTCTTCAGAAAGTTTATATTTTTTACCTTTGAGTCCAAGATCCTTACTTAATCCTTTTGGTTTACATGCGTCACTTCCAACCTTTTTAAGAATTGCTTCAACTGGACCAGATTTCCATACTTTTTTACAAAGTTCTTTGGCAGCTATCTTTGGATCTTTTGATTTTTTAATTATTGAAATTATTTGATCGATATTTGCAATTGCAACCATCAAGCCTTCAACAACATGACCCCTATCCTTGGCTTTTCGAAGATCATACTTAGTCCTTTTTGTAATAATATCTTTTCTATGCTTAACAAATGCTTGAAGCATTTCTTTCAAATTAACTTCTTTTGGCTGGCCTTCTGATAGAACAGTGAAGTTAATTCCAAAAGATTGTTCAAGTTGAGTTTGAGCAAAAAGGTTATTCTCTAAAACATCAACCGAATCACCTTTTCTAACTTCAATTACTACTCTTAATCCATCCTTATCTGACTCATCCCTAATTTCAGTTATCCCCTCTATTTTCTTTTCCTTAACTAACTCAGCAATTTTTTCTAACATCTTTGCTTTATTAACCATAAAAGGTATCTCATTTATGATTAAACTTTGTTTGCCAGATTTGTCCTCTTCAATAGAGGTATTAGACCTAATATGAATTATTCCTCTGCCTGTTTTATAAGCCTCATATATTCCAGCTTTTCCGTCTATAGTTCCACCTGTTGGAAAGTCTGGACCAGAAATATCCTTGATCAATTCATCAATTGAGATTTTTGGATTATTGATTAAATTGATACATCCATTTAAAACTTCGTTTAAATTATGTGGAGGAATATTTGTTGCCATGCCAACTGCAATTCCAGAAGAGCCGTTTACAAGTAAATTTGGAATTTTTGTTGGCAGGACGTCTGGAATATCTTCACTACCATCATAGTTTGGTGAAAAAGAAACAGTCTCCTTTTCTATATCACCTAACATTTGATCTGTAATTTTAGACATTCTTACTTCTGTATAACGCATTGCGGCAGGAGGATCGCCATCAATTGATCCAAAATTTCCTTGACCCTCAACTATCGGATATCTCATTGAAAAATCTTGAGCCATTCTGACCATTGCATCGTAAACAGCAGAGTCTCCATGTGGATGATATTTTCCAATGACATCTCCAACAACTCTTGCAGATTTTTTATAAGGTCTATTATAGAAATTTTTAAGATCATACATTGCGTATAAAATTCTTCTATGGACCGGTTTTAAGCCATCTCTTATGTCGGGAAGAGCCCTTCCATGAATAACGCTTAAAGCATAACTTAAGTAAGATTGCTTAAGTTCATCTTCAATATTTACAGATATAATTTCTTTAGCGAAATCATTCATTTTATAGCTCGGAAAACCCTTGTTTTATGCACAAATTTTATAACCCTAATAGGGTAATATTTTAACATATTTATAAGTGAAATTACTCTTTAAATTCAGTAACTAAGCCGCCAATTGACTCCTTTGCGTCACCAAATAACATTCTGGTATTTTCTTTGAAAAACAAAGGATTTTGCACACCTGCAAAACCAGATGACATTGATCTTTTTAGAACAAAAACTGTCCTTGCATTATGAACCTCGATTATAGGCATTCCGTAAATTGGACTTCCTGGTTCTTCTGTTGCAGATGGATTTACTACGTCATTTGCTCCAATTACTACAGCAACATCAACAGTATCCATAGATGGATTTACATCTTCTGGTTCAACTAAAACATCATAAGGTACGTTTGCTTCTGCAAGCAAAACATTCATATGACCTGGCATTCTTCCAGCAACTGGATGAATTCCATATCTTACGTCAGTACCATTCGCTTCAAGAAGCTCTCCTAGTTCTCTGACAACATGCTGAGCTTGCGCAACTGCCATACCATATCCTGGAATTACTAGAACAGAGCTCGCATTCTCTAATATTAAATATGCATCCGATACATTTATTGGTTTGACCTCACCAGTTTCTTCAGATTTTGAAGCAGAAGCTGATGAAGCGTAGCCAACAAATAATATGTTGCCAATTGAGCGATTCATAGCCTTAGCCATGATGATAGTTAAAATTAAACCACTAGCTCCAACCAAAGATCCAGCAACAATAAGAACATTGTTTAATAGTAACAATCCTGCAAATGCTGCAGCAATACCTGAGAATGAGTTTAATAATGAAATAACTACTGGCATATCACCACCACCAATTGGAATTACGAATCCCACACCGCCTAGCAATGTTAAAATCAATAAAATTGTGTAGAAATCAAAGCCTGGACTGAAAATCTTTGTTATAAAAATTGAGTACAACAAATATATAATTGAAATGTAGAAAAAAGTTGTGAACAATTTTGTAATTATCGAGGTCTTTTCGACCTTTAGTGTCTCTGATAATTTGCCATAGGCAATAACACTACCAGAGAATGTGACGCCTCCAATGTAAGTTGTAATCATTACCAATATATATTGAAAATTATTTGATGGTATTGAATTAAATTCAGACCATGCAATAAAGAATGTTGCCAAACCTCCAAATCCATTAAAAAGTGCTACCATCTCAGGGATTGAAGTCATTTTTACTTTTAGTGCAATAAGTGAACCTATAATTGCACCAATTCCGATCCCAACTAAAACTAAAATAGGATTTATTACATTAATGAATGTAACAGAAACAGCGATGAACATTGCTAATGCCGATAAAAAATTACCTCTTACGGCAGTATCTTCTTTCCCAAGCATCTTGATGCCTGAAATAAATAATATAGACGAAAATATATAAATAATATTTTGAATAGAAGATATGTTTTCAAAAAAGCTCATTGTTATTTCTTCTTAAACATTTTTAACATTCTGTTTGTAACAAGATAGCCACCAAAAACGTTAATTGATGCAAACATTACTGCAAGGAAAGCTAAAGCTTGTTGAAGTTGAGTATCGGAACCAAGAACTAAAGCTCCAACTAAAGCAATTCCTGAAATTGCATTAGCACCTGACATAAGTGGTGTATGCAAGGTACTTGGAACTTTAGATATAAGCTCTAATCCAAGATAAATTGAAAGAATAAGGACAAATCCTAAGAGAATATATATTTCCATTATTTTTTAAACCTCTCATCTTTAATTTCGCCATTGTGAACTAAAACACTACTTGAAATAATTTCATCATCAAAGTCAAAGCTAATGCATAGATTTTCTTTATCAAAAAAATCTGAAATCCAATTATTGTAATTATTTGAGAGTGCTAAAGAAGCATGATTAGATACTTTTGAAGCTAAATTTGATATGCCAATAATCTTAACTCCATTTCTTTCAACAACTTTATCTACTTCAGACCCTTCAACATTGCCACCTGATTCTACTGCCATATCAAAAATAACACTTCCAGGCATCATTCTATCAATTGTTTTATTATCAACTAATAAAGGTGCTGGCCTCCCAAATAACTGTGCTGTGGTTATAACAATATCAGATCTCTCACACACTTTTGACTGAAGTTCTTTTTGTTTTGTTATTTGTTCTTCTGTAAGTTCTTTTGCATATCCTTGATCAGTTTCTCCTGTTTCTCCTAAATCAATTTTTACAAACTTCGCTCCAAGAGAATTTACTTGTTCCTCAACAACATCTCTTGTATCAAATGCTTCAACTCTAGCTCCCAATCTTTTTGCAGTTGCAATAGCTTGAAGACCGGCAACTCCTACACCTATAACAAATACCTTTGCAGGTTTTAGAGTACCTGCTGCTGTCATCATCATTGGTAATGCTGTTGATAAATGTTTTGCGGATTCAATAACAGCAACATAACCAGCGAGGTTTGCTTGTGAACTTAAAACATCCATCTTTTGTGCTCTAGTTATTCTGGGAATAAATTCCATACTAACTAAATTAATTTTTAAGTGAGAGCATGATTCGATTAATGCTTGATTACTGAATGGATTTATCATGCCGAGTATAGTTGAATTTGGTTTAATTAATTTTAGTTCATCATCTCCTAATGGTTGATTAGTAATTATTAAATCGCCCTTTTTGAGACACTCTTCTCGTGAAAATTTCTTTAATCCACTTTGTTCAAAGATTTTATCGCTAACATTAATACCTATTCCAATATTTTCTTCAAAAAATACATCTGCCCCAAGGTTTAACAAAGTACTGATAGTATCGATATGGATTGGTGATCTTGAATCAGTATCAACGGAAGACTTTAAAGCTGAAATAATCAAAATATGTGTATAAATAATTTTGTAGTGAAGTTAATCTTATCAGTTCTAATAAGTCAATTGAATCAAATATCTTATTTTTGTGCACCTGTTAGATAAATTATTTTGTAGTATCGCTACATATTAATATTTTTATTTGTACTTAAATAAATTTTTAAGAGTTAAAATATGCGGATGACTAACATTGATCAACAAGAAGTTAAAAAGTTCTCTGATATTGCAGAACAATGGTGGAACAAAGATGGTGATTTCAAACCTTTGCATGTGATAAATCCTTTGAGAGCTAATTACATAAAAGAAAAAATTGAGTTAAAAGATAAAAAAGTATTAGATGTAGGATGTGGTGGAGGACTTTTGTGTGAGTCTTTGTATGATTTTGGTGCTGAAGTTACTGGTATTGACGCAGCAGGTCCTGGAATCGAAGTAGCAAAAATACATGCACAAAAAAATAATAAAAATATCAAGTATTTTGAAAAAACTGCAGAGGAATTAAATACAGAATATATTGAATATTATGATGTCGTAACTTGTTTGGAGGTTCTTGAACATGTTCCTGATCCAAAGTCACTTATAAAAACATGCGTTCAATTACTTAAGCCAGGCGGCTTGTTGTTTCTATCAACTATCAACAAAAATCCGAGATCATGGATTACTGCAATAGTGGGCGCCGAATATATATTCAATTTACTCCCAAAAGGCACTCATGAATTTGATAAATTTATAAAACCATCTTCGTTAGCTAAATATGTAAGAGATGCTGAAGCTGAATTACTTGAAACAAAAGGAATGTTCTACAACCCTCTTACACATAAGGCAAACCTGAATAATGATTTAGGTGTTAATTATCTAATGTATGCAAGAAAATCATAAAACAGATCTTATTTTATTTGATCTAGATGGTACTCTAATAGATACGGCACCTGATTTTCATACTTCATTAAATACCATGCTAAAAAAATATAATATGAATGAAGTCAGTGAATCTGATATTCGGCCTCATATTTCTGAAGGAACATCAAAACTGATTAAAAAATTTTTTGCTATTGATGAAGATGATTCTAAATTTGAACCATTAAAGTCAGAATTTCTTTCTGAATACAATATAAATAAAATAAAAGGCTGTAAGCTTTTTGATGGCATGACATCATTAATTAATTTTATGGACAAAAATAAAATTAAATACGGAGTCGTTACTAATAAATTTTTTAAATTTGCAAGTCCTATAATTGACTCATTCTCAGAATTAAAAAATATCAAAGTAATAGTTTGTCCTGATCATGTAAAAATATCTAAGCCTGATCCTGAGGGCATTTTGTTAGCTTGTAAAAAACTTGATATCAATCCATTAAATACAATTTATTTAGGAGATCATATTAATGATTTAAAAGCTGGATTAAGCGCGGGGGTCAGAGTCTTAGGGTGTATTTATGGATATTCTCTAGATGAGAACAATCTTAATAAACTTAATTATCCATATATAAGAGACATTTCAGAAATTTACTCACATATAAATATTTAATTATTAAGAATGAAAAAGGATTTTTTATTAAATAAAAATATACTTATTACAGGTGCGACAAGTGGTATTGGCAAATCACTTACAAAATATCTTAGTGAGCATGGAGCAAATATCCTAATGCTTTCAAAAGATGAGTCTAAGCTTGACGTTTTATATGATGAAATTGTAAAAAAATATAATACTGATCCATGTATATTTAAATGTGATTTACAGAAACTTAACGAAGATAGTGCTATAGAAATAAATAAAATTATTAATGAAAATTACTCAGGTGTAGATGCTGTAATCTTCAATGCTGCAGCTCTTGAAAAAATGTCACATATAGAAAGTTACGACTTAGCTACTTGGGAAAAAATTTTGAAAATAAACTTAACAAGCATTTTCCTCATAGCAAAAAATTTAATACCTTTGCTTAAAGAATCGTCAAATCCAAGAATAATATTTACTAATTCGAGCGTTGGCAAAAAAGGAAAGGCCTTTTGGGGTGCATATTCTGTTTCTAAAGCAGGTTTGAATGCTTTATCGGAAATAATTGCCGATGAAGTTGAATCAGTATCAAATATAAAAGTTTTTAACTTTGATCCAAAAGCTACCAGAACTAAAATGAGATCTCTTGCATATCCTGCTGAAAATCCTAACACCATAAAAGATCCGTCAAAGCTTATGGATTATTATTTATGGATGCTTTCAGAGGATAGTTCTTCTTCAAATGAAATTCATATCGAATATAGAGATGATAAGTTCAGATAGTAACATTTTCATCTTCTAGCACTCTCCATAAAAAAAGACACATATAACTTCTATAAGGCCTAAAACTTTCATAAAAAGACTCTTTATAAGAATCAATTTTAAACATCTTTAGGTGAGCATTTCTTAGACCTAAATCTAAAATAGAAAAAACATCTGGATCGCCAATGAAAAATATCCTAGACATTTCAATTGACCATGGTCCGATACCTTTAATTTGAATTAAGAAATCAAAATATTCTGCTGCGTTCATTCTATTAAGTTCTTTTTTAGAGATATTTATAAGGTCTTTATTAAAAATAATTCCATTAAGATATTCAATCTTTTGCCTTGATAGACCAGCATCTTTAAACTTTTGGTTAAGTTTTATATTTTCCTTTTTATACTTATTTTCTTTAAGGATTTTATCTGTCCTTTTCCATATTGCCGCCGCTGATTGAACAGAAAGCTGTTGACCAATAATTATTTTTGATAAATGGCTTACAAAATCCATCTTAGATACTTTGATTTTTAAAGGGCCAACTTTCTTAATGTGATCTGCAAGTTGGATATAGTCCTTCTCAACAGCTTTATCATATAAGAATTTGTGTGCAAGCTTATATTCCATAGTTCTTTATTGAATTTATTTCTTTGCTAGATAATTCTAAATAACTCCCTTTTTTTAGTGAAGAAGGCAAAAAAATGGGTCCAAATCTTGTTCTTTTTAACCTGCTTATCTCTAATCCAACAGCATTAAATATTTTTCTTACTTCTCTGTTTTTTCCAGACATAAGACAAACAGAAAACCATTGATTAGATGATTGTTTTTCTCCTTCTACAATATCTGTAAATCTGTAAATATCATTGTCAATCTTAATTCCTGAGAGCATTTTTTCTTTCTTTTCTTTTGTAAAATCTCCTCTAGCCCTTACCAAATACTCTCTGTCAATGCTTGATGAAGGATGCATGCAATAGTTAGCAAATGTCCCATCATTTGTAAAAAGCATCAAACCTGACGAGTTTATATCTAACCTCCCAATTGAAATCCATCTGATATTTGATTTAACTTCAGGCAAAAAATCAAAAACTATTGGTATGTTTTTTTCTTTTTTGTTTGAAGACAAAACTCCTTCAGGTTTATTTAACATTAATAGTTTAATTTCTGACTCGGTAAAAGAAATAATGTTGCCATCATATTCAACTTCATCATTTCTATTTACTGTCGCACCTATTAAAGCTATTTGACCGTTAACTTTAATTTTTTTAGATTTAATTAATTCCTCACAATACCTTCTTGACCCGATACCAGATTTTGCTAAAAATTTTTGAAGTCTCTCTGCCATTAATTAGTTATATGGCTTGAGACAATATGTCTTTCTCTTCGTTTTCCTCAATTTCAGGTAATTCTGGTAATTCAGAAATACTTTTAAGGTTAAGATCATTTAAGAAATCTTTTGTTGTCACATATAAAGTTGGCCTTCCAGGAACGTCTCGGTAGCCAGATACTTTTATCCAATTCCTTTCCAATAAAGTCCTTATTATCCTTGTACTTACTGTAATACCTCTGATGTCTTCAATATCGCCTCTAGTTACAGGTTGCTTATAAGCAATTATTGAAATAGTTTCCATTAATGCTTTTGAAACTCTTGGAGCTTTTTCATTCCAAAGTGCACTAAGAATATGACTGAAATCCTCATCAATTTGAAGCCTATATCCAGATGCAACTTCTGTGACTTTAAGAGAAGTCCCTTCGTATCTGATCTCTAAATCATTAATTGCTCTTTTGATTTCACTTAGCTCAACACTTAATCCAGTGTTTTCAAGAATACTTTTTATTTCTGACAATCTTATAGGCCTTCCAGAACCAAAAAGAAGAGCTTCAACAGAATTAATAACCTTATGTTCCAATTTATATACCCCTTACAGATTTAATAAACAATTCTTCACTCTTATTCTGAATTAACTCAATATAACCATCTTTAGCAAGTTCCAATGAAGCTAGAAGAGTCACTACGACCCCTTTTTTACCCTCTGGTTTTCTGAGTGTCTTTGAGAAACTGATAATGTTTGTATTATTTAATATATCCAATAGAATCTGAATTCTCTCTTTGGTTGATAACTCTTCGAAATCAATTAAATGACTATTTTTATAGTTCGGTCTCTTAAATACTTCAACCACAGAAGTAAATAAGTCCGTAATATTTATTTCAGAATCTTCTTTTAATAAAGATTCTTGTAATTTTGGTACCTTAGCACTTGCTATAAAAAAATCTCTGTCAACCCTTGGTAAAATCGCTATTTTTTCAGAAACTATCTTAAATCTTTTGTACTCCTGCAGTCTTTTTATAAGAGCTGCTCTTGGATCTTCTTCCTCATCTTCAAAAGATTCTTTTGGTAACATTAATCTTGATTTTATCTCAGCAAGAGTTGCCGCCATGACAAGATAATCAGCTGCTAATTCAAATTTTAAAGCATCCATTAATTCTATGTACTCTAAATATTGATCAGTTATCTTTGATATATCTAAATCAAGAATATCAATATCATCTTTCCTTATAAGATATAAAAGAAGGTCCAGGGGCCCCGAAAATGATTCAAGAAAAATTTCAAGAGCGTTTGGAGGAATGAAAAGATCGTCTGGCAACTCTTCCATGTGATTTCCCATCACTACAGGAATTTCAAGCTGCGCAAGACTATTATGTTGCATATTTAAACACTATATAGTGTAAGTTTTAGCTATTTTAATACAATA
>LULP01000342.1_pt2 | contig 13376 bp, 7 predicted proteins | sample 728111 | NCBI WGS metagenome assembly LULP01 (sample SAMN03860286, study PRJNA289734) | marine metagenome | biome: seawater column; feature: ocean; material: water; isolation source: Red Sea water column Station 149 - depth 25m | place: Saudi Arabia: Red Sea | collected 2011-10-15 | depth 25 m
GAGACAGCAACTTCATTGTCTCGGAAGGACAATCCTCAATCACTGGAAATTTTCTGACAAAAAAACCTCGTTTTTCGAACACTAGGGCTGTTTTTTTCCCCTTATTTATAAAGATAATAATCAATAATCTCTATATGCACAATGTATTTCGCGGGGGCACGGATAGTGTGAACACTATGTACAACAAGAAAATGATAGCAATGATGCTTACCCTGAGCATGCTAGCGGCTAGTCTCGCTGGTTGCGCAGGGGGGGATGACGACGATGACGCCGATTGGGCCATTTCGATGGCAAGCGATGTCGAGGTCGTCTGGGTGGAGTCCGGATGGGACCCCATCATCCCCAACCTGAATGCCGGCGAGATGTGTGACGTAATCATCTCGGCGATGACCAAGACTGAGGCACGCGACCAGGTCGTTGACTTCACCAGGGCTTACTACACAAGCAGCCAGGGTGTGATCGGCGGATCCGGCTCTGCGTCCATCAGTGATGTATCCGAGCTTAACGCCGCAGGGATAACTGTGGGTGTACAGTCCGGTACGACTTCGGACATCTTCGCCAATGGGGATGCCGATAACATGGCAAGCCTTCCAGATGCGACCGTTGTTGCATACGAGGACTTCCCATCGGTAATCGCAGCTCTGGACAACGGAGATGTCATGTACGCTCTGGGCGACGCACCTGTGCTCTCCCTAGAAGGCACACTGATGACCCAGTTCTCGGACGAGAACTTCGGGTTCGCAGTACGCGAGGACTCAGGGGAACTCCTAGACGCCCTCAACGTGGCAATCGGCGCAATAGTCGATTCTGGAGAGTACGACACAATCTTCCAGGCCTCGTTCGATGGTGCAGCAGTTCTCGCAGACGACACCACCACCGACACCGCAACGGCTTCCCCAGCCTCACCCAGCGAGGGATCCACCTTGACTGGAGTTCTGGAGTCAGGGCAGCTGAAGGTATGCACAGACCCGTTCTACCCGCCATTCGAGAGCTACGACGCGGACAACAACGTAGTCGGCTTCGATGCAGATGTGGCACACGCGGTGGTCGACGAGATTGCAGCTCACTACATGGGAACCGCAAACCCTGTGTTCGTGGCTCCAGTTGTGGCAACCACAATCAAGATCGGGTTCCTGAACGACGCTACAGGACCAATATCACAGTTTGCAGGCGCATTCACTTTTGCTTGGAATGCTGCTAAGGATGACTTGAATGCTATGGGAGACGAATACGTCTTCGAGGTAGTAGAGGCAGACTCTGGATGCGATGGACAAATGGCCGCGACTGCGGCACAATCGTTAGTTGACGCTGGAGTGGTTGGTGTAGCCGGAGCAGCATGCTCTGGAGCATCAATAGGCGCCAATGCAGTCCTATCTGCAGCAGGCATACCAATGATCTCGTATGCGAGTACATCGCCTTCGCTATCTAGCGATGAAAACTACCCTCACTTCTACAGGATAGTACCAAGCGATGCATACCAGGCAGGGGTAATGTCCGAAATGGTCTCAGCAGACGGTCACACAAATCCAGCGATAATCCACATGGTTAACGCTTATGGAGCAGGTCTAGCCGATGCTTTCATCGCTAACTGGGATGGAGATGTCTGCCTGCAGGCAGGTTATGATGAGCAAGTCCAAGTGGACTTCCAAGCGCAGGTTCAATCTGTAATCGATGCAGGATGTGACTCAGTTGTTCTGGGATCATACTCGGCAGACGGCGCTCTAATCGTCGAGACCATGGCAGGAATGGGAGCCGTGCTCCCTACCTACAGTGCTGACGGAATGGCAGGCGAGAACGCGCTGGCCGATTACACCGCACCAGCAGCTGCAAACGGACTCAAGGTCACCAGACCTGCATCTGATCCCGCAAGCGCTGCTCCTGGTGGAGAATTCGCCGCCGCTTGTGCAGCCGCCGAAGCCTGCTCTGGCGGAATTTACCAGAACGAGGCGTACGATACGGTCATGATGCTGGGTCACGCTGCAATGCATGAAGACGGAGCGAACATGGCCACCCATATCGAAATGGTTGGCAACGGCTACCAGGGAGAGAGTGGTACTCACACTTTCGAGGCTAACGGAGAAGTGCCAGGTCTGTACTACGATGCGTGCACCTTCCACCACGTCCCAACATATGGTGAGTACTTCAACTGCGACAGAGGCTGGAACGCTGAACAAGGCATCCACGATGTTACGTGGGCCGGTGCTACAGTCAAGATTGGCTTCTTGAATGACGCTACAGGACCGATTGCGGTTTACGCTGGCGGATTCGTAGCAGCTTCACAGATAGCTCTAGGACTAGCTAACACAATCGGATACAGCAATGGTGTACAGTTCGAAATCGTATATGCTGACTCCGGTTGCGACGGTACAATGGGCGCAACGGCGGCCCAGACACTAGTCGATGCTGGAGCTTGGGGAGTAGTAGGAGCCGCATGCTCTGGGGCTTCTCAGGGTGCAAACGCCATCTTGGCAGCCGCAAATATCCCTCAGGTTTCCTATGCTAGCACAAGCCCGACGCTTGAGAGTGACGAGAACTACCCTGGGTTCTTCAGAGTGGTACCCAGTGACGCTTACCAAGGATCAGTTATGGCAGAGGTAGTCGCCGGTGACGGTTACACGAATGTTGCTGTATTCCACATGGTTAATGCGTACGGGGCAGGACTAGCAGATACCTTTGTGCAGACAATCGGATCAGAGAATGTTTGCACACAGGTGGGCTATGACGAGCAGACCCAGGTTGACCACAGCGCCATGGTACAGTCAGCAATAGACAACAACTGTGACTCTGTGTTCATGGTTTCCTACGCTGCTGATGGAGCAGCTATTATCGAGGAACTAGAAACTCAGGGATTCTCAGGCCAGATTTATGGTGGAGACGGAATAGCCGAAGAGGGACTTGGTTCTGGAATGGCAGACAACAGTACACTGTCTGGAATCATTGCCTCGAAACCCCACAACCCCAACCCAATGGGCGACGTCGGAATGCTGTTCGCCTCTCTGTGCAATGCTAATCCAGCTTGCGCTGACGGAATCTACACTGCAGAAGCCTTTGATGCGGTTACAATCGTAGCTTTCGCTGCGTTCACCGCATTGGCTACTCCTAACCTAACAGCCGAACTCGCTGTCATGGGGACTGGACAGGGATGGAACGGAGCAAGTGGGACAATCTCATTCCTGACGAATGGAGATATCATCCCTGCAGGATTCTGCATCGGAGAGTTCTCGGTGACAACCGACGCAACGGATGGAGTCAATACTGTCTCCTACGATTGCGCTAGGTACTGGGATCCAGAAAACGGTATCACCACCGCTACCGCTTGATGGAAACGTAAAGCAGTACGGCGGGCAGTAGTGCCCGCCGTACTGCCCCAACAATTAATTTCAATCGGGCATTAGGGGCTTTGTACCCTATGTTCGACAGAGTGAGAAACCTATATTCTGACCTCTCAAGAGGCAATAGAAGACTCTTAATCGCACTTCTCCTGTTTATTGATGCTAATTTTCTTGGCACTCTAAATGGATACGGAACTCTGAATTTACTAGACCGGTTAATCGGAGATGGGTTGCCAGATGATTTGGTCTGGCTTCTACAAATACTAGAGTCAATATCTGCCGGTTTCATTGTTGTGAAGGTACTATTCGACGATATTCCTAGCGGTGCTTCAAGAACTCTAGGAATTATCCTATCACCAATTTTCATGGTAATAGTGACGTTCTTTTCTCTGGATCTACTACTGAAGGGGCAGGATTCCAGCGCCTCATTCACCCTTGACTTAGTTTCGATTTCCACTGGTACTCTCACGTGGTCATCAACATACTTGGCTATCGCTATTGGATTAACGCTGACCTACAAGGTTCAGAGATACGGTAATTTCGCCCAATCTGAATTATTCATGATTGGGATGTATCTGTCGATGATTATGATTTGGAGTGACTTTCTATTCCCTATGTCAAACCTACAGTCTTCCAAGGACGGTGTGATTACATGGTCAGTACTAATTTTCACCCTAATAGCAGCATTTGTTCTAACCGGAACTGCTGGGATAATTATAGACAGGTTGGTTTACAAAGATTTCAGAGAGAAGAAGGCAAGCCCCCAAGTTATGATGATAGCATCTCTGGGAGTCGCTCTAATCCTACGATCTTTGACATTTCTAAGATTCGGCAACGGGAGGAACCTATTCGAGCCCGAGGGTGACTGGAGAATGCCAACTCAAAGGTGGGAACTTCCAACCACAAAGATGCGCCTGAATCTTGGAGAGAGAAGTCTAGATGAAGGACGTACATACACTCAATTTAGTTGTGAAGAAACTCTCCATGCCGAAACAGGTGAGCCTACCCTGACCAGGATAATTAGCGAGACCTCGAAACCGGCAATTGAGATATATGATACAACTGCTGATTGCATAACTCAGGCCACCACGAACTACGCGTATCACAAAGGTGCGGTCCCATTCGTCATTTTTTCCTCCGTTCTACTACTGATGCTTCTGTTGAACAAAACCAGACTGGGAAGGAGAATGAGAGCAGTCGCTGACAATCCAGATTTGGCCGCAAGTAGTGGTATCAACGTCGAAGGAGTCCATCTAACTAGTGCCTTCCTATCCGCGGGGATTTCTGGGATGGGCGGTGCGATTTTCGAAATGACTCTTAGATTCAACCCAGAAACCGCATTTGCTCTTCTACTACCCTCATTCGCAATTATCGTTTTAGGCACGATTGGCTCTATTCCAGGTGCGATCGTTGGCTCTTTGGTGGTAGGTTTTGTTCGCTCACTCTCCACTCCAGTATTGATTGGCGTAGGCCTTCCTCTCGGTCGCTCAAATTATACAGCTTTGGATGGAGTAATGCCGTACATTTTCTTAATTGCAATCCTACTGATTATGCCCCAGGGAATCGGTGAAGCATACGAGAAATGGAAAATTGAAAGACTTCGAAAAAGGAGATTAGATCCAACCAATGATTCCGATAAAACAACATTAGCTCTCGCTATACTCCCTACAGGTATCCTCGGATTGCATCATTGGAGGGCGAATAGGATGCACAAGGTCCAATCCTTCACAGCGATAGCCTTCTCAGCATACATATTTTCCAAACTCAGCCATTTTATAGGTAACAATTCTTTTGCAAAGGGGGCTTGCTCAGACGTCTGTGAATCAAACTCTTTTGCGGAAACAAACCTAGCCACAATAACTGGGAGAAACGATGGAACACTGACACTTCAAGATTCTCCGATTGACGAAACAATTCTACTAAGCCAAATTGATCCCCCAGAGGGCCTTTCTCCTTTTGAGATTGAACAATGGACAGCCGATGCCCTATCCGCAGCAAACAATTCCTGGCTCAATATGATGAATATAGAGATTGAACTGGTAAATCTGATAGTTAATCTCGGGGAATTTGTCTGGCCATTGGTCCCTCTGCTCCTTTGGGTATACGCAATTTCAGAGGTCGTACCCAATAGGAATCTTGGCTTGAGGTACAGAGCTCCGAAATTTGGAAAGTACAAAAATAAAATTTCTGCTTTAGTTTCTACTAGGTCTCACACACTCAAAGAAGAATGGACAAAATTCGATGAGTGGCATAAAAATACAATTTCCTCTTTCCAGGGAAAATTATCTGAAACCATTTCAAAAAATAAAGAAACAATTTCTGATATTGTAAAAGGTATTCTACACAAGATTGTAGCTTTATTCCCAGGAGACCCCGAAAAGCATAGACAGGATATCGATTTGTATGGTAGGGAGAGTAAATCAGGTTCGATGCTATTCTTCCTCGCTTTGATTATTGTATTAATCCTATTCTTGATATGGCTGCCAATAGCAGAATCCGATAATTATAGATTCAAGAAAGTCCTACAGGTATCAAACGTTCTAATGACGTTATCGATTTTTATTCTGATGTCATTCTCTTTGAACTTACACACCGGATATACCGGAATGGTCAATTTCGGAGTTATTTTCTTTGTATCAATAGGTGCAATTTCTGTGGGCATACTAACCGCCCCTAAGGATCTCCACGGATATGAGTGGAATATTTTGCTGGCTACTTTGTTCGGGGTTATTTTAGCGGGGCTTATAGGCTGGAGTCTTGCATATCCTACCGCAAGGCTAAGGACAGACTATTTTGCAATCGTCACAATATCTCTTGGGGAAATTACGAGAGTTCTACTGGGAGGAGAGCCACTGCTGCGAGTTGGCTCTATTGGTCTCGCCATAGGAATTGCCGCCTATCCTCTGCCCCTAGAGAATTTCTGGTTTTGCGGGTCTGAAAGTGTTGGTCCGGACTCAACCTACTCAAATGCTGCGGATTGTCGTGACAGCACACTCTTGACTGACTCGCCGGCAAATCAGATTGGCGACCTACTAGGTCTAGGAGAACCGGCCCCATATCTCTTCTTGCTTATGTCCATGGCACTCATTTCAGTGTTTATTGTGTGGTGGCTTCTGGAAACACTGCTATCCTCTCCGTGGGGTAGAACTCTCAAGGCGATAAGAGAAGATGAAGAGGTTGCACAGCACCATGGTCACGATATACTCACTCACAAGGCTGCAAGCCTTGCCTTAGGCGCGTCTATAGCCTCTCTGGCAGGGGCGTTTTGGGCTTGGAAGCTGACTGGATTTGAACCGTCTTTCATGGCCCCAGCAAGATCCACTTTCCTTGTCTGGGCTGCATTCATTATCGGTGGAACTTCAAACAACCGAGGAATGGTCGTCGGAGCATTCATAATTGTACTGATGGAGTTTGTTTTCAATGTGCTAGTAGCCGGACAGGGCTCAGCAGATTTGCCCCTACACACAACAGCAGAAAGAATAGACATCTTGTTTGAGTGGCTTATCACCAGTCAATGGGATGTGGTGGGGACATTCTCTCTGGTTCTGATTGCAGGTCTAGCCCTCCGATATAGAAAGATGGTAGAGATTGGAATTTCCGGCTGTATCCTGTTCGGCTTTTCAGCAGTCGCACTAAGACAGAGATCAATCGATGAGTCATTCTTTGGTGGCGTTGTAAGTGCAGACATGCTCTATGTCAAACTTCTTCTCATCGGCTGCTTAATGCTGTTCTCGCTAAAGTATAACCCCAAAGGATTACTTCCAGAAGTTCCCACTAGGCCCGACAGGCCAATCAAAATCCGGAGTGATTCACAATGAGTTCGGTATTGAAAGTCGAAGGGCTGAGGAAAGAATTCGGAGGTTTGGTTGCCGTCCAGGATATTTCTTTCGATATAGGAGAAGGCGAGTTCGTCGGCTTAATCGGGCCAAACGGATGTGGCAAATCAACCACATTCAATTGCATTAGTGGACTACTGCACAAAACCGCGGGAACTGTCGAAATCTTCGGAAAGGACGTGACCGAGCACCGTCCGGATCAGATACAGAATTTAGGACTGACCAGAACATTCCAACACACAAGGCTATGGCGCCAGATGACGGTTATCGAGAATCTTCTTGTACCGCCAAGACATCAGTTTGGCTCTAGTTTCTCAGACCGAATCAAAGCACTCTTGGCTCCAAAATTGAATCAGCAGGAGTCCGATAGATTGGAGAAAGCATACTCTGTTTTGGATCAGTTGGAGGTGCCACACATGGCTCACAACCTTACCAGTGAACTGTCAGGAGGGCAGAGCAAACTAGTAGACATCGGTAGATCAATGATGGGCGATCCGAGACTACTTCTTTTGGACGAACCAGTGGCAGGAGTGGCAGGCCCTCTTGCTATGAAAATCTTCAATAATCTAAGAAATATTGTTGATGAAACAGGAATAAGCATTCTAATTATCGAACATAACATGGACTTCATCCTAAGACAGGGAGTGGACAGGATAATTGTGATGAATGAGGGTCGAGTATTGATGCAAGGAACCCCAGAAGAAGTTCGTAACAACAGGCAGGTTGTAGAGGCCTACCTGGGGTCAGATGGTATGTCGGGAGATGTAGAAGAGTGACTAGAGTACTGGAAGTTAGCGCTCTCGAAGGCGGCTATGGCTCTGTTCAGATTATCTACGGAATTGACATACATGTAGACGAAGGAGAATTCGTGACAATAATTGGGCCCAATGGCTGCGGCAAGTCTACATTCATCAAGACTATTTTTGGGATTGCAACATACTACAGTGGGAGCATACTCTACAGAGGAATGGACGTATCTGGATTGAGGACGGACCAGTTAGTAAACCATGGAATAGCCTATGTTCCACAGGTGGACAACGTCTTCCCATCTCTATCGGTTTTAGAAAACCTCCAGATGGGCGGGAACTCACTATCGCCCGGAGTTCTAGCAGAGAGGATGGAGCGGTCCCTGGAGATGTTCCCTGACCTCAGGAACAGGGAGTACGATCTGGCCGCCTCACTCTCAGGCGGGGAGAGACAGATGTTAGCCATATCCAGGGCACTAATTTCGGACCCCAAGTTCCTATTGTTGGACGAGCCCACAGCTGCACTGTCCCCACTCTACCAGCAGCAGATAATCGAGAGCATCGACTCGCTTAGGGACAGAGGAATCACGATTCTGATAGTCGAGCAGAACGCCAGACTTTCCCTTGCCAGGTCCGACAGAGGATACATCATCTCCAACGGCAAGGTAGTTCACAAGGGAGATGCCCAGCACATCCTGACCGATCCGGAAATAGGGGAGTACTTCCTAGGATCAACCGAGGACCACTAGTTACTCACTAATCCATCAGTGCCTTTGCCTGCTGTGCCCACATCATCTTCGAAACCCTCCCTGGCATCATTCCTAGCGCACCATTCACAGCATCTGCGGTTTCCGCATCCATTCTGGAGAGTTGGTCATAGGTTCTAATGCCTAGGACCTTCAGCTTTTTCTGAGTCTCAGCATCAACTCCTTTGATCTTAGTCAGATCATCCGACTTCTTGTCTCCAGCCTTACCTATCTGGGCCCATTTTATTTGAGCAGCACTCAGGTCTGCAAAGATCTCATGGCCCCCATCTTCGATGACGCTCGAAGATGCATTGTCGACCCCCTTCAACTCGAGCATCGTTATCGCCTGCTTGGTCCAATCCATCTCAATGACCTTCCCTGGTAACATCTCGAGCGCGTCATTCACTTTCTTGGCATTGGTTGAATCCATTCTGGACAATTGCTCGTAGGAGAACACGCCCAAAGAGTTGAGCTTCCTCTGGGTGAACTCGTCTATCCCGTTAATCAATGTCAGATCGTCAGATAAATTTCCTCCGAACTCACCAATCTTCTCCCAGTCTATTGAGGACCTTCTCCTTCCGACTCTCTCGAGAATCAGCAACTCCCTCTTCTCATCCTCTACCTCCGAGGTGATCTCTTGTACATCTTTACCAGCGATCTCTGCTCTCAGGATTGCATCTGCCAGCTTCCTCTTTGCCGCGGCAGCTTCGACCTTTGCCTCCCTTGCCTCCTCCTCTTCCATCTCTGCGATTAATCGGGCCTCCTCGGCCTCAGCCTCCTCGACCTCGGCCTTCTTGGTTGCCTCCTCGACCTCTGCTCTGGCTTCCTCAACCTCTTGCTCAGCCTTCTGAACCGCCTCGCTCGCCTCCATCGACTGGAGCTCTCTTTCAATCTCCTCCTCTTCTTTCTCCAGAGCCAACTCATCTATCCGAGCTTCCTTCTTCGAGGCTTCCAGCTTCTCTTTCTTCTTCGCAATCCGCACTTCCAGCTTCTTCATCTCGGCCGCGAGCAGTTCGATTTCTTCCTCAGGATCGTTCTCGAACTCGAGATTAGGCTCGTCCTCAGCGACACTCACCCCTTGCGATACTTCCTCCTGTACCTCAACCTTCTGTCCCTCATTCGGGTAGCTAACAAATCCGTCCATGAGTTCGAATACAATTTCCTGGATAACACTCAATGAATCCTTCATCCTATGTCCGTCATCTGTCTCGTAAAGAGTGACATTATCGCAGGATTGGTCCACCTTGCGCGAATAGCTGATGGGAACGACCTCATCGAACCTTCCATGCATTATTGCAGTGGGGTGTGCAGGAATTGGCCACGACATCTTTTCTGCGGATTCCATAAATTCCCATGGAAGAACAATGTCCAATTCGTAACCAGTGTATCGCCTTTCTCCTGTGGTTTTCCAAGCATTCCTACCCGTTTCTTCCATCCCTTCCCAGTTCTCCGCAAGTCCAAATGCAGGGGCTATCAACAGTAATCTGATGTCCTCATTAGGCCTCATTGATGAGGCGTTTGCCGCAGCTAGCCCGCCCATGGAAGAACCGACGACCAAGTCATACTCTCCTTCGTCCAAGTGCTTGATTAGAACGTCCGTCTGACTCGCGATGCTCCATCCTAGCTCAGACATCTTCGGTGCCGTAACCTTCCATCCCAAAGCCTCCCTCATGTAGGTGGGCTTGGATCCAGTTGGACTACCCTCGAATCCATGTGCGAAAAGCACTCGCACGACTAACCCTCCAAATCATGGAATGAGAGCTCATATGAATCTCTGCCGTAACCTCGACGGTTGCCTCGAAGAGGTGACCGCCCCTGACGACGTGATCATCATCTGAGGCTACAATGTGGATGTGTGTGAAAGCCCCATCTGGGCCGGGAGTCAGGTTGCCCTGCATCGAAAGTAACTCCATCGGCTCCTCAATCTTCATCTTCTGGTAAATTCCGTCAGAGTCAAGGAACCCTATTTCCGTTCCTCTCACCCTCCCTATTCCGCTTGTGATTGCTGCAGTGCTAATTCCATGATTGCTCAGACTCCTAATGGCATCATGTAATCCCTCCCCCTTGTCCAGCCTCACGAATAGGTCGCGACCAAATCGTCGAAACTCCATGCTTGTCGATTAGGGTTCTAGACTTCAATATCACCGTATCTAAATCAGTCCGGAGGACTAGCTTTCTAACTTGCAGTAGAAGTGAAAAAAATCCAGAAAAGCATCCTGAAGGAGTTTCATTTCTCCACTGGAATTAAGGGGGTTGGAAAAAGCAACCATACTGTTCATAGGCCGTGTGTTCCGAGTCCCGAAGCCCGGTGACGAATATGACAATGGCAGCACATGACGCTTCTGCTAGATGGAGGACCTTCCTTGAGGAGGCTAAGGAGTCAGAGGTCATGACATTGTTGTCTCGTCAGACCAACTTCCCCTACCTCTCCGTTCCATTCCACGAGATCCAGACTTTCGATCCGGAATTCGCGGAGGACGTACTGGAGCACCCAAAGCAGATCCTCTCTGCTGGCTCTAAGACTCTGATGGAGATTTGCAGAGAGAGGGGAGAGGAAATAGATGCTTTGCTACGGGTCGGAGAGCTGCCTGGAGACACAAGGATGCCCCTGCGAGAGATAGGTAGCTCGGACATAGACAAACTACGCAGCGTCGACGTCATTGTCACCAAGATTTCCGAGATTAAACCCAGAATACACAGGGCGGTTTTCAAATGCGAGTCGTGCGGTCATGACATAGAAATCGACCAAGAAAACGAGAGAGAATTGAAGGAACCACTCAACTGTCCGCAGGCTCTGGGTGGATGTGGGAGCAACAAAGCCGAAACTCGGTTCGATTTGGTACTCCTAAGTTCTAGAATGGTAAACAACCAGTGGATAGAGATTCAGGAGCAACCCGAGTACGTTCCAAGCGGAGCTCAGCCAAGGAGGGGGATGGTGCTTATCGAGGGGGACCAAGTCAACAAGCATCTCCCGGGTGAGAGGATTACTGCAAATGTAATCCCGGTTGTGAGAAGTGAAGTAAGAAACAGAAAGAAGACACCTATGTTCGATGTAATCTATCATTTGATAAGCTCCGAGCATGAGAGTACTCCGTTTACTGAGATTTCTATTGAAGAGGAGGATAGCGAGAGGATTATCGAGATTTCAAAGAGAGAGGACCTGATGTCCCTGATTCAGCGTTCTATTGCACCATCTATTTTTGCTACCGGTATACTAGGCCATGTGAAACGCTCCTTAGCGTTGCAACTCTTTGGAGGTGTGTCAAGGAAGCTGAATGATAAGACAAGGTCTAGAGGAGATATCCACATCCTCTTGATGGGGGACCCAGGAGTCGCCAAGTCCCAATTGCTTTCCTTCATCTCTGCACTATCTCCTCGAGGAAGATTTGCTACTGGCGGGGGAGTCTCTGGAGCAGGTCTCACTGCGGCTGCGGTCAGGGATGCATTCGGGGATGGCCGATTCGCACTAGAGGCAGGGGTCCTCCCACTATCGGATAGGGGGTTGGCTGCCATCGATGAGTTCGATAAGATTTCACCAGATGACAAACGAATGATGCATCCCGCAATGGAACAGCAAAAGGTCCATGTGGCCAAGGGCGGAATTACAGCTACACTACACTCAAGGTGCTCAATCCTGGCCGCTGCAAACCCGAAGGAAGGACGATTTACCAAGAGGGGAATTAATACAAGTGTAATTAGGTCATTCAAAGAGACAGGGCTACCACCTCCACTAGCATCTAGGTTCGATATCATCTGGATGATCAGGGACGAAGTGCGGATCCATGACGATGAGAGAATTGCCAGGCACATACTCGACAACAGGACTTCGGGAAAGAGTGAGGCACAGTTGGAGAATACGATCGAACTGGGTCCATCCGAACTAGACGAAGAGTCATTCATCATCACCTCTGAAAACGGAAATGAGCACCTATCCCAGGACTTCCTAAGGAAGTACATCGCATTCGCTAAGAGAACAGTACACCCACAGTTAGACGAGGATGCCAAAAATGCCTGATAAGACTAACAGAAGCCCATGCCAGGATGCACCTCCAAGAGATAGCAACCGTAGATAATGCAAAAGTGGCTTTAGCCGTCTTCAAACACTGGAGAGAAGAATCGGGAATAGAGGACGAATCAGAACTGCACTCAGGGGTCTCCGTGAAAGAGCGTTCAAACAACTCTACTATCATGAATATAGTTAGGAAATTATGCCAGGAGAAAGGACAGGCGGAACTGACGGAGATTTACAATATCGCAATCAATAGAAAAATCAGCGAAGCCGAAGTCGATAAAGTCGTGCAGAAAATGAATCAAACTGGTGAGTTATATGAATCATCTTCTAACCCTCTCGCATGGCGATTTGCCCGTTGACCCTATGAGCACAACCCCCTCCCAAGGAATTGTAATGGAGCCGTTAGGAGAAGTCAACAATCCTGCACGTCTTGATCCGGTAGCTCTTGGATTCATGTGCGGGCTGGAGATTCATCAGCAGTTGGCTACCGACAAATTACACTCTAGAATGCCGAGCGAACTATTCGACTACAAGTCCGAGGAAATCCCTCATCACTGGCCGCGTTCCACAAGAAGGCTCCGAGCTTCACAGGGAGAAGGAGGGAGTACAGATGTAGCCGCTAGATTCGAGCAAAGGAGGAATCGGACATTTGAGTATGTTCAATCTCCCAATGCCGGCCTCATCGAGTTGGATGAGTCGCCACC
>LULP01001011.1_pt1 | contig 13315 bp, 15 predicted proteins | sample 728111 | NCBI WGS metagenome assembly LULP01 (sample SAMN03860286, study PRJNA289734) | marine metagenome | biome: seawater column; feature: ocean; material: water; isolation source: Red Sea water column Station 149 - depth 25m | place: Saudi Arabia: Red Sea | collected 2011-10-15 | depth 25 m
ATTAGTGTTGTAATGAATATGTTGATTTTTAGCATATCCTTTTTCAACACAGTACTCTAGTATCTTAAAATGATTTTGTATCATGAAAGGTTCACCGCCGGTAAATTCAAAAAACTCAACGTGTTGTAAAACAGGTTGAATGTCAGTAAAAAATTTCACTTCTCTTTTTGGCCATCCACCTTCTTTTAAATTTTTCTCTGCAAAAGGGTTGGGGCCATAATCCATTTCTTCTTTGGCCCATTTACTGGAGCTCCAGGATCCACATATTCTACATTTTAAATTACAAACGTTTCCTAACTTAAAGTCTATAAACTTTAGCTGTGGCTCGCTGTCAGGTGTCCAATTATCTAAACTTACATTCATTTTATAAAAAGTGTGCATTCTTTTACTCACTTTTCCTGCATCTTCTTCGGACCAACATCTTGTACACATCTCAGGACGTTCACCTTCCTTAAACTTTTGTCTAAGGTTATTCATGTATTCACTCTTTTGAATTTTATCTAAACTTTGTTCGTACACCTTTGCCTCTGGAATCTGTTCATCATACAAACAACATGGACGGGCTCCACCGTTGACTCCGATCTCCAACGACGTCCATGGTAGCACACAGATGTTACTTTTTAAATATTTTTCCACCACTCTAATACCTCTGGCTCTCTAGCCAATATTTTTTTAATATCTGTTCCACGGATGTTATCAATACGTTCGCACTCCGCCTTGCCATTACGCCAACCTTGCTGACAAGTTTCTTTATCATATCTCTCATCATTACATTTGTGTTTTAGTAAATCATCTAAGCCCTCTATGTAAGACAAATTAAAAACAGTTTTTCTTTCATTTTTAACTTTTTGTTTAGCTTTGTCCACTAACTTTGTTAATAGTTTTTTTGGTATCCATAAAGGACTCATGTAAACATCAGGCGTGAAAGTAAAAACTTTTTTCAGTAAAAGAGGAACCTCTAGTTCTTTGTGTAAATCATACATATTGTCTAAGTCAAACAGTCCGGGAAATGTCACAGTCAAATCCAATTGTAGTTGTCTAGGATTTTTTACAAAGTTCCTAGCATATCGCATATTCTCCAACCACTTTTTGTAATCCAAACCTGTTCTTACGTATTCCCCTATTTCTCCGGTACCATCTATAGAAGCGTTTATTTGCCAGTCTCTGAACTTTGATAAAATATCATCAAATAAATTAAGTTTGAAGAAATTTATCCTACTCATGTTTGAATTATATCGTGCATACACAGAATTCGCGTAACCTAGTTCGACCACCCTTTGCATTGCCTCCCAGTGTATTTTCCACATCAATGGTTCACCTCCGCACCAGTAAAACTCTTTTATAGTTTTATTTTCAACTGCCTCCATGAACTCCTTTACCACAGTTTGATCATGAAACTGTTGTAGTTGTTCTTTTATATCTTTTCTTTCCCATAGTTTTTCCGTTTTGTATTGATCGGCTCTGCCATGTTTTTTGTTTTCAGTGACCCAAGAACTAGATAGCATATCTCCACACATCCTACAAGTAAAATTACATAAGTTGGAAAAACGGTAATCATAACTTGATACTTTCATTGTGGTTGCTCCGGTATCATCAGTAGAATCAAAAGCCTCGTCAATTTGGCTTCGGTAAAATCTGTTAAAATGTTGCCTATACACATTTGCATTAAGAAGTTTGTGATTGCAGGTTTGACACTGTGGTATCTCATTGCCGGCAAGTAAATTAAGTCTGACTTTTTTCATGTAGTCTGAGTTCCAATGTTGATCTAATGTTTTCAATTCTATTCCATTACTTTTTGGACCCTGTGAATCGATGTACTGTTTAAAGTTGGTTGCTTCTTCACTAGATGCACAGCATAACCTTCTCTCCATTTGTGGAGAAATAAAAGTGTGCGTCCATGGCGCCATACAGAACGTTTTGTTGCCTTCGTTAGGCTTTATTCTTTTCATAGTGGTCATAAAATTCTTTGAGCTCAGGAAACACTTCTAAAACATTTTCGTTCCGTAAGTTGTCATACCTTTTTGTGTTTTCCCAAAACATATTAGTTTTGCTTGTCATATCTTTTTCTTTCATCCAATTGATTGCACTTACAAATCCTTTTGTTGCCCTTGTGAGAGGATCTTTATCTGCCAACCATTTTATATGGTTGTTGTATTTTTCCTCGATTTTGTCCTTAATGAATTTAGGAAAGATATCCATTCTTTGCCAGATAGGATACTGTAACAAATTAAAATGAAAATCTTGTGGTTGTATAAGTTCCTGCTCTATCCAGTTGCGATGGAAGTCAGGTATATGGTATGCATTAATAAGTCCAACTGTTGCACTAATATAGAAGTCAACTTTAGGTGCTTCCTTTAACATACGTTTTCTATTGTTTACTATATCATTCCATACCGTTCCTTTTCTCATCAGTTCGGCCCGTTTACCCTCGGCATCCAAGCTGGCTCCAACTGATACTGAATCAAACTTGTTCCAAAGTTCTAAAACTTCCATGTCTTTAAATTTTAGTTTTGAAAAATTGGTATTGTATTGCAACCTTACGTGATACATTTTCCTTCTATCAAGTTCTTTTAAAATTCTATAATGTTCTTCCATTAACAATGGTTCACCGCCAGCAAAATAAATTTGTTCAATGTTATCAAATTGTTTTAACATCTGATCATATATGTCCAAAATGTTTATTGGAGCTCATTCGCATACTGAAGAATCCAGCCTTCTCTTGTTCATAACATTTGCCGCACTCTTTACTTGGCTTATTTTGAAGCATTCTTGTTCTCAGGGCCTTCATTTTTTCTCCGTTGAAAACTTCTTCCATGCTATCTTTATTAACGTTTCCAACCGGGTAAGGATCAAAAGCAAAACAACAAGGGTATGCACGACCGTCAGGATAGGCATGGAGGTGCAACCATGGCATCATGCAAAATGTTTTGCTGTCTATCAACAACTCCTTTTGCCTAGGAGTCATGTCTTTAATTTTTAATTCTACAGGTTCTTTTGCACCGTAGTCATAATTGTCATAAGGATTTTCTTTTTTATCAGAGTCCATTGTACCATTCTCCTATTATTGGGAAAGTTTTTTTAAAATTCTTTTTCCTACGCTCATCGTATTGTTTATAAAAGTTCTTGAAATCAGCACGTAATTTTGGTAAATCAAAGGATTCGCTGTGAGGAGTCTTCACTATGTCTAGATAATCAATCAATCTTGATGTGTGAGCTACCTCCATTGGCTCGAGATCTTCTATATTTTTGTCTAACCAACGTTGTAAATTTTCCTTAAATTTTGTTCTTAGGCTATCTGGAAGCACCAGAGGTGATTGAAAACTTGGGAATCTTAAAATATTTAAAGTGTAATTCAAGTCTACATTGTACACACGCCAAACATAAAGCGTTGACTGTACACATATTATGGATGCCAGCTGGTCGAATGTCTGGAAGATTTATTAAATGGGTATACCAAGTTACATAATTCATACCATCTCTAATATAATCTGCTTGTTCATAGGTTGCCTCATTGGAGGTATAAATGTGCAAGTTTGGAATATTTTTTATCTTGTTTAAAAATTTTACAAATAGCTCACGCTTAGGAACAAGATTAGAATTAATAGCTAAACGCATTTTTGGATTAACACGATCTTTCTGTGTTTCAAACCAATCCAGTAAACGCCATAAACTTGGTGACATCATTGGCTCGCCACCCGTGATTCTTAATTCGTCTAATGTTTTGTGTAAATCAGATTCCCACCATTTAAAGAAAGCCTCAACATATGGATTCTCTTCGGTGTCTTTGTACATTTGGGCTTTGTCGTGACTATGGGTAAAATGATTTCGACCATCCGATATTAAATTTTTATAACTTCCTTTTTGTTTTATATCACGCACCCATGTAGAACTAAAGGCTGGATTACAATAACTACAAGCAAAATTGCAAGTTCTGTCAAACGCTATTTCTAGTGTTTTTAAGTTAACGTCCGATGTGATAGGCGTAGTGCTGGCTTGTAGTAAATCTTTAGTATCGTAAATTTTGCTTTTATACACTCGGTCGCTGACTGCGTCTCGTTTCATGTCTTCAATTTTCCAACAATACTCACAACCTTTTGGTCTTTCACCCGCAATCATTTTTGCCCTGTCTTGTTTCTTTTGTGGCGTGTTATGTAAAAGTTTAGGATTTAGTTTTAGTTTTTCAATGTCTACTTGATGTGCTGGAGGGTGATGACAACTGGTGGTCATTCCGGATCCCAACCAAATAGTTGCATTGTACCATTTTGCTCCACAGAAGCTTGGACTAATGTTATCTAATATTTCTTTTTTAAATTTAACGTCTTCCATTCTTTTAATTTCCTATATTCTTGTTCTGAACATTCGACATCACTTTTTAAAATAATGTCCTTTGTCCATTTGTAATGTGTAAATGGTCTTTGTAAAAAATAAATTTACTCCAGTCTATTTGATTCTTTAGCATCTTTTCCGCTTTACTTAAATTTTTGTTTTTCAACACATCGGCTTTGTAAATCATCATTGTGTAATCTATATTTTGTTTTTGTAAAAACATTTGCACATAAAGTATTTTTTCCAATGTATTAAAATAATTTAAATTTTCATTTAAAAAGTATTTCTGATAATTTGTGTGCTGTGTTTTATCAGGATGTCCTCCGTAATTTATATTCCAATCATAGTCAGGTTCGGTTGCACCATTGTCATTTACCACATCATATCTATCTGTGCCTGACCACATAATATAAACATGATCAACTTTGTGTTTTAAAACTCCATGCACAACACTTCTAGCTATAGAATCGTTACTACTCGCAACCTGTCCATAGTTTATCACTTCAACATCGTTGAACCATTTTATAAAGTTGGGCCAACATTGCCATTTGTATTTGGTGAAAGAACAGCCGTTGGTTAATATTTTTTTCATGCCGATTTGCACTCCCTCCAAAAGTCATCCATTTCTGGAAACGTGTTTAAAAAGTTTGTTTTACGTCTGCGATCGTGTTCCGAGAAAAAAGCGTAAAAATTACTTTTTAGCTTTGCGTCAGCACTATAATTTTTGCGCCAATACGCTAAATTGCGAAGCATTTTTTGAATCTCAAAATCCTTGAATTGACCAAAGCCTAGCTCTTGACCGGAATTTTTTTCCATGTATTCTATGTTGGCTTTGTGTATTGCCTGATAACTTTCGGGCAGTAAAGTGATCTGTTGCCACGCGGGTTGTCTCAACAACGGTATGTCAAACCATATCCTCTGGTAAGTCTTGCTAAATTTTTGCCTCAACTGTTTGATATCACGTAGCAAATCTCCTAGACTGGTCACACTGAGATTGTTATATGTGATAATGAACGTGATCGAATTTCGGGCCGGTATACGTTCCAGAAACTCATGAACGTTGTCCATCATGTAATTGAAATCAAGGCCATGGCGTATGTACTCAGCCTTTTTGCCGTAGGCATCAACTGAAACAAATTGCATGAAATGTTCCACGTGTTGTTCCATGCATATCCTTTTGACCATGTCAAAGTATTTGTTTTTAATCTTTTTATCTGGTGGACACATATTGCTTGTGACGTTCAGATGTAGGTCCTTTTTGGGATTGTCAATCACGTAATCAAAAACTTTATACGTGTTTGGATCCATCATTGGTTCTCCTCCGGTCATCCTAAAATGTTTTAGGTTTTTATACAAGGTTGGCCACCAACGCCAGAATGCCTCTCTGTAAGGATTGACATCCCTATTGGGTATAGGCTTCCTTTGTCCTTGAAAATGTTCTGGAGCGTTGTGGGCCGGAGATGTGGGATATTGGCCATATCGGTCTATCTCCTGTGCCCACGTTGTCGAGAACTGTGGCGAACAGTAACTACACTTGAAATTACAAGCGTTGTTAAAGTTGACCTCAACATATCTCGGCGTCCATTCGCGAACAGTAACTACACTTGAAATTACAAGCGTTGTTAAAGTTGACCTCAACATATCTCGGCGTCCATTCCGAATCAATAGGATTGTCCTTGATTGACTCAAAATCTTGGGTCGCCCAGGGTTCACCTGAACGGTAAATTCTATCTGACGTGCCACCTGTGTCTTCGATGTTCCAGCAATAACTACAACCTTTGGGTCTGTCGCCTGCCAGCATCTTTTGTCTTTCTTCAATTTTTTGTGCTGTGTTGTGCAGTGCGGCTGGATTTTTATCCAATTGTGTAGCGTCTATCTTGTGTAGAGGAGGATGGTAACAACTGTTAGTCATGCCGTTGGTCAAGTGTAGACTGACCTGATTCCATTTAGCAAGACAGAACGTAGGAGACACTGTGTCTAGTCTTTTCTTGGCAACTTCTGCCGCTTTCTGATACGCACTAGTTTTCAAGGTCTTGTACTCCTCTATTGATGTGGGTAGGTTGTGTGAACTTAAAAAACTTGCTACTGCTGGCGTCCAACTCAGGCACGTTTAAATTTAGTTTCTGTTCGATCGAACCTTTGTATTCCACAAGTTCTTTGTCAAGATGTGACTTGTGTATGAATTCAAAACTTTCTTCTAGTATGTCAAGATCAAGATGACACGGTTCATCAATGATGGCCTGATCATAACAGCCTGCCCTTGCGCCTAGCATTGCATATCTGCCATACTCAACGTCTGCACCCACAGCCATCCAAGTCGTGAGTTTGGTGAGGTTGCTGTGTGGAATCATATTAGAGAACTGTGTTGGGTCGACCCTTTTGCCTTGATCCATACTGAGTTTCACGCCTTCCCTGTATCCTGCTAGGAATGCCTGCTTGGCCGATGTGTTTATCACCGTGGTTGAATAACAATTGTGTAGATTAGCATGTGGCACGGTCCAGCAAAAATCTTTTTTGCTCTGCTCATCCAAAGCATTTTCGTGAGTCTTCATTGCCAGGCATGTATCTTTATGCCAACCAACCAGGCCACCGTTGCCATAAACCAGTCCGTTAACACTGTTCTTGCCACGCCACCTATGCACGTGTTTTGGATCAGTGACGGACCAGTCCAAGATATTCAATAAAAAACTTTCATCTATGATGTTGTCACCGTCGACACTTATGAAAAACTCTGTTTCGGCCTTGTGTGCCGCGGCCTTGTGTGCAGAATCAAAACCCTTAACTCCATGCACTCGCTTGGCCCATGGCACTTTACTCAAAAGGTCTGCAAAATTTTCCTCACAGTTTGGCTCTTTGTAACTGATAAAAACAAAGTCAAGTTCAGAAATTTTTATTTTGTCTGCCATTTGAATGCTTTGTCTCCTTCCGTTGTTGGCCAAAATGGATTATTCTCATAAAATTTTATGCCATCAGATGATTCTACAAGTTGTGCTTGACGTTGTTCTGGTGGCACATTTGGTTTACGGCATATGATTGCTCCGTTGGGTCCTTTTTGGCAAAAATAATTGCTTTCTCCAACTCTTTGTATTTCAAGTTTCTTAGGCAGATCAACTTGTAAACTTTGTCCTTCGATTTCAACAAAGTGTTTCTTCTCTGCCTTGTCCTTAAATTTTTCTAATGCTTCAAAAAATCCTGGCATCTAATTTCTCCATAGTGTCCTTTTCGTGATAGTGCCATATCCTGGACTGTCTGTGTCCTCCAAGATATAAGGCATCATCCTGCTTATAGGTTTGTAAAAAATCATTATTTTTGTATACCGGGGGCAGTCCATTGACATCATTTTTATTATGCACAAATTTAAACCAGTCATAGTCTACTTTCATAATTTGTAATGGATCTAACATTTTATTGGCTAGTGCATACACAACATCAGTGGTTGGCTCCTTGTCAAAACAATTTTTTAGGCAATGATCTCTCACATAGTTCCAATTTGTTGTTATGTTCTTACAAACAAGGTAAAACTGCATGGACCAAATGCTTTTGCGAAAGTAATGTAAGCCTGAATAAACATTTGGCAGGTCATTCTGATCAAAAAGTTTTCTGTATTTTGTGTTTTTTACTACGTCGTCTTTGTAGTTTCTGCAGTCATAGGAGTGAACCATGTCCCATTGATGCAGGTAGTTCCACCACCAATCTGTTGAACTTGTGAAAATCATGTCTGCTTCTAATTTTATAGTGTGTGTGAATGGCGACAACTTAAATACTTGCCATTCTTTCTCGAATTTGCCTTTTGAATCTCCCTCAAATGGCACAGTTTTGTCGACATTTTTGAATTTGTCTATGCTTTGTTTGTCGGTGATAACACAGATCTGATTATGTCTGTTATGACTTTTGATACTTGACGCCAGTTTGTTACTAGCCTCAATGTAAGCATCTCCAAAAGCCAACCAAACATAACCTCTATCCGACATTGACAAACTCCTTATCCATTACGTGTACATCAGTGTTAGATATGATGTTAATTTTTTTGTTGTATTGATATATGACCGAATCATCTGTGACATCAAGCACGTCAAATTCATGAGGCAACATGTTCATAGGAGTTGGAATATACTGTACTGAAGATAAATGTCCATTCAACTGGTGTAGTGCGATTGCAAAAGCATAATCATTCCTGTAGTTCTTGAACTTTATACGGTATAGATTCCTAAAGTGCGAATAATTTTGTTGGACATGTTTGATCATGTCAAAAATAAGTTTAGCATTTTCACTTTTTTCAAATATGACCACCGTTGCCCACACAATTGGCAATATGCTTTCAAGTTTGCCTTGTATCCGATCAAGTCCTGTGATGTCATTAACTTTATTGTGTAACAAAAAGTCATAGTCAGTGTTCAAAAGTTCCAACAGGTTATCAGTGAAACACATATAGTCACAGTCAAGCAGTATAGTTTTTTCATATGGACTGTAATCAAAAGCATTGGCACGTTCCATGTTGTACCATGGAATGTTTTTGCCTCTGTAATATCTGAAATTGTTTGTGTTCTTATTGACAATCTTGTAGTTGACATCTACAAAATTTAAATCTTTACGAGTGTCGGCGTCTGTAACAACTGTCACAGGCAGTTTCAAATTTTTTTTGATAAGGTCTATAGACCTTTTTGCAAGTCTGCTGTATTTCGTTTGCTCAGTGTCGAAGCAATATATTAAAACACCTGCGTCCACTACCTTCTCCTTTGTAAGGAGTCATGTAATTGGCTGAGTGTGTTTAAAGTTTCTTGATTTCTTTCTATCAATTTTTTTAGAAAGTCATCCGGGTCTTTGATCAAACAAGGATTATCATTAGTATCTAACAAATGAAACTCTTTAGCATGTGCTTTTAATGTGGACACAGTGTTTATTGTTTGCGTGTCCGCTCTAAAGAGACGTCCATTGTAGGCCATTATTTGTCTTGCTTTCATCTTTTCCAAACTATTTCTTTTGGTAAGATTAAGATCGTGTGCAAGATCAGAGTATTTTTTTAATTTGCCAATATCCATAACTCAATTATAACAATAATTATGGAATTTTTCAAGTGTGAAAAAATTATTTCTTAGTCGTTGTTAACGATTGCGTTGGATACAGCAGTTGTAGATATGTTAGTGTATACTGTACTCAATCCTTGTGCTGTTGTAGGATCAACTGTGTGGAAAGCAACGTCAGTTGGGCCTGCCGCTTCTGCCTCTACGGCAACTCCACTTGTGTTGTTGTTAGTGTAGTCAGTTCTTGTTGAATCGTTTAGCAATATAGAAACTTTTAAAGTTACTTGGTCACCTTTGTTGCCTCTTGCATCAGCGTGTTCACCGTTGGCCTTTGCTTCAATTTTGATTAGAATGTCACCATCGTACGTACCACCTGACTCTGTTACTGTCATTAGTGTCTGATATGAAGTTGTTAGATCAAAGTAACCTAAGTTTTGATCTCCACCTAAGGTTTCGCCTGATCCAGATCTGGTGTTTGTGGTTGCTCTCAAATCAAAATTTCCTAAGGCCGAAATACAGTTTCCTACTGAGGTGTCCTTACCTGTGGAATTTGTTGCTCCATTAGTAATTTTTACTCTTATTGTGCCGCCAGCGTTGAAAAAGAATCTTGCTTCATCACCGCCTTGGAAGTTAAATCTCTGTTCAACTATGTGTGATGTATCAAAAACAGCAGAGGCCACAATTGATGCGTCCTCACTACCTTCTGAAACCGCTGTTGCACTAGTTGATCCACCCTTGACTTCATTTTCAAGAGATAAAAGATCTGCCGCCAAAGCACTCACAACTGCAATTGGATCACCTGCTGTTCTCGCCGCAGTTGATGATAATGAGTCGTTTGTGTGATTTGCCACGTTGTCCATGGCTGTGAATAATGAATTCCATTGTGCCGCTGTAACAGTGTCACCTGCTCCAACAGTTGCTAATTCGGTTTGACCTAGGCCTACGTTACCTGTCCCTGTGCCCTGTATAAAATTTATTCCAAATGGAGATGAACTATTGTTTACAAAGTTATTATATTCGTCATCTAAAATTGTATCACCTGTAGTATATGCCATTTTCTATTTAACTCCTATTACACATTCAGTAAGTTCCGTTATACTGGAGTATTTAGTCTTAATAAGTCTTCCAATCACAGAAAACGCTGTGCATTCGTCTAATTTGGCGACTTTTGCTTCACCGTTACCTGCTGACACAAGTCTTTCACCTGCATGTCCAGGTCCTTTTACCTTGACCCTTACACGTCCTTTTAGTGCAATCATTGGATGTGAATCGTTGTTACCAGCATCTTTATTCATTAAGAACGCAGGTGCTTCGGAAACTACTCCAAACACCCTGGTTGATTTTTCATCAACACACTTTGTAATCTCTTGACTACCACCCAACTCAACAACATCACCTACCTCCATAGGTTCGTCCGCGGCATATCTTTCTGCCAAGTCAGCGTATTGTGCCGCTGTTGACGTTGCGTGTACAACATTTGCTCTTAGGTCAACAAGTGTTGGAGCGGACATTTCATCCCCGCCTCCGGACTTGAACGCTGTAAAGGCTCCACCGGCGTTTCCAAAAGTTGTAGTACCGTCATCAGCAAAAGTTTCATCCCATACCCAATATAGGTCTTGCTCTGTGACTGTGGACGTTGCCCCTCTGTTTATTTTCAAACCTGAAAAGTTTGGCATTGCGGCCGCATTTGAAATATTTCTGTTTACTTCAATTATGTTATCTTCGACTGTTAATTTGGTTGTGTTGAAAATAGTTTGTGTGCCAGTTACTTCCAAGTCTTTTACTTTCAATGTGCTGTTGGCACCATCTAATCTCATGACTTCAGTGGTGGATCCACCATCGTTAACTGTAAAAATTATGTCTTTGTCCTGTGTTGTCTGTGCAATCGTGAAATCGTCACTAGATAGTTTCATGGTGATATCAGAACCTGAACCAATTGTTATACCATCATCATTTAAAACACCTAGAGTGCCTGAGGTTGTATCATTGGCATTGGATCGCAAATAGTTGGCCGCCGCCACTCCGCCTAGTGCATCTGAGTCTGTAGAAGTGATAATGTTATACCTTTTTTAATAGTTGCAAATCCAGATATAGAAGTGCCTGGCGTAAATTCTTCTGCACTTACAATTGCAACATTTGTATCGTTGGTTACAAATCTTAAAATGGATTTTTGAACGCCTACGTTGTCCTCAATTGCTTCAGATACTACTTGTGTTACTCCTGATCCTGAAACTGTTGTTGGACCAATCAGCGTCCATGCTGTACCTGTGTAAATGTAAAGTTGTGTGTTTGCTGTGTCAAACCACATATCACCCAACACCGCATTGGTGGGTGCCGTAGCACTATTTGTGGTTGATCCAACTGGCTTAAATTTATTTCCTGTGTATACGTTTATTTGATTGTTTAAGGAATCGTACCAAAGTTGTCCTTTTATCTTATTTGCAGGCGCACTTGTGTTTGAAAAATTTTCAAGGAGTTTTACAAAGTTTTCGTTGAGACGTTCACCAAATCCAGCATAACCTTTTCCGATCAGTGTAAGATCTGTTGTGGCAGTGTCGATAGTGCCATCGGCCAAAGTTTTAAGGGTGGTCCCTGCTGTGTTGTTTATGGTGTACGCCATTTACTTCCTAGTTTGATCCGTTATCTCGGACATGTGTTAAAAATGACACGTCACCCAACAATTTAATCAATATGGTTGCTGTCTCAGGACTCAATATCGCGTCTATTTTTGCGATCTCCTCAGCAGTCAACACACTAGAATAGTTGTTGTTTATGTAGTCACTTACTTCTTGCTTTGTTGCCATGTTTACTCCTACTTGTAATTATCTAATATCGGGATCATAAATTTCTAGCCATTTGCCAAATCTATGCTCCACAAAAGGTCTTACTACAAGACCTACCACAAAACAGAAGGACTCTCCTATCCATCTTGTGAATTTTCCTAATATATCTCCCTTGGATCGTTTGCCCATTTTGTAAGCAAGTTCATTTGCCCTTGCCTGAGCAAGTGCTCTTATCACTTTGATCACTAACTTACCAAATTTTGAATCTTTCTGTTCTGCCTTGTTCATGTATTCAACCAACGGACACGCCCAGAACCAATATCCGATTTTCAAAGTTCTGCCAAGATATCTCACACTAAATTCTGTATCGATTTTAAGATCATCCATTGTAAACATACCTTTGTTTTGTAGCCATGTACATATTACACGTCCACCTCCACCACCTCCTGACCCTGGCGTACCCGAAGATGAATTACCTCCTGAGTCACCAAAACCGGCCGCTGTTGAAGTAAAATTTAATCCTGAATTGAATATGGCTTTCCATTCGCTACCTATTTTGACATAACCGGCTGTTATTTTTTTCCAAACACCGCCTGCTTTAAAAAATATATCGCTAATGGACTTCCATGTGCCCCCAACTTTTAAAAATGATTGTCCTGACACTGTGAAAGTTATTATTGCTAGACCATTTCCGCCGGCCTGTCCTGATCCGCCACCGACTGCCACACCTGCTACGTATCCTGATTCACTAGTGCCGCCTGGCGCAGTGCCTGATCCATTGTCCTCTGTTGATCCACTACCTATGCCGTAATTTGAACCTGAATTTCCTCCGGCTCCACCTGAATCTCCTGATCCACCGCTACCGCCTTTACCGCCTGAGTCTCCTCCGCCACCTGCACCACCACCTCCACCGTCTCCGGTGTGATTGGCTCCATTTTCTCCTAGTGTTGTTGGCGAGGCTGTTGTTGCTGAATTTGTTCTTGTTGTACCTCTGCTTGGTCTTTCTGTAACAGTTTTTCTGCTGCTTCTTTTGCAAGTCTTGTATCAGACGGTTCAGCTGATATACCTAATGAAGCAGCTTGGTCTCTAAAACGAGGATCAAAGGGTCCTTGTGATTGTGTTACAGCTGCTGCTCCTGTTGCTATCCCTGCTTGCGTCGTTGCTTCAGCTGCTTTTGTTGTTGCT
>LULP01000805.1_pt1 | contig 13297 bp, 14 predicted proteins | sample 728111 | NCBI WGS metagenome assembly LULP01 (sample SAMN03860286, study PRJNA289734) | marine metagenome | biome: seawater column; feature: ocean; material: water; isolation source: Red Sea water column Station 149 - depth 25m | place: Saudi Arabia: Red Sea | collected 2011-10-15 | depth 25 m
CTGAGGGTTTGTGAGCACGTTTGCAGCAGCCTCAGCAAAACAAAATGGCATGAAAACCATACCTTCAGGAATTTCTCTGTCACTTCTGACCTTAATAGCCAGTGATCCTCTTTTTGTTTTAACTAAAACTTGATCTCCAGGATTAATTGTCATCCTTTTCATATCCCACCTATTCATACTGACTATTGCTTCAGGTTCTATATGATCCAAAACATTTGCTCTTCTTGTCATAGAACCAGTGTGCCAATGTTCTAATAATCTTCCTGTTGTCAATATCATCGGAAAGTCGTCATCTGGTAGCTCCGCTGGTGGTATTAATTTAGCAGGTACTATTTTTCCTCTTCCGTTTGAGGTAGGAAAATTTTCATTGAATATAATTTCATTTCCAGGTTTGTTTGGATCATCACAGGGGTATGTAACAGAGTTTTCATTTTCTAGTCTTTCATAAGTAATATTTTTTAGAGAAGGCATTACTTGTGCCATCTCATTAAAAATATCTCTTGGATGTAAATAACTCCAATCTAAACCCATACCTTGGGCTATGGCTTGTGTAATCCACCAATCTTGTCTCGCTGAACCAGGAGGTGGTACTGCTTGACGACCTAATTGAACTTGTCTGTTAGTATTTGTATAAGTTCCAGTTTTTTCAGCATGCGCTGATGAAGGTAAGATTACATCTGCATGCCAGGCAGTTTCAGTCATGAAAATATCTTGAACAACTAAATGGTCTAATTTAGCTAATGCTGCTCTAGCATGATTTTGATCAGGATCTGACATTGCAGGGTTTTCGCCCATAATATACATACCTTTAATTTCATCTTCTAAAATTTTGTTAATAACTTCAACGACAGTTAAACCTTTTTTATCATCAAGACCTGTCTTCCAAAAATTTTCATATTTTTGATGGATACTCCCATCTTCAACTGACTGGTAATCAGGAAAGACCATTGGAATTAATCCAGCATCGGATGCACCTTGAACATTATTTTGTCCTCTCAGAGGGTGTAACCCTGTGCCTTCTCTTCCAATCTGTCCTGTGGTTAAAGCCAAAGCAATTAGACATCTAGCATTATCTGTTCCATGCACATGTTGAGATACTCCCATGCCCCAAAAGATAATGGATCTCTCTGATTTAGCATAAAGTCTGGCAACTTCTCGTAACTCTTGAGCTTTGATACCACAAATAGCTTCCATTTTTTCAGGTGAAAAATCTTTTATCTCTTCTTGTAATTTTTCAAAGCCCTCTGTTTGTCCTTGAATATATTGTTCATCATAAAGTTTCTCTTCAACAATGGTAAATAAAAGCGCGTTGAGCATTGCAACATCAGTGCCCGCTTTAAATTGTAAGTTATATGTGGCATGTTTTGTTAAGCCTTGTTTTCTTGGATCCATAACAACTAACTTGGATCCTCTTTTTGCTGCACGTTTTAGATATGTTGCTGCAACCGGATGGTTTTCAGTAGGCCTTGCACCTATAACAATGACACAGTCAGCATCAGATGCTGACATAAAAGGAGCTGATACAGCTCCAGAGTTTACACATTCCATGAGTGCTGCAACAGAGGATGCGTGACATAATCTAGTACAATGATCAACGTTATTTGAACCAAAACCAACTCTTACCAATTTTTGAAATAAGTAAGCTTCCTCATTAGAACACTTAGCTGAACCAAAACCTGCTAAACTTTTTGGTCCATGATCCTCTTTTAAATTTAAAAGACCAGATGAAGCTCTTTCAATTGCGTCTTCCCAAGTAGTCTCTTCAAAATAATCATAGATATCAGCATCTTTAATCTCAAGATTTGGATCTTTTTCAACACCAGGTTTTCTAACTAAAGGTTTAGTAAGCCTTCCATCATGATTGATATAATCAAAACCAAATCTACCCTTTACACATAATCTATTTTCATTGGCAGGTCCGTTTTTACCATCAACGTACAATATTTTATCGTCTTTTACGTGTACTTCAGTTTGACATCCTACACCACAATAAGGACAAACACTCTCTACTACTTTATCTGAATAAGAGTCTCTTTTCCCCTCATTATCAACTAAGGAGGACTCCATTAATGCTCCTGTTGGACAAGCTTGGACACATTCTCCACAAGCAACACAAGTGCTATTACCCATTGGGTCATCTAAATCAAATATTACCTTCGCTGTTGATCCTCTATAGGCCATTCCGATTACATCGTTTACTTGTACTTCACGGCAAGCTCTAACACATAAATTACAATTTATACATGCATCTAAATTAACACTCATCGCTTTATGAGATCTGTCTAACTCTATTTTATCTTTACTTGGGAAACGACTATCAATAACACCTAATTTTTCAGACCAATTCCAAAACTTTGACTCAGGGTCAGGAGAATTATTTTTTTCTGGTTGATCAGACACAAGAAGTTCAAAAACCATAGAACGAGATTTTTCTGCTCTAGCCGAGTTAACTGTAACCTCCATGCCTTCAGTAGGTTTACGAATACACGACGCTGCAAGAGTTCTCTCCCCTTTAATTTCAACCATACAGGCTCTACAATTTCCATCTGCACGGTAACCTGGCTCAGGTGAGTAACAGAGATGAGGGATATCTATGTTATTTTTTTTTGCGACATCCCAAATCGACTCATCTTTGTTGGCTACATATTCGTTACCGTCAATTTTAAATTTAATATTATCTGACATTAGTTGGTTACCTCCTCTGGGAAGTGTTTAATAACAGAAAGCATTGGATTTGGAGCAGCTTGTCCTAAACCACATATAGAGGCGTCCATCATTGCCGATGATAATTCTTTTAAAAGGTCTACATCCCAAGAAGATTGGTTCATAAGTTTAAGAGCTTTTTCAGTTCCATTTCTGCAAGGAGTACATTGACCACAACTTTCATCATGAAAAAAGAACATTAAATTTTTTGCTATATCTTTCATATTATCTTTGTCAGATAAAACGACTACAGCAGCTGAACCAATAAAACATCCATGCTCTTGTAGCGTGTCAAAATCAAGGGGAATATTATCTAATTTTGCAGGAAGTATTCCTCCAGAGGCTCCTCCAGGTAAGTATGCTTTAAATGTATGTCCCTCTTGTATACCACCACAATATTCGTCAATAAGTTGTTTTATTGTGACCCCTGCTGGAGCGAGCTTTACACCTGGGTTTTTTACTCTTCCCGATACGGAGAACGTTCTTAGACCTTTTCTACCATTGAGGCCATGACTACTGAACCAGACAGCACCTTTTTCCAAAATCTCTCTTACCCAAAAAACTGTTTCGACATTGTGAATTAGTGTTGGTCTACCGAACAGTCCCACTTGAGATGGGAATGGAGGTTTATGTCTTGGTAATCCTCTTTTACCCTCTAAACTTTCTAACATTGATGACTCTTCACCACAAATGTAGGCGCCAGCACCTCTTCTAAAATGAATTCTTGTTTTAATATTTAAATTTTTTTCTTCTAAAATTTTAATTTCTTTCTTTAAAAACTTTATTACGTCAGGGTACTCATCTCGCATGTATATATATACATCTGTTGCCTCAACTACCCATGCAGCTATTAACATTCCCTCAAGGAATCTATGAGGATCTCTTGTAAGATAATGATGGTCTTTAAATGTTCCTGGTTCACCCTCATCACCATTAATTGCCATTAATCTAGGTTTATTTTCTGCTCTAACAAATCTCCATTTTCTGCCAGTTGGAAATCCTGCACCACCAAGACCTCTCAAACCTGATTGCTCCATTTCTTCTATGAGCTTCATTGGGTCTTTTTTATTTTCAATACAATCTTTTAGAATTTTATATCCACCATTTTTTACATAATCGTCATAGCTAATGTAATTTGGTATAACTGGTTTTGTATCTTGCTCCTTTAAGGCTTTTTGAACTACACTTACATCTGCGTTAACAAAATGTTTTTTTCCTACTTCAACCACTGGTGCTTGATGACACCTCCCCATACAAGGCGCTCTAACTACTCTTACATTAGAAGATACATTGTCACTTAAATTTTTTTCTAAAGTTTTGCATCCGTTCATCTCACATGTAATACCATCACAAACTCTAATTGTTGTTTCAGGTGGGCTGATATCATCCTCTTTATAAATATCAAAGTGAGCATAGAATGATGCTGTTTCGTAAATTTCAGTTAAAGGTAAATTTGTTAATTCGGACAGTGCTGTTAAATGTTTTGGTTTAAGACATTTATAATGGTCTTGAATTAAGTGAAGGCTTTCAATAAGCATATCCCTTTGTCTAAAATATTCATTAGGTATAAGGTTTTTAAGATCATCAATTGACTGGTCATCACTTTGGCGACCCTTGTTGAATTCTAATGCTTTTCTTCTACCAGAACCTGGATGAATCTTACTTTGTGAGTCTTTCATTTGATTTAATTTAGTAATTTTTTATTAAGTTTCAATTATCAATAAGTAATTAATTGATAAGTATTACTTATTAAAGCTTTTTAAGAATTTTAAAAAGTTATTTTTAATGGGTGATGGACGATTATCATCAATATGAACTATACCTACCTTATGAGATATTTCAGGAGAAATTAATTGAATAAAATTTGTATTCTCATCGTAGTTAAATGACTGAGTAAATATATATGGCATAATTGTTGAAAATTCCGAACTATTTACATGAGAGTAAATATGAGTCATAGAGTTTGACTCAATTAATACCCGCGGGTTAATATTATTTTCTTTAAAAACAGCATCTAATATTCTTCTAAATTGATTTTCTTTAGAAATTAAACATAGATCTAAATTACCAATTTCTTGCCATTTTAATTTCTTTTTATTTTTTAAATTCTTTTTTTTAGATATGAGAAAATATGTTTCTTTATATAAAGGTATCTTCTCAACTCCTAATATTGGTTCATTTTCTAAATAACTTATCCCTAAATCTAATTTGAAATCATGAAGATTTTTATCAATTTCATTAGAAGACATAGAAATTACTTGCAATTTGACATTTGTAAATTTTTTAACAAAACTATTTAATAAAAAAGAAACTTCCAATAAAGCAGTAGGAATAACACCTATTCTTAAATTTCCAGTTAAATTGTTTTTTAACTCGGAGCTTAACTGTTTTATATTAGTGTACTCTTTGACAATATTTTTAAATCGTTCCTTTAAAATTTCCCCCTCAGAAGTTAATCCAATATAGTTCTTTCCTCTTTTTACTAATCTAACCCCTATTTCATTTTCTAGAGCTTTTAGCTTCATAGATAAAGCAGGTTGTGATATTTTTAATTTTTCTGCTGCTCTATTGAAATGTTTTTCACTATCTAAAGCTAAAATAATTTCTAAATTCTTTATTTCCATGTATTTTTAAAATAAATATATATGTAAATGGATTATTATCTAGATACTAAAGGCTTTGAATGCCCTATACCTGTCTTAAAAGCTGAAAAATTTATAAAAAAGTTAAAAAAAAATGATGTTCTTACAATAGAAAGTGATGACCCATTATCACAATTTGACTTTAAAAATTTTTGTGAAGAAAAAAAATATGAGATCATTTCACTAAAAAAAAATGGGAATTTAGTAAATATCAAATTTAAAATTCAATAAATCTAATCTTTTCGCCTTTTTTAATTTTATCATTTCCTTCAGGGACAAACGCTAGCCCATCTGCCTCAGAAAGAGAAATTAGTTTTGCAGAACCTTTTGAGTTATGAGTATAAAGTATATTTTTAGATAATTTCACACGATAAAATTTTGTTAAATTAGATTTTTTATTTTCTGAAAATCCAGATTGGTAAAATTTGGTGATGCTAGAATTATCTTTGCGAGAAGGATCTATAAATAAACTTACTAAAAAAAATAAATTAGTGAAAACAGCTAATGGATTTCCTGGAAGTGAAAAATAATAATTGAATTTTAGTTTTGAAAAAATTACAGGTCGACCTTGACTTAGAAATGACGATATGTAATCTTTAGAGCTAAATGAGGAGCCACCTGAACTAATTATAATATCAAATTTATTTTGATTTTTTTTATAAAATTTACCAACTTTTATTTCATCGTCTTTTAAAATACCTAAGTCATGAACACTTATATTAAATTTCTTTAAAAAATGAATTATTTGATATTTGTTTGAGTCATATACTTGATGATCTTTTATTTTTTTGCCAGATTTTATTAATTCATTTCCTGAGGATACGACAGCAACTCTCAAAGTTTTATATACCCATAAATTTGTTATCCCTACTGATGAAAGTAATGCAATTTTTATGAAATCAATTTTTTCATTTTTTTTTATCAATATTTTATTTTTTTTTAAATCCTCACCTTTTTTTTTTATATCTTTATTAGATATTTTTGAATATTGGACTAATAGATTTCTCCCCTCAACTTTTGCGTTTTCTAATGAAATAAAATTTTTAAAGTTTTGTGGGATAATACCTCCTGTATTTATTTTATAGGCTAAATTGGGATTTAATCTTTTATGTGAATGTCCAGCATTTAGGAGCTTATTAGATATTGACACTTTGTTGAGATTTTTATTAGAAACAATATAACCATCTAATCCTGCAGTATTTTGTAAGGGTAGATTTATTGGTGAAGTAATTGTTCTTGATGCTACTGTATTATGTGCTTCCTTTAATTTAATCTTAGACTCTTGAAATAACTTCTTTTTTTCCCGAATAATTATTTTTTGCGCAAGTTTGAAAGATATTAGCCTAGGAGTTTTCATAATATATTTTAGAGGCAATTTCTTCTATTTGACTGTGATTAAAGGTCTGAATTGGATGATCGATATTATCGTCTGTGACGATATATTTAACATTATTTATAGATTTGTAGAGGTAGTCTTTGTTATTTTTTTGTAAGCTTACTTCTAACTTTATCAAATCATCAAATCTCTTAAATCCCTCAAATATTAGCAAATCACAATCTTTGTTAATTTCTACCAGACGTTCTAAATTAATATCTGACTCAGCTTTCTCTTCTATGAATGCAAGTCTCTTATCTGATACTAGTGTAGTTTTATATGCTCCGGATTTTCTAATTTTATAGCTATCTGTATTAGGATGATCAATGTCAAAAGAATGGTGAGCATGTTTTACAACACCAACTTTTATTTTATTTTCTTTAAAAAATTTTACTAAATTACTCACTAAAGTAGTTTTGCCACTATTTTTCCATCCAATAACAGCTATTGTTTTCACCTTGTCACCATAATACAATCAAGAAAAAAATGACAGATTTTTTAATCAAACCTAGTGTAAATAACAGATCTTTATTTAAATTAAAAAAATCAATTAATGAAAAAGGCGAAATAACAAAAATTCCAATCATTGAAGAAAAACCACTCACGCTATACTTAAACAACCAAGAAATAGTGACAATAATGACTATAGGAGATTATCCAAAATATTTAGCTATAGGTTATTTGTTCAATCAGGGAATGCTTAATAATATAGACGATGTAAAAAAGATTGAGTTTCATAAAGACCTAAAGACAGTTGTTGTGAGAACAAAGAGTAAAACTAATTATGAAGAAAAATTAAAGAAGAAAGTAAATACTTCTGGTTGTGCACAAGGGACTGTATTTGGAGACTTATTTGAAGAAATAAACACCATTTCCTTGAATAAAAAAATAAGAATAGATCATCAACAGCTTATGAATTTATCCAAAAAAATTAATACTGAGCCAAGTTTATATTTATCTGTAGGTGCAATACACGGTTGCGTCTTATGTCAGGGAGATAAACCTTTGTATTATTTTGAAGATGTGGGAAGACATAATGCTGTTGATAAAATTGCTGGTTTGATACTTGATAAGAAAATAGACGCAAAAGAAATGTCTTTTTACACTACTGGCAGGCTGACAAGTGAAATGGTATTGAAATGTATCAAAATGGAAATACCAATACTATTATCTCGATCAGGTTTCACTGCTTGGGCAGTTGAAATAGCTAGAAAGAAAAATTTAACAATGATTGGAAGAATTAGAGGTAAACGGTTAAATATTTTATCTGGAGAATTCAGATATACCAAAGATGAGTAAGCTTGTATCTGTAATACTAACGGGTGGTAAATCCTCCAGAATGGGTTATGAAAATAAAAGTTTTTTAAAAATTAAAGATAAGTGTTTTATTGAAATTTTAATAGAAAGTCTTCAAGAAAAGTCTCATGAGATTATTATTAATGCTAATAGAGATATCAGTAAGTACAAAATATTTGGTTATAAAGTTGTAAGTGATAAAATTGGCGGTTACAAAGGGCCACTAGCTGGGTTACATAGCGCTCTTGATCTATATAAAAACTCAAAAGAGGATTTATGGTTTGCACTTTTTCCCACTGATGCCCCAATAATAAACACAGGTATCATAGATAATTTTATCTCAATTACAGAAAAAAAGAGTAAAGTTTATATTTGTAAGATTGATAATATTATCGAACCAATGTTTTCTTTTTGGTCATCAAAAATATTTACGGAATTAAATGAAGTCCTTTTAAAAAATAATGGTTATAAAATTATGAAATTTGCTGAAGAAATTGGATTTGATTATATAAATTTTAAAAAAAATAAAAAAATAGAATTTTTTAATGTAAACGACAAAAATGATTATACAGAACTTCTAAGTTTTTGAAAAATTAACTAACAAAGAGCCCTTATCATTAATTTTTTTTTCAGAATGACGATATCCTCTCTCATTTAAGTAAGGAACTAAGTCCCTAAAATTTATGTATGTAAAAGCTGGTAAGCCTTTTCCAAATTTTAAAGGCTCTATAGTTATAAAAATTTCATCAATTAAATCAGCATATAAGAAATAATCATGAACACTTGTTCCCCCTAAAATTAAAACACTTTCTTTGCAAAGACTTTCAAATTCATTCCACTGATTAATATCTGGATTAAAATAATATTGATTTATTGAATTTTTAATTTTTTTGATTTTTTGGTATTTTCTAGAAAAAATAATTCTTGATCTAGACTCGTTTGGATTTAATTCATGAGTCTTTCTGCCCATAACTTGCCATTTATGATTCTTTATTAAATTGTCTAAGTGTTTTTTGTCTTCCAAGCTAGTCCATTCAAATGGATTATCACCAGAATATTTTGCAATAAAACCATCGCTTGAACAAGCAAATGCTAAAGTGTATTTAATCATTAATTTATTTTATTAATTTTAAGTATAATATTTTATTTCAATATATGAATTTTTACCTACCTATTGCTGAAATATCCATAAATATTTATATATTAATTTCCCTTGGAGTTGGAATTGGTTTTATATCTGGGCTCTTTGGCATAGGTGGAGGTTTTATATCCTCTCCTCTTTTGATACTAGTTGGCATTCCTCCAGCTGTTGCAGTTGGAACTACAACTGTTCAAGTATTCGCCTCAACATCAACTGGTGTTGTAAGTCATTTTCAAAGAAAAAACATTGACTATCAGATGGGCTTAACAATGGTTATTGGTGGATTAGTGGGGACACTTTTTGGTGTATTAATTCTAAATAATTTAAAAACTATTGGTTTAATTGATAACTATTTAAATAGTATCTATATAATTCTTTTAATTATAACTGCTGTATTTATTCTTTATGAAACAGCTAAAGTTAATATCGTACATAAAAATAAAAAATTTAAATTACACCAGCATTCTTGGATACATGGACTTCCTTTTAAAATTAAGTATAGAAAATCTAAACTATATATAAGTGTACTAGCACCACTTTTAATTGGTTTTTTTATAGGCGTATTGACAGGGCTAACTGGTATTGGTGGTGGCTTTATACTTATTCCATGTATGATTTATTTTTTAGGTATGAAAACTATTTCAGTAATAGGGACATCTCTATTTAACATCACGATAGTATCCTTTGTATCTTTATTTTTGCAAATATACATAAATCAAAATATAGATTTTGTATTGGCTTTAGGATTAATAGTAAGTAGCTCTATTGGAGCTGCGCTAGCTGCAAGGATAGTTGATATACTTGATCAAGAAAATTTAAAGGTTACATTTGGTATGTTACTATTAATTATTTCATCATTTTTAGCTTATGATTTATTTAGAACACCTGAGAACTTATTCATTATCAATTATGTATAAATATATTTTAATAATCATATTTTTTTTTAAAATTGGTTTTGCATCTAATTTTTCCTTAGATCAATTTGAAATTGAAATAAACTCAAATTTTTTAGGAAAAGAAGTAGTTTTATTTGGAAATAAAGATAAAGACAGTGATGTCATCTTCATTTTTGAAGGAGAGAATAAAAAAGCTAAATTGACGACAAAAGTTAAAGAGGGTTTTTTATGGATTAACGAAATAAAAGAGTTGAATAATCAACCTAGTTTTTTTGCGATCTTCACTTCTCCCAAAAAGACTTTGAATGAAATTTTTTTATTTTCTAACTTAAAGGATAGACATTTACTAATCAGTAATCACTCTCTTGAACTTCATAAAATAAGAAAAGCAATGAATGTAAAAAATTTGTACATAGAAGAGGAGCTTGAAAGTTTAAGTGGAAATTTATTTTTAAAAAAATTTTTGATACCAGATAATATCTCACCTGGAAATATAAAAGTTTATATGTACGAATTAAAAAACAATGAAATTGTTAAAATGGTATCTAAAAACTTGCAAATAAAAAAAGGAGGAATTTCATTTAAACTGGAAAAGTTGTTAAAAACTGAGTCTTTTATTTATATTATAATTTTGATTGCTATATCATTATTGCTTAGTTTAGTTACAAATTTAATATTTAGAAAAAAATGAAAAAAAATAATAATAGAAATTATTTTGTAGTTATTGATCAAAGTGCTGAAATGTGGACTGCAGTTAAATTTGCTATAAGGAGAGCAAAAATAACTAAATCTAATATTACTACTGTTAGCTTTATTCAAAGTGCAAGCGAAGGTATGATGCTTACATCAGGGGCTGAAAAAATTTTGGACAAAGATCAGGTCATAACCGAAAAATTAAAACACAAAGAAGTTCATAACTTCATCTCAGATAAATCAAAAATTAAAGCAAAATCCGAAATATTTAAATATAATGAGATTGATGAGTTTATAAGTTTCTTAAATAAATATTCATCTAACTCAACTATTATTCTCGCTACAAGTAAAGATATAGGCAAACCAGGGCCCTTAATTGACAAACTTATATATGAAAAATCTAACTCGTTACATTGCCCTCTTGTTATAATTAATGGTAATCTCGATGATAAAGATATTGAGAAGATTATTTAGCTGAATAAAAAAGATTTTAAAATTTGTGTCGTATGCCAAAGACCATTTAATTGGAGAAAGAAATGGGAAAAAGTATGGAATGATGTTAAATATTGTTCAGAAAAATGTCGAAGGTCAAAATCAAAAATAATAAAGAAAAGATAGCAAACTTACTGTTAAGTATTGGATGCGTTAATATCGACTTCAAAAAACAATTTACTCTTACATCCGGCAAAAAAAGTCCTGTTTATGTTGATTGTAGAAAATTAATTTCATTTCCAAAAGAAAGAGAATTAATTATTAATGAAATGAGCAAACAGATTAAATCGAAGTATAAAGATAATTCGACTATTATTGCTGGAGGCGAAACGGCTGGTATTCCCTACTCTTCCTTTCTGTGTCAAAAGATGAAATATCCAATGATATACATAAGAAAGAGTCCCAAAGGGTTTGGAAAAGGTAAGTTAATAGAAGGAGAGTTTAAAAAGAATACTCAGTCAATATTAGTAGAGGACATGGCAACTGATGGAGGAAGTAAATTACACTTCATAAGGGCTTTAAGACAAAATGAACTTAAAGTTAAAGATATTTATGTAGTTTTTTACTATGGTATTTACCCTAAAGCTAAAAAAAATATATCTAAAATGAAAGTGAATTTAAATTATCTCACATCCTGGAGAGATATATTAACTATTTCTCCAAATTATATTTCAGATAAAGATTACGATAATTTGAAAAATTATTTAGACTCTATTTCAAATGGAAAATAAAATTATAAGTATTGTTTCAGGAGGTTTTGACCCAATCCATCCCGGACATATTATGATGATGAAAGAATGTCTAGATTTTTCTAATTTTTTAATCGTAGGTGTAAATTCCAATAAATGGTTAATTGATAAAAAAGGCAATTTTTTTATGGATATTCAACATAATTAAAGTTTGGTGTAGGTGGCAATCATAAAGAGTCCTCTAGTTCTGATTTGTTAAAAAGATGGAGTGAATACTCTAAAAACTAAGGGCTAAGGGTATACGATACCCAATCATTATCTTTAAACTCAAAGACTTCTCTTTTGTGAATTCTATGAGGCATATCCTCCCAAAACTCGATTTTTGAATATTTTACTATAAATCCTCCCCAGTAATCAGGGCGAGGGAAAATCTTTTTTTCAGGATATTTATCTTTATAAAATTGAATTTTACTCTCTAAATCATCTCTTGATTTTAAGACCTTTGATTGATTAGAAGCCCACGCCCCTATTCGACTTAAATAATGTCTTGAATTAAAATATTTATCAGAGGTTTCTTTTGATACTTTTTCGACTTTACCCTCTATTCTTATTTGCCTTAACAAGGACTTCCAATGAAAATTTAGGCAAACATTAGCATTTTTTAAAATGTCATTCCCTTTATTGCTCTCATAATTTGTGTAAAAAATAAAGCCTTCATCATTATAATCTTTTAATAGAACCATCCTTGAGTGAGGGGTATTTTTGTCGTCAACTGTCGATAGACACATCGCATTAGGATCGTTGATCTCTTTTTCAGTGGCTAAATCAAACCATTCTTTAAACTTAATAATTGGATTTAATTTATCTGACATGGTATGAGTATTATATTAATTTTAGCAAAAAATGGATTTAAAAAATAAAAAAGGACTAATAATGGGAGTGGCTAATGATAAGTCCATTGCCTGGGGTATTGCTCAACAATGTGCAAATTTTGGTGCTGAATTAGCTTTTACTTATCAAAATGATCTTTTATTGAAGAGAATAGATCCTTTAGCTAAATATGTAGGTTCTAATTTATTGATACAATGTGATGTTAGTGATGAAGGATCGGTAAAAAATGCTTTTGAAAAAATTAGAGATAAATGGGGAAAATTGGATTTTTTTGTTCACGCTGTTGCGTTTGCAGATAAAAATGAGCTTAGAGGTAAGTATGTTGATACATCAAAAGAGAATTTCTTAAATAGTTTAAATATTTCTTGTTATTCCTTCACTGAGTCTTGTAAATATTGCTATGAATTAATGGATAATGGTGGGAGTATTTTAACATTAACTTACTATGGAGCAGAGCAAGTTATGCCCCACTATAATGT
>LULP01000320.1_pt2 | contig 13263 bp, 26 predicted proteins | sample 728111 | NCBI WGS metagenome assembly LULP01 (sample SAMN03860286, study PRJNA289734) | marine metagenome | biome: seawater column; feature: ocean; material: water; isolation source: Red Sea water column Station 149 - depth 25m | place: Saudi Arabia: Red Sea | collected 2011-10-15 | depth 25 m
AAGGTAGTTTTGCCAATCATTTAATAAGGGTAATGATTCAAAGCCTTTGAATAATATTTCTAGAGATTTTTTACTATTTAGATCTACTCTTTCTGCAAGATTATTTGTATGTATCCATAATTTAGTATTTTTATTTTTTCCCTGCTCTATTTGAATCATTGGGAGCATTGGAGAATTATTAGAATTCCAACTTTTGAATAAATAAGAGTTTTTATCTGTAAGGTCTATCCTCTCCCTTTGTTCTATTTTTTTTGATTCAATATGATTTAAATCGTATGATTTAACGATATTGCTTTTAGATAAAACAAAGTCTGTATCATAGTCTTCATTATTGTTTAGTTTTAGTTCTTGTATCACATGACCTAGTCCTTCTTCTTGACCTATGGGGAATCTATCAATCTCAACTTTTACTATATTCTTATTGTCTGGATTGAAAGTGTATTTTTTATTCTCTTTTGGAAGTTTAATTTTAGAAAGGATCCTATCGTCTATTGGGATTGCATATACATCATTGTTTATTATTTCTACTTTAGAAAGAAGTATTTGATTTGATCTTTCAAGAATACAATCAACTATTCCTTCAGGTGATCTTCTTCTATATCCCTCTTTTATTATCCTTACTAAAACTTTATCTCCATTCCATGCATAGTTAAGTAGATTTTCTTTAATGTAGATATCTTCTTTGTCTTTTCCTCTTACAGCAAAGCAATAGCCTTTGCTACTACATCTTATTTTGGCGACAAGATGATCATTATCCTTTATGCAAGTATATTCATCATTTTCATTTTTATTAATTATTTCAAGTTTTTCTAGAGCTGTTAAAGCAATATCTAATTTATCCTTATCAGATTTCTTTGTTATTTTTAATAATCTGCATAATTTTTTATATTCTAACCCTTCTGACTGATTAAGATTATCAATTATTGAAGATGATGTGAACATGATCTAAATGAAATTATAAATTAATTTAGGGGTATACACTTCATTATTACACCTTATTATCCAAGCTTAAAACTAATTATTTTCTTTCTCTTCTTTTTCTTCTTTTTCGATGGTGAAAGAGTTGATAAAAAGCCTTATACCAATGATGAAAAATGTAATGGACGCTATTGACTTAAGAACTACTTCGGGTAAAAAACTTGAAATAGAACCACCTGTTAAAGCTCCTAGTAAACTTGCAAAAACAAGTGCTGAAGAAGATCCTAGAAAAACTGCTAATGGTTTATTTGAAGTGCCACTTATAGTTAAAGTAGCTAGTTGAGTTTTGTCACCTAATTCAGCTATGAAAACGGTTAGAAATGTTGATAGTAATAAACTTAAAACCATTTATAAATAATTTTTGAATGTTTCATAAGCTAAAAATATACTTATCAATATCATTAAAGTACCAGTAGATAAAGCAAATTTGCTAGGAGATATTTTTTTTGATACCCATTTACCAATAAGAACTCCTACTATGCTAGAGCTTATTAATGCTAGAGAACTTCCAAGAAAAACAACTATTGGCCTGCCCGATTCAGCAGAAAGCATTAATGTGGCTATCTGAGTTTTATCGCCAAGTTCAGCAATAAAAATTGTTGTAAAAGTCGTTATAAATATTGAAAAAAAACTTTTTTCTAGATTGTTTTCTTTTTTTTCTAATTTACTATTCATTTTCCTGAAACAGCAATTCTAAAAGTTTTCATCTCTTTACTTTGGTATCCATAATTTGATGAAATATGTTGTTTGCAGCAATCTATTAAAAATTTATCACCAGATTTCAAATATCCTTTAAATGAAGTTGAAAATTCACTTACCCGGCAAAAATGTGGTCTGGTTTCATAAATTAAGCATTTTTTATTTTCTCTGTCCAGGTTTTTACACCAACCGTCTTTAGCCGTCATCGAATTTATCAAAGCTATATCTTCTTTGTTAAGTTTGTTAGCCAAATCGCTTCTTTCGTTCAAGTCGAATTTACAACAAGCTCCACAATTTTCTATACATGTCCATGATTTCATAATTTAATTCAATCTTGTAACGTATCAGTACAGTTTCGTCATTTATTTGTAAAAATAGTATCACAAAACATATTCATTAATCATGGCAACACTTATTCCTTTGGCTGTAGTTGCGTTAGCAGGACCAGCAATAATTGCTCTTGTATTTTACCGTAAATAAAAGAAATTCTTTTTGGTGACTTATCTGGAGGGTGTTTATTGGGATTTAGATGGTACCATCGCAAATACTGAATTAGAGGCCCATTTACCTGCTTTTAATAATGCTTTTAATGACCTTGGTATTGATTGGAATTGGGATACTAATACATATATAAAACTTCTGAAGATAAATGGGGGCAAAAATAGGATTGCTTATTACGCTAAATCTAATAATGATAATTTCTCAGAAGATTTAATTCTCAAAATTCATGAAACAAAGCAGTTTCATTATTTAGAAATTATAAAAAAAAATTGCGTTAGTTTAAAAACTGGTGTTTTTAGATTAATAAATGAATTACATAAAAAAAAAGTAAGACAATTTATTGTTACTTCAAGTTCAAGAATCTGTTTTGACAGGTTATTTTTTGTTCGCAAATTTTATTACAAAATTTATATCTGAAGGTAAAAATGAGTTGATAATGGTCCCAATAATTATTATTTTTATTGAAATCATTATAAGAATTAAACCTGCCGCAAGTTCAAAGTTTTATTATCTATGGACCGTAGTTGATAAATTAAGAATTGGTGCAATTTATGCCGTTATACTTGAAGCATTTAAATTAGGATCTTAAAAGCTACTCTTCTTCTTCTTCTTCAATAGGATAAACAAATCCTTGAGCTTTCCCAGTTAAAACTGATTTACCTAAAGATATAGCTTTTTGAGCTGCTATTGCTGCTTTTCCTTTCCAAACAGCGTGCCTTTGGTTCCTTTTGCTCTTTGATTTTTTCTTCTTTGGTACAGCCATTCTGTTTCTTTATTTCCATATAATAATATAACCTTTAACTGGTTATCTCCAAAACTTTTGAGTATATTCTGTTTATATACGTCAATTTTTTAAATAAGCATATATGCTTTATTAATCACTTATAAAGATTAGTGTTTAGATCAAAATTCTCATATTCAGATTCTAAATCAAGTTATTCGGATCTTCTAGAAGATATAGAGACGGGGAAAATAGAATCAATATTTTTCTATCCAAGGCAGAGAGAAATTGATGTTCTGTATAAAAATGGCGATAAATTTAAAATACCTATCCTTTACAACGATCAATTAATCCTTGAAAAGGCTACTGAAAATAAGGTAGATCTAACTATTAACAATAGTAGAAAAGAAGCCTCAGCTGCTAATTCATTTGCTTCAATAAGTCTTTTCCTGATTTTCATATTAGCTATAGTCTTAATCTTGAGGAGTACATCAAAATTGGCTTCCAGAGCTTTTGGTTTTACCAAAAATCAAGCTAAATTTGTAACTATTGATGATGTAGAAACGAGATTCGATGATGTAGCTGGCGTCCCTGAAGCCGCTGAGGAATTAAAAGAGGTAATAACATTTTTGAAAGAACCAAAGAAATTTGAAAATCTTGGAGCAAAAGTTCCTAAGGGAGTTCTTCTAATAGGCCCACCAGGAACAGGTAAAACATTATTAGCTAAAGCAATTGCTGGTGAATCAGGAGTGCCTTTTCTCTCAATATCGGCATCAGAGTTTGTAGAACTTTTTGTTGGTGTTGGAGCAAGCCGAGTTCGTGATCTATTCTCTAAGGCTAAGGAAAAATCTCCTTGTATAATTTTTATTGATGAAATTGATTCTATTGGTAGGCAAAGAGGGTCTGGGATCGGAGGTGGAAATGATGAAAGAGAACAAACCCTTAATCAGCTTCTAACTGAATTAGATGGTTTTGCTGATAATTCTGGGATTATTGTTTTAGCAGCAACAAATAGACCAGATATTTTGGATGCAGCATTATTAAGACCAGGTAGATTTGATAGAAAAATTGAAGTAATGCTTCCAGATTTAGATGGAAGAAAAAAAATTCTTTCAGTTCACTCACTTTCCAAACCACTTTCAAGCGAAGTTGACTTAGGATATTGGGCTTCTAGAACAGTTGGATTTTCGGGAGCAGATCTTGCAAACTTGATGAACGAGAGTGCTATTCACTGTGCAAGAGACGAATCTAAATTAATCAGTGATCTTCATATAGAAAATGCTCTTGATAAAATTACCATTGGCCTGAGAAGCTCATTAATAACTTCTCCTAATATGAAAAAAATTATTGCTTATAACGAAGTAGGTAGAGCAATTGTATCTGCTGTGAGAAATGGAATTGAATCAGTTGATAAAATTACGATTTTACCTAGATCTGGATCTATAGGAGGATATACAAAAATATGCCCTGACGAAGATGTAATTTCTAGTGGATTGATTTCAAAAAAATTATTATTTTCAAAAATTGAAATTGCTCTAGCTGGAAGAGCAGCAGAAACGATAGTTTTTGGTGAAGGTGAAATTACACAATGCTCCATAAATGATATCTCTTATGCGACAAATATCGTAAGGGAAATGGTTACAAAATATGGATTTTCAATTATTGGTCCAATTTCAATGGATTCTGATAATAATGAAATGTATTTAGGAGATGGATTATTTAGAAGAAAGCCTCTCATAGCAGAAAATACCAGTTCTAGAATAGATAATGAAATCATAAATATTTCTAAAATTTCATTAAATAATTCAATAAAAATATTGAAAAAAAATAGAGTCTTACTAGATAAATTAGTTGATATACTTTTAAATCAAGAAACTATAGATAAAAAAGTTTTTAAATTAACAACTTCTAAATTGTTGAAAGTTTGATTTAATTGCTTTAAATTAAAAAAAATATTTTCTTGATAATTAAAAACAATACAACGAAGTTATTAGTTACACTTTCATTTTTACTTATTCTTCCATTTGTACAAAAACAATGGTTTAATTTGTATTCACTCAATATTAATGATATTTCCTTTTATTCAATCCTTTACTATTTGAGCGGAGCAATATGTCCATCTTTGGTGTATATAAACTCTTTAAAAAACTATACAGATTATAGTTTTACTAAGGATAAAATCCATAGTAAAAAAATAATTAAAGGAAAAAGATTATTATTCTTAGTAGCAATAAATTTAATATTTCTCTCTTACTTAATAGCTGATTATATATATATAAATTTTGATCTTATAATTAATTTATTTCTTGAAGGAATTAATGTCCCAAAACCGGATATTCCACAGTTATGTTTTTTCATATTTTTAATTTCTATCCTATTAATTTTTAAGAAATCTAGGTTTCTGTTAAAAAAAATAATATTGGTAAATTTTATTTTGATTTCTCTCTATCTTTGGCATCTTCAAATTAATAATATTAGTGTTGATGATCAGTTTCATATTTATAGATATTTTGGTTTAAATGACTTAAATTTAATTAATCTTTTTATCCTAGTCGCCATAGAAATTTCTTTTTATACGTGGTCCTTCATATCATATAAAACTAATTTAAGCGATTGGATCGTGCCCAAACCTCAAAAAGGGGATTTTATCCCCTTTTTGAATATATTTATTTTTTATTTTTTTATAATTATTTACTACTCATTACTTACTTAAATGTTTCTAATTCTCCTATAGCGCAGAAAAATATTCCTTACTACCTTTTGGGTCCTCTAACATTGTTTTCTCCCCGGGGGTCCAGTTTGCTGGACACACTTCATCGGGGTTTGCCGCAACGTATTGATAGCCTTGAAGAATCCTTAGCGTTTCATCAACATTTCTACCTACAGGAGCCTTGTTAACAGTCGTATGCATAACTACTCCTTCGGGATTGATAAGAAATAAACCTCTATCAGCCTCCCCATCATCATTTAGAACATTGTAAGCCTGGCAAATTTCTCTTTTTAAGTCAGAAACTAACGGATAGTTAATATCACCTATACCACCTTCATTTCTTGGGGTTTGTATCCAAGCCAAATGACAGTGTTTGCTATCAACTGATACCCCAAGTATTTCCGTATTAAGTGCCGAGAAATCTTGGTATCTATCACTAAATGCAGTGATTTCAGTTGGACATACAAATGTAAAATCTAGTGGGTAAAAGAATAGAACAACCCATTTACCTCTTAGACCTGAAAGTGTAATCTCCTTAAACTCTTGATCATATACTGCTGTAGCACTAAAGTCTGGTGCTTCTTGGCCAACTCTTAAGCTCATGAAAAAATTTGTCCTTATTTAAATTATGTATGGTCTGAATGACCGTAATAAGTATTATAATTTTATTAATAATGAATTAGCAAGTTTTTTTTTAATTCAATGAAATGGCATTATTCCTTTACTAGGAAATTTACAATTTTGAATCACAATAAACTTTTAAAAAATCTCAAAAAGGAGTTAATTAAATATCCCATTAACAGGCTTGACAATAAAAATTCGAATTAAAAGAAATTTTATTTTATTTAAGATTCCTTAAAATTTAACTCTCTATAATTAGAAATATTCTTTTTAATATTTTTAATTATGGCTAAATATATTGAAAGACTAAAGGAAAAAGTTAAAATAAAAAAATTTGATTCTAATCAGCCAATTGGAGCTTGGATTTTCGTTGTAATTTTGAATATAGTTGGATTTGCGGGTTATTTTTACTTAAAGGTAAATCATATACAACTAGGTAGTTAAAAACTTATCTTATTTCCTTCTTAATTGAGCGACAAAAATTTTTTAGTCTTTCATTCCTCGTTAAGTCAGGTAAAGTCCATATTGATTCTGTCTCAGGTAATGGATCTTTGCTCCATTCTTTGAATTCTTCCATTATCGAAGCATTATTTAATTTTGATGTATACTTTTTTCGTTTTTTTAAATATTTTCTTATCACTGTAAGATTTGCCTTAATATATTCCCTCATAAAAAATAATTAGTCTTATATTAATTTATCATTTAGGAAGTTCTTATTTAAAGAAAAGATTAATTAGACATTTTGAACTGCTTGAAAAAGTCCAAACGAATAACCTCCTATTAGAATCCAGCCAAGTACGCTTGATATTATTGTAGATCTTCTATTATGTCTCCTTAAAGCTGATTCAATCATTTCATTAACTTCATCTCTATTAAGGTAATCTTTCTTGGAGTTTTTTTTCATTTTTTTTCTTTTTACAATAAACGAATTTATAAGAAACTGAGCTTAAGATATTTTCATATAAGTAAAAGTTTTATTTTTGATGATTTTATAAATATTTTTTATATTTAGCATAAAAAATATAATGAAATACTTAAAATTATAATATAAAGTATTTGAATTTAAAGATCATAGCTTTTTATACAAATAATGAATATTAATGATAAATCTGTTTTAGAAATGCTTAATAAACTTATTGTTATTAATAGGCTAAATAAAAGTCAAATTCTTCAAATGGTTAATTTAGTTTCAATATCAAATGATATCAATGATTTAAAGGATAACTTGAAATGGGAAAGTTCTAAATCATTTCATCAAAATATCTTAAATACATAAACTCATTGTTTGATAATTATTAATTCTTGAAATTTACATAATAGATACTTAATAGTTAATTCAATTAATTAAGAGTTTTATAAATAATTTATATAAGCTATTCAAATAAATTTTTGATAGTAATTTTTCTTATAAGAAACTTGCTCTTGATTACTATAATTAAGTGTTGTTTTCTTATCCTTGCTAAATGATTTAATTAATATTGTAGAAGTGATTATTATTATTAGTATTATTAGTAAATCTCCAACAGTAATCCCTCTCTCCTTTAGATTCATGATAAAACATATATTTTGTTTAAATATAGCCTTTATTATTTAATAAACTAATATTTTTTACAAACGTGCTAAAAACACATATGAAGGAAATATAAAAAGAATATAAAAATATTGAGACTATAACCTTTTAAGTCATATAAAAAAAATAGATGAATTCATTATATGGAAGTCAAAAAAAAAATTAGTAGTTCTAACACTCCTTATTTTTTCTCTAAAGAGATGATTATCACAAAAAAATCACTTAACGAAAATCAACTCAAATTTACTTATCAAAAACAGTTAATCTCAGATCTAGATAATAAGCACAAGGAATGGTCAAAATCGATTAACAGTAAATTTTAAAAGCTTTCGTTGATTATATTTAAAAGTTTATTTCTTTTAATTGTATTTTTTTCTTCCCAATTAAGTGTTACTTCATCATTAATGATAGGTTTTGCTTCATAAGCTAGATACCAAAGAATAAATCCGACAGGAAATAATAAAATATGCATAGCAAAATTAGTTGACTTAAATCAAATATAGTGCAACACTTATAATGTGCAAGTGTCACACTAATTTTTTTTATTATGCCCTCTCCGAGGAAAAGAATTGGTTTTTTGCCAAGTGAAGAAGTGCATGAAATTATTGAAAAATTGTGCACAGCTAATGAGTTTAGTCAGTCAAAAGTCACAGGTTTATTGGTTGAGGAAGCGTTAAGGTCTCGAGGAGTGTTAAATGAATCTTATGGTCAAAATCATAATAATAATAAGGATTTTATAAACTTTTCTTTTGATCACGAAACATTTTCTGAAAATAAAAAATCTTCACTTAATGTGGACGAATATGCAGTTAATAAAAAAGTATTATCTGATGATATCAAAATGATGCATGAATTTATTGAGTTTAAGTATTTTAAGAAAGTTATGAAGCGAAATAACAACATTATTGAATAAATAGTGTCACACTATTAATGTTTATATAAGAATGCTTTTCAATGGAATTTAGAAATTAAACAGAGATAAATATTTTTTAATATTTCTAATCAATTTCTTAAAGAAGGATCCAATATAAATTGAATCTTTAAAAATTCAGCGGACTAAATCCTCGTGGAGATATGAACCTTAGCCCGCTTTAAAAAAATAGCAATAAAAAAATATAAATACAATAAGTATGTAAATTTACTTTTGATTTAAAATTGGATTATAAAAACTCTAAATATAAATGGCAGTAAGTGAATTAAATGAAGATACACAGGATCAAATATGTGATCTTCTTGAAAATCTTCAGCAAATAGAGAAACTTAAAAATAAAGATATACGAATTTTGCTTGATAAGGTAGTAAGAAAATATGGAGGAAAAGTAGTAAATAAATGAAACACCTATTAATCCCACTATTAGTTTTGCTTCCTTTCTCAAATGTTGTAAATAGCTCCCACTTAAATAATCAGAGAGAACTTATAGTCACCTCAGAAAGCACTAGGGAATCAATCGAGTTGGCAAAATACCTCAAAGATAATGGTGTAGTTAAATATTCAGCATATTGGTGTCCTAATTGCCTTAATCAAAGTGAATTATTTGGTAAGCAAGCTTATAGAGAACTTAATGTAGTTGAATGTGCAAGAGATGGCATAAACAGTCAAACTCAATTATGCATTGATAAAAAAATTAAAGGGTTTCCCACATGGGAAATAAATGGAAAACTAATTTTAGGTGTACTTTCACTAAAAGAGTTATCAAAGTTGACTGGATTTAAGAATTAAGGAAAATGTAAGATGATTAATGGCTAGATATTAAAGGTTATTTCTTGAGTACCTTTCATACATCCTCCAGTTGGATAGTTAATTACTTTTTTTGATATTAATCCAATACTTATAGCAACTATTCCAATACCAAATAAAGCTCTTGATCTTTTGCTTGTGATGAGATATTTCATTGGGTATTTATTAAGTAATAAATAGTAGGGATTATTAAATTATAACGTTTATTTTTTTGTTAAAAAAAAACAAGTAACCCTAAATCTATAATTTTTTAAAATAAGTTTTAGATATTAGATATCTTGAAAATCCTTAATCAATAAATGCTTATATATCTTTTTTCAGTATTTTTAGTTTGTATTTGACAGTCTTTTTATAATTAAAATGAGACTTTTATTTTTTTATGAAAAATAAAGAATTTAATGTGACTCAAGGAATGGCTTTGTTACTTTTGAAGCCATTAAATTTACCCGCTAACTACGTCCTAAATCTCATAATTTATATAACTAATCCTAGTAACAATATTGGATACTAATAGTCTTCCCAAACTGGTTTGGTTCTCCTCCAACCTTGAGCGATTAACTTTCTCCATTCATCTCTAGCTTTATCAACTTTAAGTTCTTCTCTGGTTGTCATAAGAGGTGGTTCTTTTCCTAAAACACCAAGAATTCTTCCAGAGTCAATAAACATATATTCAAAAAATTTATCTTTATTTTGATTATTCTTTGAAAACCTTTTAACCCTTGAACGATTCGAATTTATAAGCCAAAAATTTTCTGTCAATCTTACTTATTTTATGTTTTCTCAATTGGAGCCATTGTTAATCCTTTGCTGAATAGTTGCTCATGATATAGCTCTGCTTGTTCAAGATTACCTCTCCACACCTCTGCAGATCCTGTCTTGTCAACTTTAATGGTTAGATCCCATGCCCTTTGTTCACTTATGCTTGGGATTATTGTTAGAAGACAATTTGCGACATGCTGAAAAGTATTAAAATTGTCATCAAGAACTATAACTCTTGCTTCTGGATATTTTGCTTTAGATTTTTTTGGATCTAAGACTGTGCCGAGTGAATTAACCATTATTGTCTTTAATAGTTTAATTAAATTAAAATTTCACCTATGTTCTTCAATTGAAAAGTATTGAAAATGTCTCGAGCGTGACTTGAACACGCGACCTGCGGGCTATGAATCCGCCGCTCTAACCAGCTGAGCTACCGAGACATGGGAATATTGTAAGGCATTGGTTGTACTTAATTACCATTTTGAAAATTTATTTGTTTGTGGGCCTCATATATAGCAATTCCGCATGCTACAGAAAGGTTTAGACTTCTAACACCTTTTTGATCATTGTTTCCAGTCTGTATATTCGGCATAAATATTGATATTAAAAAGTCGCTTTTATCAATAATGGAATCGGGTAATCCTGAATCTTCTCTCCCAAATAGCAAAATATCATCTTGCTTAAATTTAAAATCCTTCAAATATAATCCATTTTTTTTACTAAAAGAAATTATTCTTTTTGTTGATTTTGACGCTAAAAATTTTTCAAAATTCTCATACTGATTAACAGTAACTAAAGGCCAATAGTCTAAACCTGCTCTTTTTAAATATTTATCTTCTAGTTTAAAACCCAAGGGCTCTATAAGATTTAAAGGTATATTAAATGCAGCACATGATCTGGCAATATTACCAGTATTTTGTGGGATTCTAGGTTCAAAAAGAGCGACTTCCAATTTTAAGTAGGTATTTCAATACTTATTTCATCTATTTTGATTGCTCTGCCGTTTATAGCCAGCCAATTATCTTTTGATATTTTGGTTATTCTCTTTTGAAGTTCGCCGATTCTTTCAATATATGTATTACCAATTTTATATTCAGAGACCAAACTCCAACCTACTTGTTCTCCAACAATAATTGTTATGCTTTTTCTTTTCATTAAGAGACTTATAAGTGAATTCATTTTTGTTGACCATTCATTTTGTTCCTTGCCAATACTTTTCATAACGAATCCGCCAATAGAATCTATTAATAATGGACCTTCTTCTTTCCTTAATGTATTTAATAGATCTGTCGTTTCTATTAATTTCCAATCTTTTGGCCTTCTTTTTCGATGTAAATTAATTTTATCTTGCCATTCTTTATCATCCAAATTGTTTTCAGATAAGGCAACATATGATAATTTTTTTACCTCCTTTGCAAGATGCTCAGCGAATTCACTTTTACCACTCTTTGTCCCCCCTGTAATAAAAACTATATAAGATGAATATTCACTAATACTTAAATCCTTGGCATTCATAAATTCTCTATTATTTAGAGAAATACCACCATGTTGCTAGAGGAATAATTGTGGCAGCAATTAACAAACCTATAACTATATAAGTAGCAGTTGAACTCTCAGTATCTTTTGATCTCATAGTGTTAAAATTTGGATCCACTACAGGGTTGTCAATAGATGAAGGCTGACTTTTTTCGTAATTTATAACAGTCTTCTGTTGAGTAATACCAAAATATTTATTTATACTATTAATTTCATTTGCGTATGTAGTCGAAGGGATAAGAATAAAAATAAAGCCAGTAAAGATAAGGGAAAGTATATATTTATTGATGTTTAGGTTCATTTTAAAAGGTTTTGGTTAATTATATATTAAAAACCATATGTTTGAGTAATTTTAAATGTACTAAACAATATAATATTTGCATAATTTAATTAGAAATAACATATTTAAAATATGGGATTCAATGGGAAATCATTAATATCAGTCGGTGTAATACTCTTTATTTTTCAGATAGCAAATTTCATTTCAATAGAAACAATCACTCCTGAGCTTGAAAGAGCACAAGTGTTAGCTGCAATAGCTTCATTAATTATTATTTTGATAGGTTTTTTATTTAAACAATTCGAACCATTAGCTGGTGAGAAAGCTGCTTTAAAAGGAGAAAATAAGTTTCTCTTCGATAGAAACATGCCGGATGAAGTTATTGATGAACTTGCATGGGGTTCTGAAGCGATATTAACTTCTACAGCAGCAGCAGCAATATTAATCCACAATGATGGCGTTAATATATTGAGGAGGGGTATCACTTCAAGTAATGATTTTAAACCTGGGGAAACTTGTCTGAGATCTATTAAAGATATGAAATTAATATCATTGGCAAACACTAAATTTTATCCTGGAAGAGATGAATTTTATAATTTTTGCGCTGAAATCCCATCTATTTTAGTTGTACCTATAAATAATAAGGCTTTCATATTGATAGGAGGCTGGAGTGCTAAGTGTTTTACGAAGTCTGATGAAAAATGGATTAATAACTGGTCCAAAAAAATTAATAATATTTTTTCAAAAAATAAAATTTAAAAATAAATTATTGATTTTACTCTTTTATCTTTTGCTTTAAAACTTACTGATTCAGTAGTTAAATTATAGTAAGCATTTTCTGAATTTATTTCATATTTATTTTCGTTATTTTCATCTTTTATTATATATTTTACTGGATTGAAAAATTCAATTATGTTATCTGAACCCAATATGGCTTTTCCTGAATTTAAGATGATATTTTGATTTTCAAATCTTATATTACCCTCTAATAGATAGTTAGTATTTTCTATATTCCAAATAAAATTATCAGCATATAAAAAATCCCCATCTTTTTTAAGAGTTTTTAATTTAACATTCCCTTTCAATTTCAGGAGTTTATTGTTGTCTGATAATGTAGATTCTTCTGAACTAATAATATATTTAGTTTCTT
>LULP01000545.1_pt1 | contig 13231 bp, 15 predicted proteins | sample 728111 | NCBI WGS metagenome assembly LULP01 (sample SAMN03860286, study PRJNA289734) | marine metagenome | biome: seawater column; feature: ocean; material: water; isolation source: Red Sea water column Station 149 - depth 25m | place: Saudi Arabia: Red Sea | collected 2011-10-15 | depth 25 m
TGCGCACTTAATACAATTTCATAGATAACTTTTTGCTCATTAGAAAATTTACCACCTATCGGAATAGTTCTTGTTATGTCTCCATTGTAATAATCAATAAGTGAGCAGCCAGCATCCACCAATAATAAATCTTCCTTCTTCAATGGTGAGTTATTTGTAGTGTAATGCAAAATACAGGCATTATCTCCTGAAGCAACGATTGAATTATATGCAGGTCCTCTAGCCCCTTTTTCCAAAAAGAATCCCTCTAAAAGACCCTGAATTTGCCTTTCATTTTTCTTTGATGAGATAGATTCTCTTACTAGTTCATGAGCTTCTGCTGAAATTTGTATAGCCTCTCTCATTCTGTTAATTTCAAATTCACTTTTAATTAATCTCATCTCATTTAAATAAATCTCTGGAGATTTTATAGAGTTTGCACCAATCCCTGATCTTGATCGATTTTCAAGTTGTTGTGAAAATATCTCGAGAACTATTTTTTCAATTAATGGATACTTACCTATTGAAAAAACAAGTTCATCGGAGCCATTTATATAACCTGGAAGTAAATCTCTTAGTTCGGTTATTGAGTGAGCCTTATCAGCCTTAAACTCTTTTTCTGCGCCTTCTAAACCCCATCTAAAGCCATGCCAGACTTCACTTATAACATCTTTAGGAGCGACAAACATAATAAATCTCTCTCCCTTTGGCTTATGCGATAAGAAAAGAGCAATTGCATCCGGCTCATCGAAACCAGTTAAATACCAAAAATTACTATCTTGTCTAAAAGGGTATTCACAATCGGCATGATGCTTTACAAGATTAGCTCCTGGAATAATGGCAGCTTTTCCATCTAATTTATTCAAGAAAATTTCTCTTCTTTCTTCAAAAACTTTATGGTCAGGTTCAAACATAAATTGTGTATTGGCGTGTTTTAAAAAAAAATGGAAGAATGAATTAAAACAGATTTAGTAACTAATCTACCTTAATGGAACCAAGTGTTTACGGATTATTTTTACTTATAATAATTATTTTAATTGGATCAGCATGTTGTTCGGGAGTAGAAGCAGCTTTTTTAGCTGTAAATTCAATTAGAATTTTAGAAATTGCCTCTAGACAAAAGCCAAAAAGTTCTGCAAATCAACTTCTAAAACTTAGAAAACATCTTGGACGGACACTAACTGTAATTACTATTACTAATAATGGATTTAATATAATTGGCAGTCTTATTTTAGGAGTATACGGAGCATTGGTAATTAATAGCAGTTTTGGTTTAACCCTTTTTTCAGTCGCTTTTTACATACTTGTTGTTTTAGTAGGAGAAGTACTACCAAAAGCTCTTGGCACAAGATTTTCAGTTCAAATAGCACTATTATCTGTTCCTATCTTGCGAATATTAAATACTTTAATGAGGCCATTCTTAATATTAATTGAACAGATATTTCCGGTTATTACAGCAGAAAACGAAATTTCAACTGATGAAGAAGAAATTAGACAAATGGCAAAAATTGGAAGTCAAAAAGGTTTTATAGAGGCTGATGAGGCAGCAATGATATTTAAGGTTTTTCAATTAAATGACTTAAAAGCAAAAGACTTAATGACCCCTAGGGTATCGGCACCTTGTCTTGATGGGTCATCAAATCTTGATGAAATTTCAAAACACATTATGTCTGACAGCTCTCCATGGTGGGTTATTTTGGGAGATAAAGTTGACAAAATACAAGGGGTAGTTAAGCGTGAAAAAATGTTGGAAGAGTTAATTAATGGGCAAAATAAAAAATTATTATCAGAAATTTGCGAACCTGTGGACTACATTCCCGAAATGATTAAAGCAGATCAATTATTAACTAAATTTGACAAGGATCATAAAGGAGTGAAAGTAGTAGTAGATGAATTCGGGGGATTCGTGGGAATTATTGGCGCAGAAGCTGTTTTATCTGTATTAGCCGGTTGGTGGAAGAATAAATCATGAAACATTTTAAAATTCAAGAAAATTATTTACTTTTAAAAAAATGGTGGGAGACTATTGATCTTACCAATTATGAAAAAAGTTTTCTTAATAGAGAAATAATTTCTTTTAATCAACAACTTTTAAGACTCAAAGAAAAAAAAATAAGAATTGGCGCATATGGTAAATCAGGTGTAGGAAAATCCTCTGTTTTGAATTCTTTATTAAAAAAAGACATATTCAAAACAGATATTATTAATGGGACCACAAAAGAAATACAATCGGAAATTTGTAATCTTAAAGATCAAACACTCAATAGTTTAGAGTTGCTAGATTCTCCAGGATTTGATTTCTGCAATATTAAATCTCCAGATAAAGTTTACTCTTACATAAATCATTCAGATCTTATTCTTTTTATAGTTTCGGGAGATTTAAATAGAAATGAGTTAAACGAAATCAGCTCTTTTATAAAAGATGGAAAAAAAATTATTTTAATTTTAAACAAAATCGATCTATTTAATAAAAATGAATTAAAAGAAATAATTGAAAATATAAAGTTTAAGCTTCCAAAAGATTTAAATATTCCAATAATTATTAATAATGGAAACAATCTTAAAAATTACATAGCAAAATTAATCAATCAATATGGTGAGATACTATTAACACTAAATTCTATTCAATTAGCTGACAAATTGTTTCTGAAAATAAAAGAGCAAAGATTGAAAAGAAGGCAGAAATTAGCTCAATCAACTATTGGTAAATTTTCGACTATAAAGGCATCCGCAGTAGCTCTTAATCCTTTTATTTTATTTGATGTTGCTGGTAGTTTTGCACTAGATACTGCATTGATTAACGAATTAAGTAAGATTTACGGCTTAAAGTTGAAAGGTGAATCTACAAGAAAAATATTTAAAAATATATCCATTAATAATTTATGTTTGGGAGTCACTCAAGTCGGCGTCAATACCTCTTTCAACCTAATTAAGAAAGTAATTCTATTAACAGCACCTTTTACTAACGGGCTTTCATTATTACCCTATGGACCCATAGCAATTATTCAAGCAGCAATCGCGGTGCATTCAACAAAAATACTTGGGAAATTAGCAGCAAAAGAGATATTTATAAGAAGCAAAGCTTCTTTTATAGAACCTGCTATTTTGATCCAAAATATGAATTTTAATGACCCAGAGATTTTTAACTACATAAATATTTATTTTTCAAATAGAAATTTAAATAATAATTTTGTTAGTTTTCTACCTTAAAACTTAAAATGGAAAAAAGCATTGCTTTATTTGGTACGAGTGCTGATCCACCTACAATTGGACACAAAAAAATTCTTGAAGAATTATCCAAAATTTATTCTTTTACCATTAGCTATGTAAGCAACAACCCCCAAAAAAAGCACATAGAGGATATCTCAATTCGTAGCCATTTATTAAAAACTCTTATTGATGATTTAGATAATCCGAAAATTTTATTTAATCAAAAAATAAGTAGCCAATGGGCAGTAGAGTCAATCAAAAAATGTAAAGAAATTTATAAATTTAATAATTTAGATTTTGTAATTGGGAGTGATTTAATTAAAGATATTTTCTACTGGAAAAATTTCGACAAAATTATTTTAGAGGTAAGTTTTTTTATAATTTTAAGAGAGGGATATCCTGTTGAATCAAATACTCTTAAAATGTTAGAAACTTATAAAGTGAAATTTAAGATTTCAACCATAAAAATCCCAAACATTTCAAGTTCTAAGCTCAGATCAAATTTTAATTATTCTAATTTACCAACTTCATTAATAGATATTGTTAAAAAGAATAATTTATATGAATCCACTAAATTAGTTGAATGAAGTTTTTACTTGCTCAAATTAATCCAGTTGTTGGTGATTTAGAGGGTAATGCAAAAAAAATACTTTGTACTGCTTCGAAAGCTAGCTCAACTTCTGCTGATTTAGTTCTTACTCCAGAATTATCACTATGGGGATATCCAGCAAACGACCTACTTCTAAAAAAAAATTTAATCAAAAATCAATATCAAATTCTTGACCAATTAGCTTTAGTTATTAATAAAAAATATGGAAACTTGAGTATCACAGTCGGGATAGCTGAGATAATAAATGATTCTTTTTTCCCAAATCTTTATAATTCTATTGCATTGCTTGAGCGCGGTGAGTGGAAAATAATTGCTCGAAAAATTATTCTTCCCACATATGAAGTATTTGATGAAAAAAGATACTTTAGATCAGAAGAAAAAGTTTCCGTATTAACAAAAGAAATACATAATAAAACTTGGCGAATTGGCTTTACTATATGTGAGGATTTATGGGTCAACAAAAATATAGAAGGTAGAGGAATTCATAAAGAAAATCCTATTTCTGATTTAAAGAAAAAAAAAGTTGATATCTTAGTGAATCTATCGGCCTCCCCATATACCTTCAAAAAGTTAGAGCTAAGATCCAAAGTTTCCAGTTTTGCTGCTAAATATCTTCAAGTACCGCTTATATATGTAAACCAGATTGGTGCAAATGATAATTTAATTTTTGATGGAAATAGTTTTATTCTTGATAAGAATGGATCTAAAATTAAGCAATTGAAATCTTTTTCAGAAGACCTCTCAAGTTGGCATATTAAGCAAACAATACCCGAGAAAAAAGAATTTGAACAATCTGAAATATCATCAATTTTTGATGCACTAGTCCTTGGGGTTAGGGATTATGCTCAAAAATGCGGTTTTAAAACAGCTTTAATTGGACTAAGTGGTGGCATTGATTCAGCACTAGTTTCAGCAATTGCGACAGCTGCTCTTGGCAGCAATAATATTTATTGCGTCTCAATGCCCTCTAAGTGGAGCTCATCTCATTCAAAGAGTGATGCGAAAGATTTAGCAAGGAGATTAAAAATAAATTTCAATAGCATCCCAATTGAAAACCTAATGAATTCTTTTGAAGAATCTTTTATAAAAACCATATCTTTCGAGATGGCTGAAATAACAAATCAAAATATTCAATCAAGAATCAGAGGAACGCTTCTGATGGCTTTAGCAAATCAAGAAAAGCATTTATTACTTTCAACAGGAAATAAATCAGAGCTAGCTGTAGGATATTGCACACTTTATGGTGATATGAATGGGGGATTATCGGTAATTGGGGATTTATATAAAACTAATGTTTTTAAATTATGCAATTGGCTTGATAGTGAAGAATCAATAAATCATAGAAAGTCATATATGTTAGATACTAATGTAAATATAATTGGAGAAAATATCCGCACGAAAGCTCCAAGTGCCGAATTAGGTCCTGATCAATTAGATACTGATTCTCTCCCGCCTTATTCTATTTTAGATAATATTCTTAAAGGAATTATTGAAGAGAAAAAAGATTTACTACAGCTAGAAGAAGATGGTTATAAAAAAGATTTAATTTTAAAAATTATCTCACTCATAAAAAAAGCGGAATTTAAAAGAAAGCAGGCTCCTCCAATCCTAAAACTAAGCAGTCAATCATTAGGAAGTGACTGGAGAGTTCCCATAGCAATATCTTATTAATCACTATAAGAACACTGTTGGATTTTTTTTAAAGGCCGTTTAACTGAATCAAGGTTGATACCTTTTTTGATAGCAAGAATTATGCCTGCAGCTTCTAAATAATTATCCACTTCAAAAAGATTGGGATAATCATAAAACTCATTTGTCACTTTTAATGTATTTTGATTTTTTACAGAGATAATATTTAAACCTTTTTCAATCCCTGCTAGTACTGCTTCTCCACCTAATGCACCATTAGGAACAACAATAGATTCAATCTGATCAGGGTGTAGTGAGATTGATTCATTTTTAGCAGGCAATTCAACAATGTCAGGTGCATTGCTTAACCCAATCAGTACTGATGGTAAAAAGGTGTATCCTATTTCTTCTGCAGCTGCACGAGGATCTAAATTTTCATTCAATTCAATTGGATTTAAAGCAGGTGCGTGAGCACAGGGAACTTTTAAAAATTTGCTTATTAAATGACTTATAACTGCTTCGACTCCAGCAATAGGATCAACCCCTTTTCCCTCTCGATAGATATTTGTTTCTAAAGAATCTGGATCATCTGGAAATTTTGCCACAATTGCTATTGCCGTAACTCCTTTTTCTATTAAACATTTTCCAGCATCAATTAGAGTATCAGGATTTTCAATTGTGCCACCACTGATTTTTGAAGAATCAGAATCAATAACTATGTTTAATGGCTTTTTTGTAATCACATAAGAATGAACATTAATCCCTAAAGTAGAAACACATGCATCAGCAACTTGTAAATGTCTTACTAATATTTCTTTTTCAATGGCTGAATCAAAAATTATCCCAATTTTCTGTTGCTTTACCCTTTTTAAAGCGATTTCTCCTTTAGCAAGTCGGTCTAAACTATAACCCTCAACATAAAAAATATTTTTATCTTTTTCAGAAAGAGTACCGCCATTCATAACATTTGGATGAGTAATTAAACATCCACTTGCCGATGCTAATAATTTAGCGGTAGGAAGTGCATCCCCAGCAAAACCTCCTACTTCACAACCAATACCAGTTGGAACAATGAATATTGTTGGTGAATTTTCCATTATTAAAAATATTTCAATTTATATTTTTTAATTAGCTATGACAGCTTTAATTTTAAGTTTTTTTGTTCCAAAAGAGTCAATAGAATTTTGAATATCAACAATTGACCATCGAATTAAATCTCCTTTTTTTTCTAAATTTGTAATGATGAATTCCCTTAAATTTTTTAATTTTATTGAAACTGGCCAATCTAAATAATAATCAACTGAACTTAATTTCATTTTTGATATTTACCAAATTGATCATTATACAAATCATCTTCGACTTCTTTACCAATAACAATATTCAAATCTGACTTGGGGTATGCTACACACAAAAGTGCAAAGCCCTTTTCCCGTAAATCATCATTTAATCCCATAGCATCTTCCTGATCTACGGATCCTTCCAATATCATGGATGCACAATCTGTACAAACTCCTGAACAACAACTACTTGGTAAATCTATTCCATTCATTTTTGCCGCTGAAATAATATCTTGATCTTCAGAACATAAAAAACTAAAAGTCTTTTGCTCAAATTGAACTTTGATATTGTATTCAGGCATATCCTAAATCTTATTGCTAAACTGCTGAACCTCCTACAACTTCTAATATTTCTTGTGTAATAGCTGCTTGTCTGGCTTTGTTATAGGTTAGATTCAAAGTACTTGCTAATTCTTTAGCATTATCACTTGCATTATTCATAGCAGTCATCCTGCAAGCGAGTTCTGAAGCTGCCGACTCTTGAAGAGCTCTTAGTACCTGATTCTGTAAATATAATGGTAATAAGGAATCTAATAGTTGATCAGGACTTTGTTCAAAAACAATATCTGATGGCAACTTCTCTGAATCACTTTTTTCAATATTTGATTTTTCAACAAGTAACTTACTATCTTTTGTAGTCAACCTAAAAATTTCATCGTTTTCCTCAGCGATTCCTTGAGGGTCAAGTGGCAATAGTGTTTGAACGACAGGGGCACAGCTAACTAAAGTGATGAATTTCGTATAAATAATTTCCACCCTATCAGAATTTTCTGAAAGAAATTCGGCTAAAATCTCATTTGTAACTCCTTCAGAATCCTTGACTGTGGGTACCTGTTCTAGTTCTTTGAAAGTACTTTTAATTACATATCTATCCTTTCTATTTTGAAAATATCCAATAGCTTTCTTCCCTACCAAAATTAAATTTGGCTGATACCCTTGTTTGACTAATTCTGCGTATCTTATTTCTACCTTTTTTATAATATTTGTATTGTAACCACCGCATAAACCTCTATCCGCAGTTATACAAACCAAGGAGATACTCTTTACTTCTCTCTTGGATAATAGAGGAGAGTCGACAGCCTCAAATTGTACTCTAGATTGAATATTTTCTAAGACTCGTGCAAGTTTATCTGCAAAAGGTCTACTCTTAAGAACTTGATCTTGAGCTCTCCTAACTTTTGCAGCTGCAACAAGTCTCATGGCCTCCGTTATTTTTCTTGTATTTTTAACGGAAACGATTCGATCTAACTTCATTTATCACCTCTTTTAGCGTCGCTTCTAATCCATCATTTAATTTCTTTTCTTTAAGAATCTCTTCTATAAATTCCGCTTTATTTAACTTTAGGTATTCCCTAAGTTCAGTTGCAAATTTAGTAACATCTTCAACAGGAACCTCATCAATAAGACCTTTAACTCCTGCATAAACAACTGCAACTTGTTCTGCAAGGTTCAGCGGAGAGAATTGAGGTTGCTTTAATAACTCTCTTAGTCTTTTGCCTCGTTCAAGTTGTTGCTGAGTTGCTTCATCAAGATCAGATGCAAATTGAGAAAAAGCAGCTAGTTCATCAAACTGTGCGAGTTCTAATTTTAAAGTTCCTGCAATTTTTTTAATTGCTTTTGTCTGAGCGGCTCCTCCAACACGGCTAACAGAAATACCAACATTAATAGCTGGTCTTAATCCTGAGTTAAATAAATCTGCACTCAAGAATATTTGTCCATCTGTAATTGAAATAACATTAGTTGGGATGTAAGCAGAAACGTCCCCTGCCTGAGTTTCAATAATTGGAAGAGCTGTCATAGAGCCCCCTCCCATAGCATCAGAAAGTTTTGCTGCTCTTTCTAACAATCTACTGTGTAAGTAGAAAACATCTCCTGGATAAGCCTCTCTTCCTGGTGGTCTTTTTAAAAGAAGAGACATTTGTCTATAAGCCTGAGCTTGTTTCGTTAGATCATCATAAATAACAAGTGTTGCTTTACCCTGATACATAAAATGTTCAGCAATTGCTGCACCGGTATAAGGTGCTAAGTACTGTAAAGCAGCTGGTTCTGAAGCTCCTGCACTAACTACGACTGTATAATCTAGGGCTCCTCTCTCTCTTAATACCTCTACGATGTTTGCTACTGATGCTGACTTCTGACCAATAGCTACGTAAACACAAACTACGTCTTGACCTTTTTGGTTAATTATCGTGTCGATAGCAATTGCAGATTTTCCAGTTTGTCTATCACCAATAATTAATTCTCTTTGACCTCTTCCAACAGGAATCATTGCATCAATAGATGTGATACCTGTTTGCATTGGTTCATGCACTGATCTTCTCTTGATTATTCCAGGAGCCATTTCTTCAATCAATCTAGTATCACTTGTTGGAATTTCCCCTTTCCCATCTATTGGTTGTCCGAGAGGGTTAACAACTCTCCCCTGCATTGCTTCACCAACTGGAACAGATGCAATTTTTCCTGTGGACTTAACATTACTTCCTTCTTGGACACCAAGTGCCTCTCCCATTAAAACGGCCCCAACATTATCATCTTCAAGATTTAAAGCTATACCTTCTGTACCATCTTCAAATTCCAATAACTCACCTGCCATGACCTGATCTAAGCCATATATTCTTGCAATGCCATCACCGATTTGCAGAACAGTTCCTACATTGCTAACACTTACAGATTGGTCATAATCAGTTATTTGTTGTTTTAAGATTGAACTGATTTCATCAGGGCGTATAGATACCATGGATTTAAGAATTTAAGGTTGATTTAAAAGTTACTTGGAAAGAGATAAGCCAAGTTTTCTTATTTGTGAAGCAAGAGAAGCATCAATTACTTTTGATCCTACACTGGCGACGAAACCACCAATAAGAGATGGGTCGATTTTAGTTACAAGTTCTAATTTTTCTGTTCCAGCAATATTGATGATCTTTTTGGTAATTAAACCTTTCTGTTCATCAGTAAGCTCGACTGCAGAAGTAACAGTTGCCAAAGCAATATTACTATTTTCTCGGTAAATCTCTAAAAACCTATCAAGAATTGAAGTAAGGATTCCAATTCTTTGCCTATCGGCCAATAATTTTAAGAAATTCAGTAAAGAAGAATTAACCTTATTTGAAAAAATTTCAATAATGATTTTCTTCTTAGCATCTGTCTCTAAAATGGGAGAGGATAGTGCCTTCTCCAGTTCAGGGGAATCATTTATTAATTCCAAGAGTTGTTTAACTTCAGAAACCATCTCTTCAGTTTGCGAATTTTCATTCACAACTTGAAGTAATGCCTCTGCGTATGGTGTAGTAACTGAATTTAAAAGTGGCATTAGTTCACCTCAATATTGTTAATTGATTGAGTTACCAAATTTTCTTGTGTTGTTTTATCAAGTCGATTTGGGAGAGAATCTAAAGCTTTCTTAATTGCCAGTTCAACAGCTTCTTTTCGAAGTTGAGAAATTGCTCTGGATGCTTCAGAGCTCTCATCAGAGATTGCACTTTGTTTAATTCGTGCCATCTCCTCTATCGCTTTTTTCTCACTTTCCATTCTGATTGATTCAGATCTTTTAAGGGAATCTGCTTTTATTTGAGAAGCTTTTTCTTCTGCTGAAGATAAATCTTTCTTCGCCTTTTCTAAAGCTTGAGTTGCATTTAGGAGTCGATCTTCAGCATCTTTTAATTCAAGAAGGATTCCTTCTCTCCTTTTTTGAAGCATTTTACCTAGGAAACCAGGCAAAAATTTATAAAGACCGAAAACTACTACAGCCCAATTAAGGATATTAGTTTCGAATAAATTGAAATTCAATCCAAAACCTTCTGTAGCTAAAAGAGTTAAATTCATTTTTCTAGAATCAATCTATTAACAATAAGTTCGCTTAGATCATCAGCCTGTTTAGAAAGTTGATCACGAGCAGCAGACGTCTGACTTTCAATTTCTAGTCTTGCTTTTTCTTTTGAAGCATTTGCTTCATTGTTGGCAAGTTCTAGTGCTTCTTTATAAAGCTTGTCAGACTCATTCTCAGCTTCGCTCACAATTCTTTGGGCTTCTGTACGAGCACTTTGAAGCTGAGTTAATAAATCAGCTTCTAATTTTTTAACCTCAGAAAGTTTATTTTTGGCCTCAATAATATTATTACTTACAAACTTTTCTCTTTTTTCTACAACATTGCCAACAGGCTTAAAAAAGAGAGAATTTAATATGTAAGTAAGCGCAACTACTTGTATCGCCATAAGTGGCAAAGTGGCATTTATGTCAAATAATCCACCTTCTGTAGCACCAAAAAAATTAAAGGCCAACATATGATTCAGTTGAAGTTAAAAAATTAAATTTAAATATTGCTAATAAGGATTAGAAGCAATATTAACTTTTAGGAAAAAGGATTCGCAAAAAGTAGTACCAAAGCCACAACTAATCCGTAAATTGTTAATGACTCCATGAAAGCGAAAGATAAAAGAAGAGTTCCTCTGATTTTACCTTCAGCTTCTGGTTGACGGGCAATACCCTCAACAGCACCTTGAGCTGCGTTACCTTGTCCAAGACCTGGGCCAATAGCACCTAGACCAACTGCTAAACCAGCAGCTACAACTGATGCAGCGGAAGTAATCGAATCCATAATTTTGAAATAAAGAGCTTAATACTTGTGATAATCTTTGTTGTCATACACGCTTGGACATCCTTTGTTTTAAGAATGGGTCTGATATTTTCAGACCTACGCGATTAGATATTTTGCCAGATTACAGACCCTTTGTAAAAGCGTCTGAATGTATTGGAAGACAGCTAATGATGTTCTTCAACAGCTTCTCCAATGTAGTAGGCCGCTAGAGTTGCAAAAATCAATGCCTGAATTGCACTAGTAAATAATCCTAGGAACATAACAGGTATTGGGAGAATTAGCGGAACTAAAAAGACTAGAACACCAACAACAAGTTCATCAGCCAAAATATTTCCAAATAGCCTGAAAGAGAGTGATAAAGGTTTCGTAAAGTCCTCTAGAATTTTGAAAGGAAGCATAATCGGAGTTGGGTGAACATAATATTCGAAGTATCTCCAACCCTTATTGCTTAAACCTGCATAGAAATAAGAAAGTGAAACCAATAAAGCCAAGGCTATAGTTGTATTAATATCTGCAGTAGGTGCTCCTAATTCTCCACTTGGTAACTTAATCAATCTCCAAGGAATTAAAGCTCCTCCCCAATTACTAACAAAGACGAATAAAAATAAAGTACCTATAAATGGCATCCAATCTCTATATACTTTTTCACCTATTTGCGTCCTAGCAAGATCTCTTATGTAATCCCAGAGGAACTCAAGCAGGTTTTGAAGGCCTTTAGGATCATTTTCCATTTTTTTAGTTCCTAAAGAAATAAAAACTAATAACGCTCCTAATAAAATCCAAGATGTTAAAAATACCTGCCCATGAAGTCTGATATTTCCAATTTGCCAATAAAGATGTTGACCAACTTCTAATGCTGCAAAATTTGTTAGCAAGGAATTAAAAAACATTTGTTTTGAATAAAAAAATTTACTTAAGAACGTGAAAAATAAAGAATGAGTGAAGGCTTATAAATGAAAAAACCTATCATTGCAGGAAAAATATCCAAAGATCCTAGCTTGCTCGCAAAAATAAAGAGGCAAACTGGAACTAATAGTTGCAATTTTGATACACCTGATGATTCTTTACCAAGTTTCCCTATACTTTTGGCAAGCAAACGTAGGTAAAAAATGCCGGCAATTGCACCTATAAAAATACTAAAACCAAAAGTAAAGCCTAGAAAAATTCCAGTTATTGATGCTAATAAAATAGAAACAATAAAAGTAATTCCAAAAATTGTTAATTGCAATTTTGTGTATTCATCATTTTGGGAAAGCAAATGATCTATTTGATTGGCAATGCCAGATTTACTTTCTTTGATGATCGAATTATTCAGGGATTGAGGAAATTGAACATTCTCATTAGAAGGATGCTCAAGTTTTTTTCTATTTGAGTCCACTGATGTGAACATAGTTTAGAAACCCTCTCTAAATGGTTTGAAGTAAGTATATAAACTCACGGAATCTATCACGGAGAGGTGCCTTTTAGCTAGTTTTTTTTTATAAAAAATTAATTCTTAAGATTTATGATGAATCTGTAGACCTTTTTTTACTTTATTCTTCAAAAATAAAATTTATGAAAAGTCATCTTTTTAATTGCGTTAACACTTTAAAACGTTAATAAAAGACTTGGCAAAATCTCAATTAAACGTCTCAATAGTACATATACATCTAAAAAATTGGAGATAAGTCAAGAAAAAATAAAATATAAAAGAATTTCTAAAAGAAAAAAAACCTTTAGTTCTAATTACAAAAAAAATTTCAGCAATTTAACAGAGTCTATATTTCCCTTACCTTGGGCGATATGGCCTTATGAAGCAAAAATCCTCATTGTCATCATTGGAATTTGGTCAATATTAGGAATATGCATACTAGGATCATCAAGTTGGTGGGT
>LULP01000288.1_pt1 | contig 13176 bp, 16 predicted proteins | sample 728111 | NCBI WGS metagenome assembly LULP01 (sample SAMN03860286, study PRJNA289734) | marine metagenome | biome: seawater column; feature: ocean; material: water; isolation source: Red Sea water column Station 149 - depth 25m | place: Saudi Arabia: Red Sea | collected 2011-10-15 | depth 25 m
GAAATGGGTAAAGAGGTGTCTCAAAATCCTGATGGCGTTGTTTTACCAGCACACTATTATTTCTTAACTCAGGTTGGCATTCACACTATAGAAAACTTAAAGCTTGATTTACTTGCTAAGGATTCTGTTGATCTTTCATGCGTGATGATTCTCCCATTAAAAACGAAGGGTAGTGCGGCCTCACCAATCAGACCGGTCGCCATAGGATCTTCAAAATCCTAACTTCAATTTCTTTGCTTGAGTAAAAAGTCTTCCAGGCAGTTATTTTCAGGTTCTTGATTGTCCTTTATAAGATTTCCTTCATCATCTAATAACACTCCATGAAAAACTCTTTGTCCATTAGAGAATAAATCTTCATACATAGAAATATCTTCATTAAATTCAATATCTTGTAAGAAATATCTATATTTTAGATAAGCAAAAAGATTGCTTAGAAAACTACTCCTTAAAAGCCTATCCATGAAACATGTTGAACAAAGAGACAAAAAATATCCCTACTCCAAGAGTGCCCACCATGAGCACAATAAGGTCCACGAAAAAAACAGAAATAAGCTTCAACCAAGACTCATTTTGATTTTTAGTTTTCTGTAAAGCAGTAACTTTAAAAAAAGAAAAAGCAACAATGAAAACCGCGCTTCCAATAATGAACATACTTAAATTCATTCGGTGAGTTTAAAACAAAAATTTAAACTAAAGTTTGTAATGAGTGAAAAGTATTAAACTATAATAAAACAATGCTCAATTTTCAGAACCAAGATTGCAATACATCTTTGCAAGAAGGAATAGATGAATATAGAAGTTATTTAAGAAAAAATAATAGATATGTTCTTGGAGAACAGGTTAGCGATTCAGAAAAGTGGGGTATTCTCTGCCATGATGCAACTCATGTAATTTTTGGATTAGATACAACCTTAGAAGAGGAAGCAATGTTGGATTGCTGGGTATTTTTTGGTGGAAACTATTTTCAAACATTAAAAGATTATTTTTCCGGAAAAATAAATTTCAAAGAGACTACAGAAAAAGTAGAAATTCTTTTAAAAGACGTTGGTTATACAAAGTACTTTTTTCTCTACTTAAAAGTCATGTTTAAAAAGTGGCCAATGATTTTATTTAGATGTTTTAAAATGAAGAAGCGTTGGAATTATTATTTTTCAGAAGAGTTACTTGATAAAAGTATAAAAGAAATAAGAGAAGAATTTCACATCAAAATCCTTACACATTCAGAAAGGAAAATAAAAAAAGTTTCTTGGAGCAGAGAGATAAAAGAGTTTTGAATATCAAAGAGATTCAAAAATTCAAAGACCAATTATTGGATGAAATCCAAGACACTTTTTCTGATAAAAAAAATCCTACCCTTTTGGAATATCAACAACAAACAGAAAATCTCATTACATTGAAAGAACTGCTTGAGAGAGAAAAGGAATCTATGCCACAAGAAAATTTTGATTTAATTTCTGGGCAAGATTTTGTCATTCTTCAAATCGAAAGATGGATAGATGAGAACAATGAAATCATCGACGGTTGGTTTGAAGAATCCGATCAGCCGCTTAAAAAGCACTAGCTTTGGATGTCATCATTGTTTTGGTTTCTTAATTTTTCTAAACTTATTTTATCTTTCAGGCTCATCATATAGGCAGCGCCAGCCAGGATAAGAACCGCTGCAGCTTCTCCAACAATTAATGTAGCTTCCATTTCTTTATTTTGCATAACAATTAATCTGCAAATAGCCGTTATAGCGATAATTATTGGCAAAGTTACTGGAATTCTATTCGTGCTGTAAAAAGCACCCACCATGCCTAAAATTTCAGCATAGATGAATAATAAGAATAAATCCGACAGTTCAATGCGTCTTTCTATGAACATTTCCCATAAATAAAGGGCTGCAGCGATACATGTAGCAATTCCAATAAGCGCTAGAAGGATTTTTTCACTAATTAGCGTTGTCCAGTGAATTCTGTCATTTGTAGCCTGACTAAACAGTTTTTTAAGCATATTTCCCCCAAAATGGTACTTTTATACAGTTGAAGTCTTAAATTTAGCAAAAAGGAGCGAAAAAGGGAGTTTTTTGTGAATTTGAGGTTTGAGAATCTTTTTTAAAGATATTTTTAAGACTCGGACGTTAGATGATAATTTTCAATCATCCATGATTGAAGGTCAGTTGTAAGTTGTCTTATATTTTTACCGGATGTTTCAACTGGATCACCTAAGTAAAAAATAACTTTTCCTGGTTGTATTAAATAACTGGGCGGCCAACACTCTGCTGAGTTGTGAACTATTGGGATGATGCTGGTTTCTGTTTTGGCTGCAACTTCAATACCAGTTCTAGAAAATCTTCCTATTTCTCCTACTGGCATCCTCGTGCCTTCTGGAAAATATAAAACAGATAATCCAGCCTCAATTTTTTTTATCCCTTCTCTTATTATTTTTTTGGTAGAGCTCAGTTTCATATCTCTTTCTATGTAAATAGGTTCAAGCAATCTAAAACCTAAGCCAAAAACTGGAACGCTCAAATTTTCTTTCTTTGTAATCGCTGACATTGGTTGAAACTCATGATGTAACACCAACGTTTCCAATGTACTTTGGTGATTAGAGACAAAAAGAAATTTGCCATTAAGGTAATCTTTGAATCCTTTAAATTCAATTTCAACATTACATATATATTTCAATGTAATTCTAACTAACCATACCCAGCTTAAAATAATTTTTTGTCGCGTTATTAACGGAGTGAAATATAGAAAAGGTATACCAATGAAAATTAATCCCAATCCAATAATAAGGAAAAAATAAAAAATACCCGATCTAAGATAAACCATCAAAAGTTGTTCTCTATTGCTTCGAATAAATTCTCGTAAATTTTCACACCCATCAAACTTTCAGCTGTTCTAATGGTATGCATTCCATAACCGGTAAGAACCAAGACAGGACGACATCCATGCTTTTTTGCAGCAAGTAAATCAGATTCTTTATCACCAATAAAAAAACAATCCTTAAGTGAAATTCCAAGCTTAGCTTCAGCTTTTTCTAACAAACCTGTTTTGGGTTTTCTGCATTCACAATTGTCTTCATTTGCATGCGGACAAAATAGAATTAGCTCAATCTCAGCCCCAACTTTTTTTAGTTCATTTTTCATATGATCATGAACGTTATTTATCATTTCTTCAGTTGCCGTTTTTTGTGAAACGCAGGCTTGATTTGTAAGAACAACAATTTTTATATTTTTGTCTGATAATTTTTTTATTGCTTGAACGCTTTTATGTTCAAATTCAAATTCCTTTGGATCTCTTACATAATCAAATAGATCAACATTGATGACACCATCACGATCTAAAACAATATATTTACTTGAGTTATCCAAGAATATTTTTACTTAAAAAAATTAGAGAAATAAGATGTAAGTTCATGTATTTGATAAGTTTTTTGATCCATGCTATCTCTATCTCTTATTGTGACTGTATTATTTTCAAGAGAATCAAAATCAATTGTTATGCACATTGGAGTACCTACTTCATCATGCTTCCTATAACTTTTTCCGATATTTCCTGTATTCTCCAAGAGAACCCTTCCCTTACCTAAAGATTGAAGTTCATCTTTTATATTTTTAGCTAAGGACACGAGATCATCATTATTTTTTTTCAAAGGAATTACGGCTGCCTTTATTGGGCTGAGATGAGGTTTAAGAGCTAGAACTATTCTTTCTTTTCCGTCTTCTAATTTCTCAACCTTATAAGCTTCATTCAAAATAGCCAACACTCCTCTTTCGACACCGGCAGATGGCTCTATAACAAATGGAACAATCCATTCATTTGTATCTTTATTCTGTATCGCCAATCTTGAGTTTGAGTCCGAATTTTTTCTTATCTTGCTTTGTATATTCAGTTGATCTTGATTTTTGGAATGTGAACCTAAATCAAAATCAGTTCTATTTGCTATGCCCTCTAATTCTTCCTCGCCGTGAGGGAATTCATACATTAAATCAACAGTACGTTTTGAGTAATGAGATAGCTCATCTTTAGGTACTTCTAAAAATCTAATTTTCTTCTTAGAGACTCCCTGACTCTCCCACCACTTTGATCTTTCCTCAATCCATTTGTCGTGCCAGAGATTATCCTCTCCTGGCTCTACAAAAAATTCTAATTCCATTTGCTCAAATTCACGAACTCTAAAAATAAAATTTCTTGGAGTTATTTCATTCCGAAAAGCTTTTCCAATTTGCGCAATACCAAAAGGTAAAGCTCTTGATGTTGAATCAACTATATTCTTAAAGTTTGTAAAAATCTGTTGCGCAGTCTCTGGTCTGAGATACGCAATGGATCCTTCATCTTCAACAGGACCCACATTTGTTTTGAACATCAAGTTAAAAGGTCTGGGGTCAGTCAAATCTTTACTGCCGCAATTCGGGCAAGTATCTCCAATTTGATCTGCTCTCCATCTCGACTTACAACTTTTACAGTCAACCAAAGGATCTGTAAAAGTATCTTCATGGCCAGAATAATTTAATACAAGTTGATTAGTTAATATGGACGCATCTAAACCTTCAACATCATCTCTTTCATAAACCATGGATTTCCACCATGCACTTTTTAAATTATTTTTTAATTCAACTCCAAGCGGACCAAAGTCATACATACCCTGTAAGCCACCATAGATTTCACTAGATTGAAAAATGAATCCTCTTCTCTTGCATAAAGAGACTAATTCATCCATTGATTTAGCTGACATTTATACGATGATCCGGGTTAGATTCAATAAAATAGACTGATTTCTTACTAATTCTACTTGAATGTTGAATATAATGGACTGAAATGTTCATAAAAATACTGTTTTTTTTGGCTAAAATTGCCCCATTTAGAGTTTTTCAAGCTTTTGGGTCATTTTTAGGTTTTTTGATGGTTTTTTCTAACTCCAAAAGTCTTAAAACGAGCTCAACTAATCTTAAACATGTCTTTAAAAGCAAAACTAAAGAAGAGATTGGTGATTTATCAAGAGGCAGTGTAAGGCAAACATCTTTATCTTTAATGGAAGCTATTTATGTTTGGTCAAATTCAAGGGATTTTTCTAGAAAAATTTACCCTCTAATTTCTAAAGTTAATAATGAAAGCAAATTTGATTCATTATTAGGTGAAGACAAAGGTCTGATAATCATTTCAAGTCATATTGGCAATATGGAATTATTAATTTCATGGATGGCACATAAAGCCGAAAATCTTATTATTCCGTTTACAAAAGTAAAAAATAAAACTGTTAATAATCTTGTAAAAAGAGGAAGACAAAATTATGGAGCAAAGATGGTTGGCATAGACTTTAAAAGCACTAAACTTTTGCTCGAACACATCAACAATAAAGGAACGATAGCAATGGCAGTCGATCAGGTCCCAAAAAACAAAAATCGACACACAGCTAATTTTTTTGGCAATGCTTGCTACACCAATTCATTAATCTCAAATATCGCCAAAAGAACTGACTGTAATGTCATTTATTGCAGTTGTACGCTTGGAAAAGATGGATATCAAATTAATATAAGAGAGGTGGGGGAGAACTTTTTTTCTGATGATGTTGCTGAGTCTCTAGAGTCAATGAATAAAGTTTTGGAAGAAGATATCCTTGTTTCCCCTGAACAATATGCATGGGAATACAAAAGATTTAAAGGTTATATTGATTATGTTTAAAAGATAGTAAGTGCTTACTTAACTTTTCCAAAAGAAGGGAGTTAGTAAGACAAGAAGCGTATAAATTTCTAATCTTCCTAGTATCATAGAAAAGGATAAAGTTATTTTAGAGATATCATTCAAAGAGCTATAGTTCTGAGAAACATCTCCCAATCCAGGACCTAAATTATTTATTGATGCACCAACTGCAGAAAATGCGGTAATGAAATCTGAGCCATATAAAAGCATAAATGTTGTAAGAAAAACGTAAGCCAATATATACACAGAAAAGAAACCCCAAACCGATTCCGCTATTTCGGGCTGAAGAATTTTCCCACCAATTTTCACTGGAACAACCGATTGTGGATGAGTCAATTTTTTAAGTTCTCTTCCGCCTTGTTTATAGAGAACTAAAACCCTGATCATTTTTATTCCACCGCCTGTAGAGCCAGCACAAGCTCCGATTACTCCTAGCATCAAAAGCATGAAAGGAATAAAAGAAGGCCATAGATAGTAATCTGAATTTACATAACCTGTTGTGGTTGCAAAAGAAACTGTTTGAAAAGCGGTAGTAACAATTAAGTCAAAGTTATTTGTTGATCCGTAATAAATCATCGCCACAGTTATTAAAAGAAAAGCAGAAAGAATGACGGTGCCATAAAACTTAAATTCTGAATCTTGAAAGTAGTACTTAGGGTTTAACTTTGTGTAGGCAAGGAAATGAAGGGAAAAATTAGCCCCTGAAAGAAACATAAATATTATTGAGACCATATAGATTGCATTACTATCAAAATAGGCAAAACTCTCGTCGTAATTTGAAAATCCACCAATGGCTACCGTTGTAAAGGAGTGAGTTACAGCATCAAAGAGGCTCATACCTGAAAAAAAGTAACAAAAACAACAGCTTAGAGTCAAAATTAGGTAAATAAACCATAAAGATTTAGCTGTTTCTGCAATTTTTGGCCTCAATTTATTGTCTCCCATCACTCCAGAGCCCTCGTTTTTATATAATTGCATACCTCCAACTCCCAATAATGGAAAGATTGCTACTGCTAATACAATTATTCCCATTCCCCCAAGCCACTGTAATAGGGCTCTATAGAATAGTAAGGACTTACTATACGATTCCAGGCCAACCAATACTGTAGATCCAGTGGTTGTAAGAGCTGATGTTGTCTCAAAATAAGCATCTACAATAGAGAAATCGTGTGTTGAGCTCAAAAGAAAGGGTAAAGATGCAAAAACGGTAAATAAGACCCAAAAGGCAACAGTTAGGATGAATCCTTCTTTTATTCGAATTGTTTCTTGTTTTTCTTTATAGGTAGCTACCCAAAAGGCTATTCCCGTAATAAGAGTTATAAAAAAAGCTCCAGAATAATCAGTAAAATTATTTTCCTCGTAAATTAAGGATATTGCTACTGGCAGCAGCTGAAAAAAAGAAAAATACACTAAACCTATGCCTAAAAGGTTTAAAATGGGTCTAACTTTCATTAAATTCTATTTATGAACAAATTATATCTGTTACTTCTTCAAGATTCTTTTTATCAGCTATAAAAGTAATTAGATGATCGTTTTCATTGATTTTAGTGTCATGATGAGCGATCTTAATAGCATTTTCAGAGAAAATAGCCCCAATTACACATCCTTTAGGCAGTTCTATCTCATCAATTTGTTTCCCCACAACTCCTGGGTAACCATTTCTTGATGTTGCAATTAGTTCAACTGCTTCGCCTTTTCTTTTAAAAGAATATGTTTTCAATTGTGTTTCATCAGACAAATTTTCTAAAATTGATCCAATAGTTATTTCTGAGGGATTAATTGTGATATCTATTTGTTCCTTCGAGATAAGATCTAAGTATGCATTTTTATTAACCAAAGATAGTGATTTTTTAGCACCCATTTTTTTAGCTAACATTGAAGACATTACATTCGCTTCATCATCATCGGTAACAGAGCAAAAGAAATCAGTTTTTTCAATATTTTCTTCCTCAAGTAGAGCGCTATCTGATGAATCGCCATTCAGAACTAAAGAGGAATCCAATTTTTCTGATAAATAAATACACCTATCTTTGTTGATTTCAATTATCTTAAGATCGAATTTTCCTTCTAAAGATTCAGCAAGTCTTCTTCCTATTCTTCCTCCTCCAGCAATCATGATTGTTTTTGAAGCTATTTCTTTCATTCGAAGCTCAGATATAACTTTCTTTACATCCCTTGATTCTGTTATGAAGAATACTTCGTCTCCTGTTTCAACTATGTCATCTCCTTTTGGAGCTATAACTTTGTCCTCTCTATAAATTGCTGCAATTCTTGTATCAACCTTGGGAATATGCTGTCTTAGCTCTGCTACTTTGTGACCTGTTATTGGGGCGCCTTCCTTGGCTTTCACTGAAACCATGGATACTTTACCGTTGGCAAAATCCATAATCTGTATAGCTCCAGGATTTTCAATAAGCCTACAAATTTGCGCAGTTATTAATTCCTCTGGACTAATAATGACGTCTATACCTTGTTCTCCTTCGACAATTTGTTTCCCCTTGCCTTTTAAATACTCGTAGGTACGAATTCTTGCCATTGTTTTTGTATTGTTATTGAGGAGTTTTATCATCTGGCAGGCAATAATATTCACCTCATCAGATTCCATCATCGCAACAGCAACATCTATATTGTTAATATCGGCTTGCTCTAAAACTTTAGGATAGGAAGCATTGCCTTCCACAGTTTTTAAATCTATGTGAGAGGAGGCTTTTTGAAGTCGATCAGCTTCTGTATCAATAATGGTAATGTTATGACCATCATTTGTAAGGAGCTCAGATAATTCAGTGCCAACTTGGCCAGCTCCGAGAATTAAAATTTCCAATTTATTTCTTTTTAACTAAAACTTTATTGATATTTATACACCTAATATTCAAGAAATAATATCGCCTTCTTTCAAAAGTTTTTGAGCACCGTTATAAAAATCTTTAATAGAAAGTTTATTTTTTCCTGTCCTGCAAAGTTCAGTAATTTCCACTGCAAAATCTCCGCAACCTATAGCAAGAATATTTTTATTAAATTCAATAATTTCACCTGGATCGCCAATTAACTTTTTATTTACCTTTGATTTACAAAGGTTGATCCCAACTCCGTTAACGTCGATAGATATTATTGGGTTAGGGTACATTGCGTTAATAGTCTTACTGATTTTTTTGGCCTCATCAGACCACTTAATCACTGCATCGTTTCTCGTAATCTTCGGACAATAAGACGCATCTGTTTCATTTTGCTCCTCCAAACTATCAATTAAATTTGGCCAATCAGAACAAAATTTATTTACTTCTTTTGCGGCTATAGAAGCCATTTTTGATGTTAAATCAGCAGTGGGGTCGTCTTTTTCTATCTTAATTTCAAACCGTTTTGACATAGGTCCCGAATCAAGTCCTTTCGTCATCTTCATGAAAGTCAGTCCACTTTTTTTATCGCCGTTCAGGATAGCTCTTTGTATTGGTGCGGCTCCTCTGTATTTTGGCAAAAGGGATGCATGGATATTTACACTCCCGTATTGAGGTGTCTCGAGTAATTCTTCAGTCAAAATATGACCATAAGCCACCACTAAAAGAACATCGCATTGATAATTTTTAAACTCATTGATGAATTCCTCAGATTTAGGTGAATCAGGTTGCATCAAGGTTAAGTTATTCTCTAAGGCAATTTTTTTTACTGGCGAAGGCTTTAATTTTCTGCCTCTGCCTGAGGGTTTATCAACTGATGTTATAACGCATACAACTTGATGATCTTTTTTATCAATAATTGATTGAAGAATTGTAGCGGCAATTTCTGGAGTTCCAGCAAAAGCTATTTTCATTTATCAGGAAGCTAATTTTTCTTTAGCAGATTTCTGGAGTTTCTGTTTTATTCTTTGTCTTTTAATATTTGATATGTAGTCGACCATGAGGATACCCTCTAAATGATCCATTTCATGCTGGATAACAACAGCTAACAAACCCTCTGGCATAAGAGTTTGTTTCTTACCATCTCTATCCAAGTAGGTGACCTTAATTTTTTCAGGTCTTATTATTTCTTCATAAAAACCTGGCACAGATAAGCAACCTTCCTCATAGCCGGACTTTTCATCTTTATTGAGAATTTCTACCTCGGGATTGATAAATACTTGAGGATCATCTCTTTCTTCGCTTATATCGATAACCAAGATCCTTTCATGAAAATCTACTTGCGTAGCAGCAAGACCAATGCCCTTGCTCTCGTACATGGTATGGATCATGTCATCGATCAATTCTTTATGGACGTTAGTAACTTCCTGAACAGGCTTTGCTTTTGTTCTAAGCCTTGGGTCAGGAAATTCTAAAATCTTTAATAATTTCATTTTTATAAATTTACTTTACATATATTATATGTGGGTAATTAACAAAAACTAAATATCTAAGAAATTATGACTAATAGCGTAGCAATTGTGATGGGATCAAAGTCTGATATGGCCTTGGCAGAAGCAACTAAAGAAGTATTGGATGGTTATGAAATTGGTTCAGTGATTAAAGTACTGAGTGCCCACAGAACGCCGGAGGCCCTTAAAGAATTTATTGAAACTACCATCAAGGACGGTACCAAAGTTTTCGTGGGAATTGCTGGCTTAGCAGCACATTTATCGGGAAATATTGCTGCGCATACGACTTTGCCTGTCATTGGAATTCCAGGAGATGGCGGACCTTTAAATGGTTTGGATGCTCTCTTCTCAACCGTTCAAATGCCTAGAGGGGTTCCGGTTGCAACCGTAGCAATTGGAAAGGCGGGGGCTGTGAACGCTGGCCACTTAGCCGCTCAAATGCTTGCTACTGGCGATGATGACCTGGCTAAAAAAATAGCCGATCAAAGAGAAGAACAAAAAAGAATCTTATTAGAGGATCAATAAAGCCAAACTTAAAATGATCTATGCCTATCCATGCGAAGGAGTTTATGGGCTAGGGTGTGATCCTGACTCAAAAAAAGATGTCTTTAAACTTTGCGAGTTAAAAAAAAGATCAATAGACAAAGGCTTAATATTAATAAGTGGAGTTTTTGAGCATTTTGAAAAATATATAAATCATCTTGATAAACAAGACATAGATAAACTTAAAAGGCCGTGGCCTGGTCCTCACACTTGGCTTGTCAGAGCAAATGAAAATGTCCCAGAATGGATTAAAGGAAATTCTGATTTGGTTGCCCTCCGTCATAGTTCTCATCCTGAAGTGATAAAACTGACAGAAAAAATTGGCAAGGTGCTGACTAGTACATCAGCAAATATTTCTAACGACCCTCCTGCTATGTCAGCAGACGAAGTAACAAAGATTTTTGGAAATGAGGTAACGCTCATTAGGGGAGAGATTGGCAATTTCGGAGGCGCTACTCCAATACAAAATCTAGAAACTGGGGAGTGGATAAGAAAATGAAGAGTTTAAAATTTGGAGTAGTTGGTAATCCCATTAGACATAGTCGATCGCCAGAGATCCATCACCACTTTGCTGATCAGCAAAAAATTAAAATCTCATTTGGAAAATATTTAGTAGATGAGGAAGACTTCGAAAATTTTGTTAAAGATTTTTTTAAGTCTGGTATCGGATTAAGCGTCACGCTGCCTTTTAAAAAATTAGCTTTGAAATTTTCAAATGATTCTTCAACAAAAGCTCAAATGATAGGTGCTTCCAATAATTTATATAGGAAGGGAGATATTATCGTCGGAGATAATACAGATTGCATTGGCTTAGCAAAGGATATTAATCAAAATTTAGGATTTGATCTTTACGGCAAAGAGATTTTAATCCTTGGAGCAGGAGGCGCAGCCAAAGGAGCTGCCTTTGGATTGCAAGATCTCAATCCGAAAACCATTTGCATTGCAAATAGGACGCTTGAAAAAGCTCAAGAACTAGTTAGGGATTTATCCTTATACAGACAGTCGGAAAACTTCCAAAGACCAATAATTTATTGGCTTTGCGTTAGTTTTCCACATACTTTTGAAGTAAAATTACGCAGCCTACCTTAAAGAAAGATTACTAAATGGTACTAATTAAAAGAATTTTTGCGGCATTAATTACCTGTTGCGCATCCCTTCCACTTTTTGCTGGTTGGGGAGACGTGAATATGACTCCGGGAGTTAATGCCCTCAGCAGAGAAATTTTTGATCTGCACATGACTATCTTCTGGATATGCGTGGTCATTGGAGCATTAGTGCTCGGCTTTATGGTTTATCTCATAGTTGCATTTAGAAAAAAAGAAGGTGACAAACCAGCTCAATTTGATGACCATCCAGTTTTAGAAATGACTTGGACCGTTTTATTTGCTGTTATTTTGGCGGTCATGGCAATTCCAGCAACCTTCACAATGATCCGTGCATACGATGACGCAGAAGGAGATATCAATATTTTAATTACCGGGCATCAATGGAAGTGGCAGTATGAGTACCTAGAAGACGAAGTAAGTTTTTTCAGTAATCTATCCACAGATTTAGATCAAAGAAACAACATTGCCCCCAAATCAGATAACTATCTTTTGGAAGTTGATGAGCCTTTAGTCATACCAACTAATAAAAGAATCAGATTTTTAATCACAGCTAACGATGTAATCCACTCATGGTGGGTTCCTGATTTTGCAGTTAAGCAAGATGCTATCCCTGGTTTTATAAATACAGCTTGGACCCAAGTAGACGAAGAAGGAATTTTCAGAGGTCAATGCACTGAGCTATGTGGGCAATATCACGGATACATGCCAGTTGTTGTTAAGGCAGTATCACCTGAAGATTATGAACTTTGGGTAAACGAGAAGAAAGAAGCAAAAATTCAACAAGCGCTTCTCACTGAAAAGCTTTGGTCAACAGAAGAACTTTATGAAATTGGAGAAGGTGTTTACCAAACCAATTGCGTAGCTTGTCATCAAGTCAATGGAGAAGGATTACCTCCTGTATTTCCAGCATTAGCAGGAAGCGATCTTGTGCTAAATGATAAAGCCAAACAAATAGAAATTTTAATGGAAGGAGTTCAAGGTGCTGCTATGCAGTCATACGCTGAACAGCTTTCTGAAGTCGACATTGCAGCCGTTATTACCTATACCAGGAAGGCGTGGGGTAACGATGCTAGCGGTGACGGAGAAATCGTAATTCCAAAAGAAATTTTGGATTATAAAAATAACAAACTTTAATACACGGAAGGACTATGAGCGCAGTAATAGATTCGCATTCAGATGATCATCATCACGGCCCAGCAAAAGGTATAACCAGATGGTTATACACTACTAACCATAAAGACATCGGTACGCTTTACCTATGGTTTAGCTTTTTGATGTTATTTTTAGGTGGCGCCATGGCAATGGTTATCAGAGCCGAGCTATTTGAGCCTGGAAGCCAAATAGTCTCTCCAGAATTTTATAATCAAATGCTGACCAATCACGGTCTGATTATGGTTTTTGGAGCGGTCATGCCAGCTTTCGTTGGTTTGGCTAACTGGATTATTCCTATGCAAATCGGTGCTCCAGATATGGCTTTACCAAGAATGAATAACTTAAGCTT
>LULP01000336.1_pt1 | contig 13143 bp, 11 predicted proteins | sample 728111 | NCBI WGS metagenome assembly LULP01 (sample SAMN03860286, study PRJNA289734) | marine metagenome | biome: seawater column; feature: ocean; material: water; isolation source: Red Sea water column Station 149 - depth 25m | place: Saudi Arabia: Red Sea | collected 2011-10-15 | depth 25 m
GCCCAGTGGGGAGATGAAGGTAAGGGTAAAGTCACAGATTTTTTTGCTTCAACAGCTGATTTTGTTGTCAGATTTCAAGGTGGAAACAATGCTGGTCACACAATTGTAGTTGGAGAAGATAAAATTGCTCTGTCTTTAACACCTTCTGGAGTTCTATATCCTGACTGTGTTCCAGTAATCGGTTCAGGGTGTGTAATAGACTTGGGTTTTTTAAAACAAGAACTCAAAATGTTAGAAGATAAGAACATAGATACTGAGAAGTTAGCTATTTCACCAAATGCTCATCTTATAATGCCCTATCACAAATTGCTTGACGAATTAATTGAAGAAAGTTTAGGAGAAAACAAAATAGGAACGACAAAAAAAGGAATTGGACCTTGTTATGCGGACAAAATACAGAGACGTGGCATAAGGGTGCAGGACTTGTTAGACCAAGAAGTATTTGAAAAAAAAGTAAAATCGAATATCGAAGAAACTAACCTCACTCTTACAAAAATTTACGAGCGCCCTCCTTTGGTAGCTGAGGAAATAATTGAAGAATTTAATGGTTATAGAGATATTGTTACTAACCATACAAAAGACACCTCACTTTTAATTGAAAATGCTATTAAAGAGAGTAAAACAATTTTATTTGAAGGGGCCCAAGGTACACTGCTCGACATAGATCATGGAACTTATCCATTTGTAACTAGCTCAAATACATCCGCAGGAAATGCTGCTATTGGATCCGGAGTTGGTCCAAAAAATATAGACCGTATTGTTGGAGTAACAAAAGCCTATATATCTCGAGTTGGAAGTGGACCATTTATTACGGAACAAAAAAATGAGATTGGTGACTACCTAGTCGAAAAAGGTGCAGAGTTTGGTGTAGTTACCGGTCGTAGAAGAAGATGTGGTTGGCTTGATTTAATTTCTTTGAAGTATTCAGTAAGAGTTAATTCATTAACTGAGTTATTTATAACTAAACTTGATGTTCTCTCAGGACTAGAAGAAATAAATTTATGCATTGGATATAAGTATGAAAATGAGCTTTTTACAGATTATCCATATAAAGAAAGTATTCATTATAAAGCTGAGCCTGCTTATCAAGCTTTTGATGGATGGACAGAAGATATTTCCTCAGTAAAGAATTTTGAAGACTTACCAAAAAATGCACAAACTTACATAAAAGCAATTGAAGACTTTATTGAAGTACCCATTACGTTCATCTCTGTTGGGCCTGAGAGAACAGAAAATATAATAATTTAAAATGATTGAGAGATATTTAAATCCAGAAATTAATTCTATTTGGGACGATCAAAACAAATTCGATACATGGAAATTGGTTCAAGAAAAATATGTTGAGACACTAGAAGAGCTAGATGTAGCTGAAAATGGAATCGCTAAAAAAATAAATCAATCAGTTGTTCAAAAGTGCAAATAGCGTTTTAATTATGCAGTCACTTGATTATGTTAAGGATTTAATAAACGATTTGCTTTCGACTTTACAGGAGAAAGCTGTGCAAGAAAAAGATACTTCGATTATTGGGAGAACTCATGGTGTTTACGCAGAAGAAACTTTTTTAGGAAATATCTTTGGCAACTGGCACCTAGAAGTTGCCCGAGGATTGAATCGACTTGAGAATTCTAAAAATAATATTTCTTTTGGTAAATTAAGTGGCCCAGTTGGAAATCACTCAGTAGTTACTTCTGAAATGGAGAAGCTTACACTTGAGAAATTAAATTTAAAGCCTGAGCAGTTTGCAAATCAGATTGTAAGTAGAGACCGGTATGCAGAGGTTGTTAGCTCACTTGGTATACTCGCATCTACTTATGAGAGGATTGCTACAAACATACGTAGCTATCAGCGTTCTGAGATATCTGAAATGTTCGAGTCATTTAAAGATGGGCAAAAAGGTTCTTCAGCAATGCCCCATAAAAAGAATCCTATTGGTAGTGAAAGAATAACCGGATTAGCAAGAATAATGAGATCTTATGTAAGCACTAGCTTAGAGAATATGGTTTTGTGGAACGAAAGAGACATTTCTAATTCCTCAGTAGAAAGGATTATGCTCCCAGATGCTTTTCACCTTATTAGTTTTATGAGTATCGAGTTGAATTCAATACTAAAACACCTAGTTATAAATTATGAACAAATAAATATAAACCTTGAAGATGCAAAAAATAAATCTGTAAGTCAAAAATTTCTTTCATATCTTGTGAACAACGGGGTTGATAGAGATACAGCATATAGAAAAATTCAAGAAGAAATTTTTAACAATTTATCTGTTGAAGAATTAAAAAAAGAGCTTGAAAAAGAATTTAAATTAGAATTTCCAGATTTAGAAAATCAAGTTAATAAAAACGTCGACGAAAAAACGTTTAAAGATAAATTTCAATAAATTGGATAAATTTAAATCAAAATTTCTTGAAATAAGAGAAGAAGTTAAAGATTTACTTCCAAACAATGAAGGTGTAATTGATGCCGTAATTGCTCCAGTGTTTTTTGTTGTGTTGGCTAACTTTGTTGATTTAAATACAGCGATCTTTAGTACAGGTGGATTACTTATTGTTTTTCTAATTTACAGAAGACTAAGAAAACAAGATTTAAAAATCTTTAAATTAAAGAACGATATAAAATATAATTATAAAAAAATTTATTTATCAGTAGGTCATATACTAGAATATAATAGATTCTATAAAATATTAAATAAAGTTGTAAAGGATAAACAAAAAATAATAGATTGGAAAAATTTTAAAAAAATTAGTCAAAACCATATATAGTTCAAAAGCATTTAGGAATTGGCCTAAAGGATGGTATTTTCACCCCAGAGTACGCCCTGCTTATACAAAAGTTGCTATTATTTGGACCATATATTTGTCTCTAAAGGCTGGGTTGCAAATTTACTTCTTTAACAATCCTGAAATACTGGTTGTAATCAAACTTGCAACATCTAATCAAAGCACTTTGATTCTTTTAGTAATTTCATATATTGTTGGTCAAAGAAGTTTACAAAATTTAAATGGTCCAAGTGTTGACGAATTCTTAAATAATTCACCTGAACCTTGGATAAGCCAACAAAAAGGATTTTAAGGTAAAATTTAATTATGAATAATTTATCAACCTCTGAACTCTCGTCTCTTGCAATAATTTTTGGGATTTTAATTATTACTTATTTTGTATTGAGAAGCATACTCTTTCCTGCTTTAAAAAAAATAGCAAAAAGAACATCAACGTTTATTGATGATTTATTTCTAGAAAAAAAATTTCTGAATCGACTTTCATATGTTCTAGTAATTATAGTTTTTACCTTTTTGACTTCATCTCCTAGATTTAATCTTGAAATATTTTCAAATCCAATAATTTCTAGACTTCTTGATTCATTACTGACTCTGTTTGTCGGTCTTACCATTCTTGAAATGCTCACTGTGTTTAATAAAGTTTCTGAAAATATAGATGTATTAAAAAATAAACCTATCAAAGGATATATACAAATAATAAAAATAATTATCGCATCATTCATCGCGATAATTATTTTTGCAATAATAACTGGTCAATCAGTAGCTTACTACATAAGTGGTCTTGGAGCTCTGACTGCAGTATTGTTGTTAGTCTTTCAAGATACAATTCTTTCTTTTGTAGCATCAGTCCAAATTGGTCAAAATGACATAATAAAAATTGGTGACTGGATAGAGGTTCCCGAGTTTGGTGCAGATGGAGATGTTGTAGATATAGCCCTTCACACTGTAAAAGTACAAAATTGGGACAAAACAATTACAACAATACCTACATCAAAAATTGTTAATACTTCTGTGAAAAACTGGAGGGCAATGTCTGAGTATGGAGGGAGGAGAATAAAAAGATCAATATTAATAGATATTTCTAGTATCAAGTTTTTAACGGCAGAAGAAACAGTCGAACTTCAAAAGCTTTCACCAATTAAGAGCTATATTTCAGAAAAAAACGAGGAGTTAGAAGAGTTTAATAAATTAAACAGTGAGTCTTCTAACCAATTAGAAACAAGGAGATTAACAAATATCGGAACTTATAGAGCGTATGTTGAGAACTATTTGAAACAAAGTCAAAATTTAAATACTGACACCATGACTTTTTTAGTTCGTCAATTACCCTCTTCTCCTGAAGGAGTGCCTATAGAAATATATACATTTACGAATACAACAGAGTGGGTTGCTTATGAAAAAATACAATCAGACATTTTTGATCACTTATTTGCAATTCTTCCAAAATTTGGATTACGAGTTTTCCAAAGTGGTGTAATAGAGGCTGTGGCTATGAAAAACTTACCATTTAATCAACTGGACGAATAAGTTCTCTAGCAAACTTAAGAGCTCCAAATATTATAAAGATATAATTTAAATAATTTCCATATTTGCTGTATGGAGTTTCTGTTTGTCTTACCTCAAGTTTTTCATTTAATGTTGTTGTTTCAAATAATTCAGTTTTAGAAATAACTTTTCCATTGTGATCTATGAACGCTGATTTACCTGTAATTGCCGCATGTACAATTGGTCTCTCGTTTGAAATTGCATTTGCCCTGGACATTAATATAAATTGGTCCGACATCCCGCTTTCTCCATAGCTTGCTTGGTTAGTAAGAATTACAACCAACTCTGCACCGTCCAAGACACTGTTCCTAATGTATCTTTGGAAAGAACCTTCAAATGAAATAACAGTTGATATTTTTGTATCATTAACCATAAATATTTTTTGACCATCTCCCCTAATCATGTCACGAGGAACCAGTGCTAGTGGGGGAATCCAGTCTAAATATTTTCTAAAAGGTATATATTCTCCAAATGGTACTGGATGCTGTTTTAGATATTGATCTACAATCTCTCCCTCTCTGTTAATAAAGATTCCATAGTTTTCGAAATATTCTTTTTGTACAGGTCTGTCTCCCCCAATTAAAAAATATGAATCTAATCTCAAAGCTTGAGCAGAAACGTCATTTTGAACTCTACTATGTACTCCCGGATCATTATTAAATCCTGTTGAGCTCTCAGGCCAAACTACTAAATCAAAATTCCCTTCGAGAGATTGAGTTTGAACTAAATGGCTATCATAAATTTTTTGCCTTTCATTGCTGCATCTGTTTTTTGCACCAGGACAAGGACTGTTTCCTTGAACGATTGTAATGTTGAGTTCTGATGTTTCTAACTGAGTGTTCTGATAGTCATTAACAACATAGTTTGAAATAAATATTGTGAAAATTATTAATAAAAATATGCTGTAATCCTTTAAGTAATTTTTTGGTTTGCTTTTTGAAAAAACACCAAGTGCAATTACTAAAGGAAGAGATTGTAGTAAAAGCGAAGATCCAGTTGGTCCAAAGTTTCTGAATGTCAAAGGTACTTCAAAAAATAATGGGCTATCTATAGGGCCTGTCAGTAAAACTGTTGATGGAAAACCCCAAGGAAATCCTCCAAAAGGAAAATATGCTCTGATCAAATCGAAGACTGCTAACGCTGCCAACAATACATAGAAATTATTTCCAGATTTTGTATTTAGATAAGAAAATAATTTTGAGAATACTCCATACATCAACCCCATCAAAAATGTCAAAGGTATCCAGGCTTCAAGTCCTATTGATTGAATTCCTAATAAAATCACGCCGTAAGCAACACACCCAAAGATAAACCCTGACAGAAAAGATTTTTTACTTGAAAGCAATGAATAATAAAAAAGATAAAGTGCAGGAAATATTAAATACCAATAATCATAAGGAGGGAAACTTAAGAAGTAGAGCAAGCCGGCAATAATGGCGTTCATAAACATATGCTTATATGTTAATAATCCCCCTAGTTGAAATAAACTAATTTATGTTTCTCAAAATAACATAAAGCCCAGAAATAATAGAAAAATAAGTTACTGACTGGGCAATAAAACTGTCTGAGACTTTTGAGAAAAGAGAGCTAGAAACTCTAATGCCTACCAAAACAACTGGAAGAAATAACATAAATAAAAGTAGGTGGTCAACATAAAGATTGCCACTAAGAATTAAAAGAGACAATGTAATCAAAATGCCTATGCTAAATACACTATTGAGAGATGGCCTAAATTCCTGAGATTTAGTATTCCTATAAAGCAAAGCTACAGGAGGACCACCAATGGCTGCAATCATCCCAAAAATACCTGAAAAAGTACCTGCAAAAAAGGAATTCAAAGTATTTCTGTTAATTTCCCATCCAAAAAAAGAACCTGCTCCTGCTATAAAAACAATAAGCCCTACAGAGATTGATAAATATTTTTCGGATAAGTTTAATAATAATAAGAGTCCAATTGGTCCTCCTATTAATCGACCTAAAATAAGTGGCTTGACTTTAGATAAATCAACTTCGTCTTTTTCTCGGTAAAAAACTCTTAAAGCAAGTGGCAAACCAAGTAACGCAAGCAGTTGAGGCACCAGACTAGGCTCAATTTGAACAATTATTGGTGAAGCAATAACAGCAAAGCCAAAACCCAAAACGCCTTGAACGGCAGAGCCAATAAAAAGTAATATTGCAATAAAAATTACTTCAAATAGCGTTAAGTCAAACGGTAGATTCAACCAAGATCTTCTTCAATTAATTTAAGAATTTCTCCATCTTCTGAGTGTCTTCCAAGTTCTTTTTTTGAAAATAATAATTTTTCATTTAAATGAAATTCAAATACTCCACCACCACTTGGAATTAGTTGAATGTTTGTAACTTTGTTACCGTAAACTTCTAAGATATCTTCAATCGTGCCAACTGCACGAGGTGTGTAGTTTCAAACTACACAAAATTCAAGTTTGATTTCCATAACTAAATACTATCATATAAAAAGTTAAAGGAGTTGAGTGTACAACTATTCAGATATATCTTTAGGAAAATTAGAAGAAGACTTAAAAAATACAATCGAAGAATGTAAAGATTTGGTTAGTAATATTAAATCTTCTGAAAATATCGATTTATCGAATTTTAATGAGCTGGAGAGTGCAATTTATGATCTTTCTGGACGCATTGCGTTTATGGGAGATGTACATCCAGATGAAAAAATAAGAAATTTTGGAAATGAAGCAGATTCAAAAATACAAAATCTTGCACTTGAAATATTTAAAGATCAAGATCTATACGAAAAGTTTAAAGAAATAGAAACTAAAAATTTAGATGAAGAATCGAAAACATTTTATAGAGATTTAGAAATTGACTTCAAAGATGCAGGACATGGTCTATCAGGTGAAAAAAAGGATAGGCTCACAGAAATCGAAAAAAAGCTTATAGATCTCAGCATTTCTTTTTCAGAAAATATTGCAAAGGACAAAACTGAAGTTATGTTTTTAGAAGATGAACTAAAAGGTCTGAGTCAAAACGAACTTAAAAACTTGAAGAAAAATAATGATAGTTTTGTTATAACAATGGCATATCCAGACATCAATGCTGTTATGGAAAACTGCAGCGTGAGAAAGACTAGGGAAATTGTTTGGAAAGCTTTTAACAATCGAGCTGTAAAAGAAAATAGTTCAATTCTTGAAGAAGCTGTTCAACTAAGAAATGAAAAGGCTTTGTTGTTTGGATTTAAAACTTGGGCTGAATATAGATTGCAGAATAGGATGGCAAAGTCACCAAATAATGTAGCTTCAATGTATGAGAGCTTGATTCCAAAATTACAAAAAGCAGCTGAAGTAGAAAAAATTGAACTTGCTGTAGATAACATCGAAATTTCTGATATAACACCATGGGATATACGCTATTTTATTTCAAAAGAAAGAAGTAAAGTAAGCAGCATTGAGAATAGTGAATTAAAAAAATTCTTTTACATACATGATGTGAAAACTGAAATGTTTAAAGTTTGTGAAGAAGTATTTGATTTGCATATAAAACCTGAATCGAATGAAACTGCATGGCATGAAGATGTTGAGCTTTGGTCTTTATGGGAAAAAAATGGTCAACAATTAGCATATTTTTATTTAGACCTTTATCCAAGAGAAGGAAAATTTACACACGCTGCAGTATTCGATATATCTTCTGGTGGATCTAGTAGACAAGAGTTGCCAATATGCTCAATGGTTGCAAATTTCCCGAACCCGAACACAGGAGATGGGTTAATGACTTTCGATGAAGTTGAAACTCTTTTTCACGAATTTGGCCATGTTCTACACAACGGAATTGGAAAATCAAAATATACGAGATTTGTTGGTGCAAACTGTGAATGGGACTTCGTCGAAGCACCAAGTCAAATTATGGAGCATTGGGTATGGAAAGTAGAATGTATGAAAAGAATTTCAACTCATATTGAATCTGGTGAATCATTGTCTGAAGAAATATGTGAAAAATTAAATAAATCAAAAAATATTGGGGTTAGTTTACTTACACTCAGGCAGGTTTCATTTGGTCTTGCAGATCAGCATTTACATGGTGAAAACTTTAAAGACAGCCTTTTAGAAATAGAACATTCAGCTCAAAAAGTTACAACAATAACATATCCTAAAGACATCAATCATCTAGCAGCTTTTGGACATTTACTTGGTGGGTATGATGCGGCTTATTATGGTTATTTGTGGGCTGAAATAATCGGTGATGACTTATTTAGTAGATTTGAAAATGAAGGAGTATTGTCTAATTCTGTTGGTGTTGACTATAAAAATAAAATTCTAAAGCCTGGAGGTACTGTACCTGCTGAAAACATGGTTCAGGACTTTTTAGGTAGAAAATGGAATGATGAGGCCTTTTTATCACAAAAAAACTTGTCAAAATAAAGTTGCCATCTAGAATAAAAGTGTTAAGCTTGTGAATATATTCACAAAGTATATAAAGGAATAAAATGACAGACGGATTAAAAGCTAGTCAAATTAAGGGCGGAATAAGGCCATCAAAAAGTTTTGACCAGGGCAGAGTATGTAAAGATGAATCTTGCAGTACTCAACTAAGTATATATAACAAAAGAGATCATTGCTTCAATCACGCTCCAGTGAAATATCCTAGAGTTAGAGGCAGAATTCTCCAAGAAACTGCTTAAGTTTTAAACTCCCCCCCTAATGAAATCTCCCCCATGAGATTTCCGATAAGCCCCTATGAAAATAGGGGCTTATTTTATAAACACATCATTATTATTATTTAATTATGGAAACAAAATTTACTGTACCTGAAATTAGTTGTGGACACTGCAAAGAAACAATTGAGTCAACTATAAATAGTCTCGAAAATGTTGAAGCTGTCAATGTTGATATTGATCAAAAATCAGTAGAAGTTAAGTGTTCCTCAGATCTAGATTTGTCTCTGGTTTCTAACATGCTCGACGAACAAGGCTATACAGTTGTCGAATCAAGTTAAATCTGTCAATTTAGATATTGATGGTATGACGTGTGCGGCTTGTGCTGCAAGAGTTGAGCGTGTACTAACAAAAAACGAACATGTATTAGACGCATCAGTGAGCTTTCCTTTAAAATCAGCAATTGTAGATATCGCAGATGATGAAAGTTTTGATTTTGATGAAATTATTAAATCAGTAAATAAGATTGGCTATAAAGCAAAAGAAGCTTTTGAAGATAACACTGAAAAAAATATCAAATTTAAAATCTTTACCCCAATAGCTTCATTATTAATGACTGTTTCTCTTAGGTATTTTTTTGAAGCAGGTCTAGATTTAATATCCTACCTTATAGGTTTTTTTGTTATTTTAGTTCTTGGAAGAAATTTCCATATATCTGCGTTTAAAAAAATTAAAAATCTTGATTTCAATATGGACACTTTAATCTCGCTTGGAAGTTTGAGCTCTTTGTTAATTTCTTTATTACCGGCTGAGCTGGTTTCTTCAGTGAGTTCTGCATCGAGTGAAAATAAAATGTTTCTTGATACTGGAGCTTTTATTGTGTCTTTTTTACTTATTGGTAAGGCAGTAGAAGATAGGGTAATAGAAGAGTCTGTGAAAACTTCAGAGTCAATAAAAAGTCGTATGCCAAAAACTTTGATAGTAAATAGAGATAAAGACAGAATTGAAATACCTACAAAAGATGTCAAAGAAAAAGATCGTTTCAATGTAATGGTCGGTGAAATTATTCCCGTTGATGGTGAGATTGTTGAAGGTGAAACTACTGTTGATGAAAGCCTTCTTACTGGAGAGTCTATTCCTTTAACAAAGGAAAAAGGAGATCAGGTTGTTGGAGGAAGTATTAATTTACAAGGAAATATAGAGATTGAAGTAAAAGAATCTTACCAAAAATCAACTTATAACATTATCGAAGACTTAATCAGAAATGCTCAGGGAACTAAGCCAGATATTCAAAAATCACTCGACACAATTACACAGTATTTTGTACCGGTTGTTTTATTTACTAGTTTTAGCACTTTTGCCTTCAAGTATCTAATTCAAGATGTTGCCTTGATAGACGCCTTAAAAAATGCAATAGCTGTATTAGTTATTGCATGTCCATGTGCACTGGGACTAGCAACCCCAATAGTTTTATTTAAAACTGCAACAGTCAGCAAACTAAAAGGCTTTCTTTTTAAGAATTTTGATATTCTTCAAAAGTTTGGAGACATAAATACAATGGTTTTTGACAAAACGGGTACACTTTCCTCCGGTATCTTTAAAATCAGGGAAATTCAGATGCCTAATGAGACTATTCCAAGAAGTACTGTTTTGCAGTTGATTGCAAGTCTTGAAAACTATTCTCAACACCCAATTGCAAAAAGTATTGTTTATCAAGCAGAGTTAGAGGATTTAACACTTCATCCTGCTTCAAATATAAAAGAAAAACCCGGCGTTGGAATTGAAGGCATTGTTGAAAAGCAACTTATTAAAATTGAAAAAAACAAAGAGAAAAATGACTCTTCACTAAAAGTTTCAATAAATGATCTGGATTATTTTTTATACCTAGAAGAAGAATCATCCGTTTCTAACAATTTTTTAAAAGAGCTTAAAGAAGAGAAGAATATCGTAATTCTCTCTGGTGATAAAAAAGTTAATGTAGAAAGATTTGCTGAAGAACAAAACATAAAAGAATTTTATTCTGATAAAAGTCCTGAGGAAAAACTTGACTTTATAAAAGATATCCAAAAAGACGAGAGGGTAATTTTTGTTGGTGATGGAGTTAATGATTCACCGTCAATTAAACAAGCTGATGTTGGAGTAACTACCTCTTCTAGTAGCCAGATTGCACAAGTTTCTGGAGATATACTAATCCACAAAGGAGGTTTAGAAACTCTTAGTGAAGTATTTAATCTTTCAAAAAAATCAAAACATAGAATATATCAAAATCTTTTTCTTGCCTTTATTTACAACACACTAATGATACCTATTGCAGTTGTTGGCCTAATTACACCGAATTTGGCAGCACTAGCAATGGCACTTTCTAGTATTTCGGTAGTAATAAACTCTTCAAGAAAACTCTAAAAATTAATCTTAAATAAATCTATCGCAACATTATTCTTCAAATATGGAAGATGTAGTTTGGTATAGAAAGCCACTTTTATCAGAACCTGTTGCAATACTTGCATTCGAAGGTTGGAGTGATGCTGGCAACACTGCCACGGGTTGTGTTGAGAACTTGAGCAGTACGTATGATGTTGAACCGTTTGCAGAATTAAACTCAGATTCATATTATAACTACCAAATGAGAAGGCCAATTGTTGAAGTTAAAGACTTTGGAGAAAGAAACTTTCACTGGCCCCAAACATCTTTTTACTCAATTGAAGACTACAAGTTGAAAAGTGATTTGATATTAGTTTTTGGCGAAGAGCCATCAATGAAGTGGAAAGATTACTCAAGAAACATTTCGGATACGCTGCTTGAGCTTGGAGTAAAAAAAGCGGTAACTTTAGGTGCTTTTTTTGGACAAGTTGCACACACGCTTCCTGTACCAATATTTGGCGTTAGTGGAGATCCAACATTTCATTCAAGATACAATGTTTTAAATCCAAATTATTCTGGACCTACAGGTATCACTAGTGTTGTTGGGCAAACACTCAGAGATAATGGTATCGAGACTGCAGGACTTTGGGCAGCTGTTCCTCATTACTTAAGTAGTGGTGGTTATCCTAAAGGAATGAGCGCACTGTTAAATAAAACTTCCGATATCTTAAAAATTGATATTGATGATTCTGGAATTCAAAGTGAAGGACAACAGTTTGAACTAAAAATTAACAAGGCTATGGAAAACTCTCAAGATTTAGCAGAGTACGTTTCTAAATTAGAAGAAGCTGATGTTAGTATCGAAGATAATTTTTCAGAAGACAATCTTGTTCAACAAATTGAAGATTTCTTAAATGAAGAGAGAGAAATTTAACTAAACGCTTTTCTTCTTATGTCTATTTGATTTACGACGTTTACGGTATTTATGTTTTGACATTTTTTTACGTCTTTTTTTAATCAAAGATCCCATAAATTAAATTTTTTTCCTTTTTTCCTAACTGCGAAAGTCTAACGGATTTTCATGATTAATTGAAAATCTTTTTAAAGTTTTTTATCAGTACCGAGATTTATTGCTTTTAATAAAGCGTTTTTACCATCGTTGTCCTTTGGAGAACGTTTTAATGCCCATAATCCCCAAGTAATCATTGATAGTATTTCAAAATATTCAAACTTTTCGATTTCATCTTTTTTTTGAATATTAATTTCACTGAGTGCCTGTTGACGCATATTCTTATCTAAGTCGAACTCATTTTGCCAAAATAAGTCTGCGTAATCAAAATACTTGTCTCCCATCGATGAATATTCCCAGTCAATTAGGTATGTTTGGTCATCATATACTACAAAATTACCTGAATAAAGATCTTGGTGACAAGGTTCATTATTAATACCAATTTCTTTAATTTTTTTAATAATCTCAAAACCAACTTCTTTTGCATCTCTCTCGATTGAGTTAGAAACATCAGCAATTTCGCTAAACACATTGAGTGGTGAAAAATTATTTTCAAAAACTAAATCTGAATTGTGTAAATCAAACAGCTTTTTGAAGGCTTCCTTTCTCATATTTTCGTTTTTAAAATCAGAAGATTTATATGTGTATATATCAAAATATTTGGAAATTTTAACACCTGTATTTTCATCAAAAATTATATAAGGTAAAGTCAATCCATATTCCTGTGCCTTTAATGTATTTTGTTTTTCAGATTTTCTATTAATTACATCTGGGTTATCACCAGGTATTCTTAAAACGTACTTTTCATTATCCAGGTCTACTA
>LULP01000732.1_pt1 | contig 13119 bp, 7 predicted proteins | sample 728111 | NCBI WGS metagenome assembly LULP01 (sample SAMN03860286, study PRJNA289734) | marine metagenome | biome: seawater column; feature: ocean; material: water; isolation source: Red Sea water column Station 149 - depth 25m | place: Saudi Arabia: Red Sea | collected 2011-10-15 | depth 25 m
CCCCTGTTGTGTAGGTATCGAGAGCAGCCGCTCTTCTTTCTTCCTTTGTCCCTGCCTGGAGGGCTGATCCTCGAGGAATCAGTTCTTCATCCGAATCAACTGGGGAGAATTCCTGTCTGGCCCTAATCCCAAGTGAGATTAGCGCACCCAATGCAACCACGAACAGTACTGCTAGAGTCCAAGCTGGTAGGCCTAAAGCTTCGAACAATCGAGATATGCCCCCTTGATTGGAGGATTTGGATTTGCTGACATCAAAAACAAAAGACGAGTTAGTCAAAGTTGCCATGCTGTCCTGAGATGTTGAGTTGGCATAGAATCGCAATTGAGTGAGTCCGTCCTCTGCCGATTTTCTAGGGGTTATTGAGACTGTAATTTCGTAATGATTCCCTGGCTCTAATTCCTCTGCTGGCCATTGGTATTTTACGGTCCAACCGTCGAGTTCTTCATGATTCATTAATATCGGGGATTCGGTGTTACCCTTGTTTTGCACTTCCAATACCAGAGTTGTTTCCTCCCCCTCGGCAATTCCCTGAATGCTGGGGGTCTCAGATTGAATTTCCAGCCAAACTGAGGGTAGAACTGTTACATCCAAATCTAATGTGATTGTTTCAGTGGAGAGGCTAGGTGATGTGGACTTAATTATTACTGGAACCTTATTCGACAGATTTCCTGGAGGGGTGCCGCTAGGTAACTGTAGGGCGACATTGACTACAGAATCCCGATTCATTTCCATGGAGAAAGTGCTTCCTGTCAGGAATCCTCCGGACCAACCCTCAGGAAGAGTTCCTAGTGTGAGTTCAATCAGCAGTGGTACGTTTCCGGAATTGTGCAAGAAAATATTGGCATTCCCATCCCTACCCAAAGATATTGAGAATCCTTCTTCAGCCCGTATGTCCAGAGTTGTGATTTCTTTCACTTCTAGGACCGTCGCATTAGTGACGATATTGTCGTCTAAAGTAATTATTTTAGATTCTGAACTCGGATCGATATCTGTTTGTATTGTTGTGACCTCTCCCAATGGAGGGTCTTCGTCGTACAGATAAACCTGCATTGGCCAAGTATTTCTAGATGATAGTGCCCTTACTTCGAAATTTAGTGGAATATTTCCCCTGTTGGAAATTGTCAGTATTGTAGAAATTGTGTCTCCATTTTGTACTGCACGAGATTCAGTTATGGCTACGGGCCCTAATTCGTTTCCTTCCATATCTGAAATCTGGGTTGAGAATGCCCTGCTCTCTAGAACTTCGACTGTGGCTGTCTCCGTAGTTTGCAGATTTGGATCATTAACCGAAGTTGTGATGCAGGTCACTAGATTTGTAGCTCCTGCGAGGATACCAGAAGAGGCTGGGGGGACCTTTACGCGAATCGGGACAGGAACGAATTGGAGCCTGCTGAGCGGACCAATTGTTACTTCGGGAACCTGGCTGCTTCCTACGTGAACAATCCATCTATCTTCTGTTTCACAGGTAATTCCGTATTCAGTGGGGCCATTTCCTATGTTCCTAACTGAGAGTGTGAAAAGCGCGAATTCGTTTGGTTCAGCCCCTAGATCATCTGTCCCAGCAGGAACAGTGAAGAGTCCCTCGACCCGGTCTATATCGACAGAAAGTCGAACAGAATGCGAAATTGTTGGTGCCATCTTGTCGTATAGAATCAGGTCAGTCACGAAATGGCCGGGAAGTGCGAATCTACTCTCTACGTCGGCATCTTCGTCTGTTAAATTAAGAGAAATTAGCACTCTGTCTCCAGACTCTCCCGATGGAGACAGAACCCATGGTCCTGAATCGCTAAGGGTCTCGGACCACTCATCCTGAGGAGACGACATGATTCCTGAATCTCCTATTTCCTGGACCGCAGAAATCGAAAGTTCCACGGTGGTTTCCGAAGTTCCTTCGTTAACTAACTCCAATTGGAAGTTTGCCCAGCTCTCAGTGCTGGGGTTGATGTCCCTATTCCTAGCAGACTGAGACTCGACGAAATCAGTAGGATAAGACCCATCGGCCATTAGGGGTATGATTCTTACACCAATCTCTGTAACGTTGAATTCTAGATCGAAGATGTTGTTATTCGTCCCGATGGTCTCGTCGTTCAATTCATCAACTTGTGAAAGGTAATCTAGGGTTAGTCTGACCAAGTGAGTCCCGGTCGACTGGAAGGAGTGGTAAACAGAGAAGGTCTCTATCTGCCCCCCAGGTAATGAGGGCATTGAGTATGTCCCTATTTCGTTTCCATCGGTCACATCTTCAAGAGATATTGAATACTGTCCAGTTGGAGCTGCAGCCTGATTTATCCAGGAAAGTTGCATTGAAATTGTGTCCCCCTTAAGAGGGCTGGTTTCCGAACTGAATATGGAATTGGGAACTACTGTTAAGTCAGCCTCTTGCAATTCGATTGCATTAGAAGAAACAACCAGTGAGTAGTCTTGGGAGAATCCTCCTGAATGCCCTATCTTGACTGTCCAAATTCCTGATTCAGTAGATGCGATTCTGACCCTCTCTAGATTGTTCAAAATGTCGATATTGCCAGTTGATTGACTAAATCCGCTTGCGAAGTCGTTACCGTTGAACTGCTCTCCCGAAGGCGAGGTTACTACTAAGTCTAGATCGTTTACTAGCCGACTTGTATTCTGGTCTGCTGATGCGGACCCTTCCCTGTCGTTCCAAGACAGAGTGGCATCAAGCGCGTTATTCCCGGAAACTTCGAAGGTATAGATGAAACTATGACCAGGTAGGAGATTTCTATCCTGATCCAAAAATAGCGTTTGGTTTATGCCGTTGCTTTGGGGGAAAATACTGTTTGAGGTGTTTAGTTGCCCCCAACCTTCTTGCGAGTTTGGGACATCTAATTCTCCAATATCTTCGGCACCGTTTACGAGTATTGCTCTAATCAAATCAGAGTTTGGGGACGTTAGTCCGACTTCCTCTCTCAGGAACTGTCGGACCATTGCTGAAGCACCTGCCACCACCGGAGTAGCCATAGAAGACCCGCTGAGGGTCATGTAGAGTGGAGTTGTTCCATCTGTATGCATCGACTCTGAGCAACTACCTCCGGCAGTTAGGCCGGCCTCTTGTGCTCTAGCAGAGCAAATCATAACACCTGGTGCAACCAATTCAGGCTTTATTCGGCCATCGGAAGTAGGTCCTGATGATGATTCGTCGGAGACCTGGCCTGCGGGTTCAGAACCGAATGCACCTGTTGTGGAAGCACCAACAGTGAGAGAATTCTTTGCCGTGCTCGGAGACGCGACACCCGAGTTTGCCATATCCCCCGATGAGAAAATAACTAACATTTCTGGATAGTCGTTAGCGAATAAATCAATTGATCTGGAATCGGAAGTGTACTCGCCGACCAGGTTTTCGCTACCCCAACTGTTTGTGTGGATATTTGCATCGTTCAGGAAGGAGTGTTCGAACATATCGTACAGGGAACCCCACCGCGCGAGTATTCCAGAACTATCCACTTCTAATTGGTAGAAATGAAATGTAGACTCGGGGACAATACCCGTAGAATTTGAGTCTCCCGACCCGTCCCCCAGAAGAGTGGCGGTAACATGGGTGCCGTGGCCAGTATTTGAGTCGGCACCGGAGCTATCTGGGCCAAATAGGTTGTAGATCGGATTTCGGAGACGATTGCCGAAGTCACCGTGATCTACGTCAAGGCCCGTGTCTGAAATTCCTATGACTTCTCCCTCTCCACGTAAATCTAATTCAGATAGTGATCTTGCATAGTCCACTCCCGAGATTATGCTAGCATTTGAATTGTGTATTGTCAGAACCGGACCCATCTCCACCCTTAGAACGCGGAAATCGGTAGCAAGAGAGGAGATTAGAGATGTTTTAGCGGATTTTACCTTACATAGATATTTGTCACAGTGAGACTGCAGATGTAATTCTCCCGTTTTCTCAAAAAGTTCCCTTTTGAGGTTCGATAGGTCGTCGGGAGAGTTAGATGGAGAAGGTGTGATATCGAGGTCGACTAGGGTGCCGTCGAGATCCATTAACGGGTACAGTGAATTGGAAATCTTCCAGGTCGCAGGAAACTGACCGGCCCACCTAACATGATTCCATTCCTGGATGGTGTCAATTTGGTCGCCTGTTCTCCATGGCTCAATGCTAATGAGGACGGAATCATCAGGAAAATGATCAATAATCTGTATTCCCAGTAATTTTAACGAGTCCTCCAGTTCCTGTAAATCGGAGCTCTGTGACTGTACGATGAATAGCCTTCCATCATTGTATTCGGATAGGCCAAGCTTTTCCCATGGTCCTGCTGGTGGCGATTCTGTCAGAGGATCGAATTTTCCGAATGGCGAGTGTATTAGTCCAGAAGTTTCACTAATTGGATGATCACCCATCGATGGATTATGGAGAACTACCCAATTATTTTCTATTGTAGGATAGGACATAGATTGTGCCCTTTCCTCGTCAATAGTTTCCATCGAAATCGTAGAAGAAATGGGTGAGAGCAAAATCAATAAAACTGCAAAGTAAATTGATTTTGAAGAAGCCATTCGATTTTCGGAGGCTAGGGCCTCTTTTGACTATTGACTATTTCCGAGCAAGCCACACATTTCATGTAGAATAGTAAGTACTGATGGCTGAATCGGTCTTTTCGACAGATTTCGTCCAGTCTTCTTCAATACCCATTAGTGCCCTGATGCAATCTACATTCTCCGGGATTACGTCACTCTCTTGGTGTATGGCTTGAAAGTAATATAGCCGGTCTCCCACGAGTTTCACGCCGTCCTCCCAAACGAATATTTCATGCAAGTCTCCCCACTTCCTACCTATATCTCTGGCCATCTCCATCACCTCTGCGGTAGTGGGGATTCGATCATCGGCACCATTCATGATGATCACCCTGGGAGTGTTCGACCACATTTCGATTATTGACTCTGTAGATAGGCCGTGGCCCTTTGGCAAATCTGCAATAATACAGTGAACGTGCATTATTGTGGTGGGGACTGCGACGGCAAGGCTGTTTATCTCAATCTCGGGTTTTACCGTCATGACATCTGGCCCATGATGGCTAGGAACTTTGAGAACGGGTTTTATAGCATTAATCGGACCCTTGCCAGAGTCCCCCGGATCAGCCGAACGCCTCACCATTGTACACTCAACTTTCAACGAGCCACAGTGCTCGAATAGCGGCACAAGTGTTCTAGACAGGCCAGTTGTATTACAAGAAACTACTCTCGTGCCCTTTGCATTCAAATTTTCCTTGTGATTAGCGGAAGAGGTGTAAGAGAGACCGGTCAGAGTGTGTTTTTCTCCTCCTTGAAAAATATATTTTACTCCTGCAGAGCGATATTTCTCTAAGTTCTCAGCTCCCAATTTACCAGGAGCGCAATCAACAACCACATCCGCAATCGAAAGCAAATCGGAAAGCCCTCCAGAACAACTGTACCCCTTTTTCTCGAAGAGGGATATTCTTTCTTTATCATCGAACGTGCAGTAAAGTGGGAAGCCTTTCTTTATTGCCAGTTCACAACCGAAGCTGGGAGCAGTCTTGGTAACTCCAACCACTTCCATATCATCTTGTGCGTCTACCGCATCTGCTACTCGCTTACCTATCGTTCCGAACCCATTAATTGCTACTTTTGTGCTTTCCATCATAGATTCCCCATGTTATTGCCTATGGAGTTCCTAGTCTGAAGGATGCCTATGAACATAGCGAATTCGGGAAGAGTCAATAATGGGTCGCCTCCTTCTGATTACAGAGTATTACAAAGGGGGGGACCAAAGTGAAAGAGTTGGCAATCAAGAGTATGAAACTCAATAGAGATCTGGATAGATACGTTGAGCAGGCTCTCAAGCAAGACAGGCCAGTGAAAATTGGATGGGGAAGAGCCGGAGACGAGAGGCCAAAGGATGGAGAGTTTGGCGTGCTAACACACCTTCCGGAAGGGGCCAAGGTACTATGCCTGGGCAATCTAGGGCCATTTGTAGGAGCCGCTAATAGAGGAGGGACGCTAACTCTTAGAGGAAGTACTGGATCGATGATAGCGGCATTCCATGTCAAAGGAAAGACCGTGGTTGAGAAGGATGTAGGAAATAAAGCTGGATTTGGGATGCGAGGGGGGGAGATAACCATCCAAGGCTCTTCTGGTAGTGAAACGGGTTCTGCCATGGAAGGAGGAATCTTGTTGGTCAGAGGACATGCAGGAGATTACCTTGGATCTAGAATGTCTGGAGGAGCTGTTATTGTTATGGGTTCAGTAGGATCTGATCCTGGAAACGGAATGACTGGAGGGAGGATTATTGTCTCGGGTCCTAGAACCTATGGGACTTGAGCTAAATGATGATGCTTTGGTTCTAGAACCGGGAGAGATAATCCACAAGGGAGATAGACACCTGGAGTGCTCAATCTTAGAAGGATTTGAGAAGATTTCCTTGCACCCTAATGAGGACTCTCTTGCAGATAATGCAATACTGGATCACTATACTCTTCTTGTGCAAAGTGACTCTGATTCAGAAGGCACGCTACTTGAAATTCCCTGGCTAATTAGCTGCCAGACTACATTGGGTTCGGAAGAATGGGACGAGGTTGTAGCTCCAGCAATTGTTCGCTCTAGAACGAGGACTAATGACCTGCTTCTGGTGGGTAAGAAGGAGTTCGCAGAGTCAATAGACTTCGTTAGAAATTGTTCAGGAATAATTTTGGATATTACTGATTTCCCCGGTCTTAATGACTCAGAAATTGAGGCTATGCTGATTTCTATGAGGAGTAGAATGGATAATAACGCGATAATTCTGCTTAGGGGAAGGATTGACAGAATTGAGAGAGTGTTCAGATTGGTGATGGACTTGGAACTAGACGGTGCAGTAGTTATCTGTTCAACTCCCAGTGGTTCAAGACTTGCGTCTTCCCTACCGAAGATTGGCCTTGCATCGAAGGCAATGGGAATTAGTGAGACAGGTAAGTTCGTGATGTTGGAGATCGACTTTGAACCGGATGCCAAGGATATGCTAATCGCTGTAGCATCTGGCTGTACTGCTATAGTTTCTCCTTACATGGGTGGGAACGTGGATTCAAAGATTGAGGTTCTAGGAAAGGAAATACGGGGTTGGATGAGAGATATAGGGGTTGATCGAATAGATAGGATTGGAAGGAGGAATCTCAGAGCCAATGACTATGATACTGCTGCAATATCCGGACTGAGGCTTGTGGGGTATGAACGTCCGCTGAAAATGTGGTTAGAACTAGGGTGAATTAATGCCTACCTTGGACTTCAAACACTCTATTCTCGAATTTGTGCAGAAAATCAATGGAATTAACCACCGATGGGAAGAATGGTCAGATTGGCTCCCCGACATTGGTTGCCCCGTTGATAGAAATGACGAACAGTCTGTAGAAGTGGAGGTTTTTCCCGATCGTCCAGACCTACTTAGTCATGAGACAATGAGTAGGGCATCCAGGTCATTCCTTTGTCTAAGTGAGGAAGAACCAGACATGGCTGTGACAACAGGCGAAATTTCTCTCACAGTTGATTCCGAACTGGCGACTGTGAGGCCTGTTGTAGTTGGTGCAGTTGTTAGAGCCGTAAATACTGGTGCTAATTCTGAGGAAAAGGGAGATTTCATTCAGAGTTTGATGGATCATCAAGAAAAGTTGCATATGACACTTGGGAGAAAGAGAAGATTCGCTTCGATTGGAGTCCATGATCTTAGTACGCTGAGACCTCCATTTCGAGTAACAACTGTGTCGTCAGGATTTTCCTTCACTCCTCTCGCTAGTATGGAGGAGATGAGTATTGAGAAAATACTTACACACCATCCTAAGGGAATTGAATATGCCCATCTCATGCAGGATCTTAACAAATTCCCGATAATTCTGGACTCTGACGATAAGGTGCTATCATTCCCACCAATAATCAATGGTAGTCACACTACAGTAAGCGAGGAGACGACTGACTTTTTCATCGATGTGACGGGTTGGGACAGAAGAGCGTGTGAAGCATCTCTACTTCTCGTCTGTCTATCTATGTCTGAGAGAGGAGGAGAGATTGAGAGTATCCAACTAAATGATACAGATGGAGAGCAGTATTTGTCTCCAAAAGGAGAAGCCATAACTCATCGAGTTCCCGACAGTCTTATTGAGAAAATTCTAGGAATAAAATTGGCCTCAGAAGAATTGTCATCCTCAATCAAAAAAATGGGCGGCACATTAGAAGGAAGTCGCACTGTTACAGATGGTCCAAACCAGAGGGGGAGGTGGTCGGACTGCGTAGTTGGAGAGGTTGAGCATCTAATCAAAATGCCTCGATGGAGGAGCGACATCATGCACCCAGTTGATATTGTGGAAGATATCGCAATAGGTTTCGGTTTCCAGAATCTTCCACTGAAGCTTTCTACGACACATCTTGATGCGCTGCCATTGAAGAGCTCTAATCTAAAGAGGAGAGTTGGCGAAAGCTTGAGGGCGTGCGGTCTGCAAGAGGTGCAGAGCCTGACTCTTTCAAACGAAAGAGACCAGTTCGAAAATGTTAGATGGCCGAATGAAGGATACGTTACAGAGATTGCAAATCCAATAACATCAGATCACACTCTGCTAAGACAATATGTCCTACCCTCGCTACTAAGCCTGCTTGCAGCAAATCGCCACCATGAGCTACCACAGAGGGTTTACGAACTTGGAGACGTCATTCGAGATTCGAAGAACTTCCTGCGAGCGGCTTGGGCATGTGCAGAAGTAGGCAGTGGATTCACTTCTTCAAAGGGAATTGTACAGGCCTTACTTAGGGACATGGGGGCGATTCAAGATGATGTTGAATTCAGACCGACAGATGCTGAGGATGGACCTTGGATAAGTGGAAGGGGGAGCCATGTTTTTATTCAAGAAGAGAAGATTGGGGAGTTCGGAGAGATTGACCCGAAAGTAAGCGGCTTTTTCGGAATTAAATCCCCAATTCAAGCCGGAGAGATTGACTTAGAGGCAATATACAGGATAATCCCTGATCCAATATCATAGTTCTCACCTTCATCCTTGGAAAGGAGTTTAATGGCGTTCAAGAACTCCTCGTTCTTAAGATGGGCTTTGTCACCTTTTTTCTTGTTTCTTTCCGGTTTTTTTCTCATACTCAACCACATTCCTCATGTAATTCGCACTAGACACTTTCGATTTCGATGGTTTCTTCTTCTTGAAGGGCCATGTGGGTCCCATGTTATTATAATGGGGAGTGATGAGATCATATTTTCTCTATTTTGAGTCGGAAAGCAGTAGTTTTGATGGAATTGGTTCTTTTGGAGTAAGCATGATTGCACGGCACATAGGGGTGGATGAGGCCGGAAGGGGTCCCGCCATCGGGCCACTAGTTGTTTCAGCACTTAATATCCCTGAGGCGGACAGATCGATTCTTAGAGACTTGGGAGTCGATGATTCGAAGAATTTGAGTAAAAGGAAAAGGGATCGCCTGTACAAGGAGATTTTATCCTACACTGAATCATTAGATTGGACCATTGGTTTGGTAATTTGTGACGCAAGAAGGATAGACGAGTGGATGGATGATGGGAATCTGAATTCGTTAGAGGTGCTCCTCTTTTCCGAAGCAATCGGAGATGCCGCCGAACCTGGGGGGAATCTAGAGATTTTCCTCGATGCATGTGACGTTGATGAAGAGAGGTTCGGTAAGATGGTGTCCAAGACTCTTGGAGATGGTTGGCATGAATGCAAGATTTATTCAGGGCATAAGATGGATTCCAGAGATGAAGTCGTAGCAGCGGCAAGCATTGTTGCCAAAGTAGTTAGGGACTCAGTGATGGAAGAGCTGTCACAGGAATTGAATATTGATCTAGGTTCTGGATATCCCTCGGACCCAAAGACCAGGGAAGCCCTAGAGATATTGTGTGAGGAAGAAGTTCTCGCGGATTGTATCAGGAGAAAGTGGGCGAATGTAAAGAGAATCTGGAGCAAGAGCCACAATCGCCCCATTCAAACAAGAGCGAATGAACGAAACGGAGTGTTTCAATCGGCTCTAGATGAATGGGAATAATAAGAATGGTGAAATGTAACCGATGCCTGGTTCAAATGTAAAATATGACTGAGAAGGAAGTTTTCGCATTGGAGGATCGAGATGCGGTTCGCAAGTATGCATTACAGAACGCTATAGAGTACGGCGGAAAAGGGCAGTCTGGAAGCGTATTAGGTAGAGTTCTTGCAGAGAGAGAACAACTCAGAACCCGTGTAAAGAGCCTACTATTGTTAGTAGAGGAAGAGGTCACAAGGGCTAATTTTATAGCTCGTGAAGATGGAATTGAAGGAGTTCGTAAAGAGTTGGAGAGCTTAGCTCCCGAAGCCCTAGATAGGGAGAGGCACAAGAAAAATGAGGGTTTGAGGGATCTTCCAGGCAATACATCAGAAGTTATCCTGAGATTCGCCCCTAACCCCAATGGCCCTTTATCCATAGGACATTCGAGAGGAGTAGCCATCAATTCCCTATACGCTGATAAATACCAAGGGAAAGTCGTACTCAGGTTTGATGATACCGATACTAAGGTAAAACCTCCAATGATTGATGCTTATGCTTGGATAGAAGAAGAGTTCGAATGGATGTCAGGAAAGGCTGCAGACGTGGTGATTAGAGCTAGCGAACGGATGCCAATATATCTCCAACACGCTGAGAAGATGTTGGCTGGGGGTTTTGGCTATGTTTGCAAATGTACTGCTCAGGATTTTCGTGCGTTCAGAGTTTCAAAGACTAAATGTCCATGTAGGGATAAGTCGGTCCAGCAGAACATGGACGATTGGAATAAAATGAACTCTGGAGAGATTGATGAGGGAGGTGCTGTTGTTAGGGTAAAGACCGGAATGGATCTGCCGAATCCCGCTTTGAGAGACTGGCCAGCACTAAGGATTCAGCATTCCCCGCATCCTATAGTCGGCGATACGTACAAGGTTTGGCCTCTGTTAGATTTCCAAAGCGCCATTGAAGATCATCTGCAAGGAGTGAGCCACATCATCAGAGGAAAGGATTTGATGGACAGCACAAGAAAGCAGACAATTCTCTACGAACACTTCGGTTGGGATTATCCCGAGCCATTGTATTGGGGCAGGGTTAAGATTCATGAGTTTGGAGGTTTCTCTACCTCTGGGATGTCTTCATCCATTGATTCCGGGAAATTCTCGGGATGGGACGATCCGAGGCTCCCTACACTTAGAGCGATGCGTCGTCGCGGATTTGATCCTCGCTCTCTAGCAGAGCTTTGGAAAGAAGTTGGCCTTACTCAGAAGGATATCTCAATATCACTGAAGACATTGGAGTCATTTAACTCTAGAATAATAGACGGTAATTGCGAAAGAAGGGCTTTCGTCTCGAGTCCTAAAAGTCTGGATATTAGTTCCGAAAATATCCCCTCAAGAGTAATGATTCCTAGACATCCAGATGGCGAAATAGATGGTTTCAGAGTGTGGGAAGTCGGGACGACTGTATCAATTCAAGATAGTGACTATGTCGAAGGAAAACTGAGGCTGAAAGACTTCGCCGATATCATAATCTCAGGTTCATCTGCAACCATAGAGTCGGTTGATAAGAGCGATGACAGGAAAATAGTACATTGGATTCCAGAGAAGTTGTCCTTAGAAGCAATATTGTCAGTACCTTATGGTGAGGAGATTTCTGAGGTAACCGGGGTTCTAGAGGACTTTGAACTTGGAGAGGGAGAAGTTTACCAACTTGAGCGAGTGGGTTTTGCTAGATTCGAAGGAATTCAAGACGGGATTGCAAGGCTCCTTTGGCTACACAATTAGTGAAGTTGAATTTCCTTTGAATTGGCATATTTTCACGGAAAGTTTGCGTGGCATTGAAGGGGCCCGTCCGAATCAGAGTAACGTGGAAGGAGCCAGTTCAAGATTTGCAATCATTTTTTCCTCGATGATGATAATGGTAGTTTTTTCCCCCATGATGGCTAATGCTCAAGAGAACAATGACTGCTGTGAATCTCCAGATGAGTTCGATCTATTTTTGATAGGAGACGCAGATAGTGGGCAACTGACCCCATTCTCTAATGAATTAGAGGAGGAGAAGTCCATGGAAGTGACTTCATCGGTTTTTGGAGAGGTTGAAATCGGTACCTGGATGATTGTTTGGGGAGAATCGGGGAGTTATTCTTCGGGAACGTGGACTTTCACCATCCCATATGAGGTGAAAGATTCTACGGGGGTTTCTGCTAACGCAACAGTTGTAATAAAGATCGGTGGAAATACCTACGAAAGCTCAGGACAGCTCCCGGCAGTTTATCTCAGCGAATCGGGTGAGCTTTCTATTCCAATAGAGGTGCAAGACGGTCAATACTCTAAAAATGACAAGATCGAAATCACATTCTCAGTTAGGAGTATGATTTTTTCAAATCCGGGTAGTGAATCTGGAATAAACTTCTACTGGGGCTCTGAAGAGTATGCGGCTGCGATGTCTATGTCATTCCCGCTTGTAAATGTAGAAATTCGTGATGCTAGCGTCAAGGGAAGTCTGGTTTTCTTTCCAGTTAGACTTAGTTCTGGCTTCGGGGACAGGATATGGACCTCTTCATCTGGAGGCCTATTGGTTCAGAATGTTGAAATCGCAGAAAGCCCGATTGTTAACTCCAATGAAGACTGGGTGGATGTCACATTTGTTTGGGATCCTAGTGAGAGCAGCGGAGGTTCGGTTAGGACGGATTTCCACATTTCCCTTCAGGGCTCATTAGTTATTGAAGCGAACAAAATTCATGATATTACTCTCGGTCAAGACACAGGAGACAATAGTTGGTATCCTGAGGAAGAGCCACCCCGTACTGGAGGCTCGGGACTTGATGTCGAAATCAACTGCAAATATGACGGTAACTCTATCGAGAGGAAGACGACTATATCATTCGACGGTGCTATGTCCCAATGGATGAGATGGGGGCTAGACAATATTGGAAATAAGAGCCTGGGGTCAAACAGTTGGTGGAGGAATCTGAATACATTTTCAGATCAGGTTAGCTCTTCAGAGAAGCAGAACGGTAGAGTGGACAACTCGGAGCTGTCGGCCCTAGAAACCCATCTAAGAGGGTCGAAGTCCGATCTTAAATCGTTCCTTTCCAGTGGTTTAATGGTTGATCCAGAGGCTGTTTTTGGTGTGGATCCGGTCAACTTTGGCCCTTT
>LULP01002061.1_pt1 | contig 13090 bp, 16 predicted proteins | sample 728111 | NCBI WGS metagenome assembly LULP01 (sample SAMN03860286, study PRJNA289734) | marine metagenome | biome: seawater column; feature: ocean; material: water; isolation source: Red Sea water column Station 149 - depth 25m | place: Saudi Arabia: Red Sea | collected 2011-10-15 | depth 25 m
GGTCATAATATCAGGTGAACAATCGCTAATATTTTTGAGAAGTTTATCTATACTTTCTGCGTAAAAAACTTTTGCACCTACTGCAATTTGTATAAATTGTACAGTGTGTTCATAGGAATGTGATAGTGGTAGCCAAGTCAGAAATTTCATATCTTTTGATATAATTGATTTGAGTAATTCGTAGCCACCCTCACAATTACTTAGAATTCCTCCATGACTTAAAATTACCCCTTTAGGATTTCCTTGTGTACCAGATGTATATATAATACAAGCTGGATCTGAACGCTTTAAACTTATTTCGTTTTCAAAGTTTTCAAAATTATCGTTTTTATTAATAATATCTTCTATACATAGATAATTTTCAAATTGTAGATTTTTTAATCTGTCAAAAGAAATAATTTTTTTTATTTTTTTATAATCTAATATATCTTTAATTTTTTTAAATTGATCATCATTTGAGACTATTACAATTGAAGGCTCACAATCATTTATAATATATTCATAATCTTTAGTGGTATAGGTAGTATATGATGGTACACTAATTCCGCCTGTTAACATAATTGCTAAATCAGATATAAACCATTCTGGTCTATTCTCGGATATTAAGATACATCTATCGCCTAACTTAATATCTTTTGATATATTATTTGATAAGTGATTAACAGTTAAATAGGTTTTTTCCCAACTTAATTTATGTTTAGGATTGCCTAAGTTAGTTAAAAAAATCTTATTTTTATCTTTCAATTTCATACTTTAATTGGTGGGCGAAGAGAGACTCGAACTCTCACAACATTGCTGCTATTGGATTTTGAGTCCAACGCGTCTACCAGTTCCGCCATTCGCCCTTTTTATTTAATATAACTTAAAATTTATAGTATATATAGAGTTTTTAGAATACTTAAATGATTGTTAAAAATATTTATAATAAATCAATTAGAATAGCTGGCCATAAAAACTCAAAAAAATTTTTAGGATTTATATCCTTTATTGAAAGCTTTATTTTTCCTATACCTCCAGATGTATTTATAATTCCAATGACTCTTGCAAAAAAAAATGAGTGGAAGAAAATAGCAATAATAGCAACAACTGGGTCAGTTTTAGGTGCGTGTTTAGGATATTTAATAGGATTTATTTTCTTTAACGAGATTGGAATAAAAATTTTTGAATTATATGGAGTTGATAATACAAATTTTTTGAAAGATAAGGTTTTCTCCGATGGGGGCACAATCGCCTGGATTACATTGTTAGCAATTGCAGGTTTTACACCAGTTCCTTTTAAATTGCTTACAATTACTAGCGGCTTTGTCCACTTTAATTTTTTTTATTTCGTTATAGTTTCTCTACTGACTAGAGGATCAAGATTTTTTATAATTGCATTTCTACTTGGAAATTTTGGTGCCACAATGAAAAAAATTATTGAAAAGAAACTATTGCCAGTCTCAATATTGGTATCGATAATTATTATAGTTTTTGCATTTTTTGTATATAAATTTCTTATAAATTTTTAAATATATGTCAGAACAAAAAATTAAATTTTTTTTTTTATTCATTTTCACTTTAAGTTTATTCTCTTTAATAGCTGCTTTATATATTGAATATATTCTTGGTTTTAAACCGTGTATACTTTGTCTCTATCAAAGATTACCATATCTGATAGCTTTAATAATTACTTTAATCTATTTTTTTTATAATAATAAGAATTTATTATTAGTACTTTTAGCATTAACCTTCATATCAAGTTTTTTAATATCCGGATATCATGTTGGTATCGAAAAAGGTGTTATAGAACCACTTTTTTCATGTACTAATATAAATACTGGAATTGTTGATAAAGAAGAAATTCTAAGATCTCTTAAAGAGTGTGGATTTTTCATTATTTGGTGTATCGCTTGCGACTTTAAATTTCATAAATTCGTTTGTTTTAACTGTGGTCATTGTCTATATATTTAAATATGCAAAAAAGTAATAAAAAAAAAATCGAAGAATTTATTAGAGTAGATCACGCAGGTGAGAGAGGAGCTATTAAAATTTATGAGGGCCAATTATTAGCATTAAATACGATAGTTAAAAATGATGAATTAAAGAAAACTATTGAACACATGAAAGAACACGAGGTAGAACACTGTGAATTTTTTGAAAAAGAAATTAAAAAAAGAGGTATTGAACCAACTAAATTTTTACCTTTATGGGATCTTTTAGGTTTAGGTTTAGGTTTTGGAAGTACTTTACTAGGGAAAAAAGCAGCGATGCTTTGCACAGCTTCTGTAGAAGAAGTAATTGATGAACATTATTCAAATCAAATAAAAGAAATTAAGAACGATGAAAAAGTTTTAAGAAAAAAAATAGAAAAGTTTAGACAAGATGAGATAGATCATAAAGATATTGCATATGATGAAGGAGCAACTAAAGATGGAATTTATTCTATTTTTGATAAAGTGATAAAAACTGGCTCTAAAATTGCAATAAATATATCAGAAAAAATTTAATTAAGGCTCAAGTTCAACATCCCAATATAAATAGTCCATCCAACTTTTGTGTAAAAAGTTTGGTGGAAAGTTTCTACCATTTTTATGAAGATCTTCAGTAGTGGGTTGAAAGGGTCTTTGGTTCAATTTCATTCCAGATTTTTCTAATAATCGACCACCTTTTTTTACATTACAGGCTGAACAAGCCGTAACTACATTGTCCCAATCAGTTTTTCCTCCTTTTGATCTTGGCAATAAATGATCAAAAGTTAACTCATGTTTGCTTCCACAATATTGACAAGAAAATTTATCTCTTAAAAAAACATTAAATCTTGTGAAATTTGGATTTGAAAGTGGCTTTATATAACTCTTAAGAGCAATTACACTTGGTAGCTTCATGCTGAAAGAGGGACTTCTAATTACTCTATCATAATAAGAAACTATTGAAACTCTATCTAAAAAAACTGATTTAATTGAATCTTGCCAACTCCATAAAGACAATGGATAATAACTTAGTGGTCGATAGTCTGCATTCAATACTAACGCAGGACATTTTTCCAATGAAACGTTATGATCTTGAAAATTCATAGTTTAAATTAACCTAAAAGAAATATTAATTCAATGCTTCAAATTGTTAATTTTAAATTAATTTATATTTAATATTTTTTTAATAAATTTTAATCCTATACTTGATGCTTCAATAGGTATATGATGTCCACAATTTTTGATTATCTCGAGTTTAACTGGAACTTTGTTTCTTTCTAGAAAATCTTTAGCTTCTAAAGAATTTACACAAGAAACAATTTCATCATTTTCACCATGTATCAGCATAATTTCTGGCTTAAAATTTATTCTTTTAGATAAATCTTTTTTGTTAATAATCTTTCCAGAGAAACCTAGGACTCCAGAATATTTATCATCTGATGAAAGTCCTACGTTGATCGACATCATGCAACCTTGACTAAATCCAGATATACAAATTTTTGAGTTAGGTAATGAAAATTTTTCGTTAATTTCTTTCAAAAATTTTTTTAGGATTAACTCGTTTTTTTTGCTTTCATTTAGAACAAATTCTTCATCATCTTGACTAAGATCAAACCACTGAAATCCAGATGGATTTATTGAGCATGTTTCTGGGGCATTTGGACATATAAAAAGTGTATTGGGTAAAAATCTTTTCCAATTTAATGTTACTTGTGCAATATCATTTCCATCCCCTCCATAACCATGGAGCAAAACTACAATATTTTTTATATCTTTATTAGTGTCTGGTTTTATAATTTTTGTATCAAGGCAAAATGTCATAAACAAATTATTTTATTTTTTTTTTTATATATATGTAATAAATAGTTTTAATGGTTTCTGAAATATTTATAAAAGTAATAGCAATTGTTTTAATATTAGCTGTAGCTATTGTTTTAGTTTTGGGTATTGGTACTCTTTTTAAAGGTGGTTCGACAAGCAAAAAATACTCAAATAAACTTATGCAACTTAGAGTTCTTTTACAATTTATTGCCATAATAGTTTTAGTTTGTCTTGCATATTTCTTTAAGGATTAATCAAAGGCTTGAAGCCATGTTTTAAAACTTTCATCCTGGAAATCTATAGATCCAACAACTCTTGCAAATTCTTTTCCATCTTTGCCAACTATGAGGTAAAACTCCTCAATTTTATTTGTTTTTTCTTGGCCTATATTTACTGGTAAAATTTTTAAGTTTTGAAAATTTTGATCAACAGCTAGTTTATCAAGTGATGGCATTTCTTCCTTGCAAGGTTCACACCAAGTAGCCCAAAAGTTCATTAATAATAGCTTTCCCTCGTATTTGATTAAATTAGTCTCCTCATTTAATCTATTTTTAAAAAATACATCCTTGTATTCTTTTGGTTTATCGTAAATAACCAAATTTTTTGGTAAATTTAAATCTTTTGAGTAGCTACTAAATGTAGAAAAAATAATTATAACTGCTATAAAAAATTTAATTAAATTACGCATACTAAATATTATTAGTAATTATCATGAGAAAAAATAAAAACAACTATGCAGTTTGGAGTTCACGTATTAAGAAACAAACATCAAATAATTTCAAGAAAATAGGTTCCTCTATAAATATAGACAAACGATTGTACAAAGAAGATATTCAAGGTTCAATTGTGCATACGGAAATGCTTTACAAGCAAAAAATTATTTCACTCAAAGTAAAAGCTAAAATTTTGTGGGGTTTGAATAGAATTAAAAATGAAATAGAGAAGAAAAAATTCAAATTTGATATTTCCAAAGAGGATATTCATATGAATATTGAGAGTAGGTTATTTGAATTAATTGGAGATGATGCTGGATTTTTACATACCGCAAGATCTAGAAATGATCAGGTTTTAACAGATCTAAAAATTTGGGTGAAAAATTCTGTAAATGAAATTGATAAACTCTTAATTAAAGTAATTAAAAGCCTAACAAATAATGCAGAGAAGAATATAAAAACCGTTTTGCCAGGTTTCACACACCTCAAAAATGCTCAACCTATTTCATTAGCACATTACTTTATGTCATGTGTCGAAATGTTTATAAGGGATAGAAAGAGATTTAAGAATAATTTAGAAAATTTAAATGAAAATCCATTAGGAGTTTGTGCTATTTCTGGAACTTCATTTAATATTGACAGATGGTATACAACAAAAAAACTAAAATTCAAAAAGCCTACAAATAATTCGATAGATACAGTATCTGATAGGGATTTTGTTTTAGACTTTTTATATAACGTATCTTTGTGTTCCATGCATATTTCTAGGATTTCAGAGGAGCTAATTATTTGGAATTCTGATCAATTTAAATTTATAAAGTTAAAAGATAACTTAGTAACAGGTTCATCTATTATGCCTCAAAAAAAAAATCCTGATACTTTAGAATATTTAAGAGGAAAAACAGGAATGAGCTATGGTTCTTTACTCTCTATGTTAACCATTTTGAAAGGGTTGCCTTTATCCTATTTTAAAGATCTGCAAGATGATAAAGAATTAGTGTTTAATTCATTTGATATACTAAAAAATAGTTTGTTAATATTTGATGAAGTTTTAAAAGGTTTAATTATCAATAAATCAGAAATGCTTAATGCTGCAAACGTCGGCTACATAACGGCAACAGACTTAGCAGACAACATAGTAAAAAATTTAAATATTACTTTTAGAGAGGCTTATAAAATAACTTCAAAAATTGTGAATTTTGCTGAAAGAACAAATTTGTCATTTGAAGAGCTTAATTTAGAACACATTAAAAATATTGATAAACGATTAAATAAAGAAATCCTAGAACTCGCTAAGTTGCATAATTCCGTTAACTCAAAGAAATCATATGGAGGAACATCTTTTGAAAATGTAAAGAAAATGATAAACAAACTTAAAAAGGAAATTAAATGAAAAATATTTTTTTAATAATAATATTTCTATTCTTGATCTCATGTGGAAAAAAAGGTGATCCAGAGTATAAAGCCTCAAATGAAATCCAAAATCAAAAATTAATTATTTAATGAACTATAAAAATAATAACTTTTATATAGAAAAAGTAAAAGCAGAGAATTTAATTAAAAAATATGGGTCTCCAATTTATTGTTACTCGAATAGAAGATTGGTTGAAAATATAAAAAAATTTACCAACTATTTTAAATCTTTTGACCCTTTGGTTTGTTTCTCTGTTAAATCAAACTACAATTCATCCATACTAAAAATTATCAAAAATAATGGTCTTGGAGCAGATGTTGTTTCTGACGGTGAATTAAAAAAGGCACTATCCATAGGATTTAAACCAAGCAAAATTGTATATTCTGGAGTTGGGAAAAAGTTCCATGAATTAAAATTTGCAATTAAAAAAAATATTTTTCTTATAAATGTTGAGTCAGAAAGGGAACTAAATAACATTGAAAAAATAGCTAAAAATCTAAAAAAAAAAATAGATATTGGTCTTAGGTTAAATCCAAATATTGATGCAAAAACTAACTCTAAAATTTCAACAGGTAGAACACAAGATAAATTTGGGTTAAATGATAGTGACATATTAAAAATTTTAAAAAAATTTTTAAATTCAAGATATATTCATATCAAATGTCTAAGTGTACATATTGGAAGTCAAATAACACAAAATAAACCATACGAAAAAGTTCTTACTGCAATAAACAAAATTTTATCAAGATCAAAATATCAATTTGATTATATAGATTTGGGTGGAGGTATGGGTATTAATTATAATAAAGATAATAAAAAGTTAAATTATTTAAAACTTTCGAAAAGTATCCATAATTTTTCAAAAAAAGATAACTGTAAAATAATCTTCGAACCAGGACGTTCAATTGTTGGCGATACTGCAGTTTTACTTACTAAGGTCATATATGTGAAAAATAACCAAAATAAAAAATTTATTATTATTGATGCTGGAATGAATGATTTAATAAGACCAGCCCTTTACAATGCTAAACATGATATAATACCATTAAAGAAAAATTTATCTAAAAATTCCATTTCTCATGATTTTGTAGGACCAATATGCGAGACATCAGATCGGTTTCTTAAAACAAAAAAATATCAAAAAATAAACGAAGGTGATAATTTAGCAATTAAAGATGTTGGCGCTTATGGTATAGTTTTAAGCTCAAACTATAATTTAAGGCCACGGCCAATAGAGTTAATTATTGATAATTTAAAAGTAAAAAAGATTAGCGCACAACAAAGTTTGAATGACATAATCTAAATCAATGATTAGAAATTTAGTTTTTTTAATAGTTTTCTATTTTGGTCTAATATTCTTTTTAATTTTATTCATACCAAGCCTTATACTCCCTAAATATATAGTCGTCCAAGGGGGTAAATTATTGGGTCATTGGGCTGCTTTTTGTCTTAAATATATAATGGCAACTAGAATAGAAGTAAAAGGGTTTGAAAATATTCTAAATCATCAAAAATATTTTGTTGTGTGTTCTCACCAATCAATTTTTGAAACTTTGTTCTTGCAAACTTTGTTTAATAATTCTGTTTTTATATTAAAAAAAGAGCTTACAAAAATACCATTATTTGGATGGTATCTAAAAAAATTAGGATGTATTTCGATTGATAGAAATAAAGATTAAAAATTTTTCCTCCAGGTATTGAGCAAAATAAATTTGCAAATGAAATTGAGCGATCAATATATGAAGAATTGAATAAAATTTATTGAAATTAGCCTTTCATTGGCATTATTACAAAAATACTATCAAAATCACTCGGATCCTTTATTAATGCTGGGGAAGCAGTATCATTAAAATAAATCTCGATATTTTCACCTTCTAACTGACTGGCAACATCAATTAGATATTTAGAATTAAAACTTATATCTAAATCGTGTTCAAATTTTACGGACAAACTTTCTTTTCCATCACCACTATTTGCGTTGTTTACTGACAAATCTAATTTATCTTTTGAAATATTAAACCTTACCCCATCTTTTTTATCGGTAGATACTGAAGCAACCCTATCTACACTATTTTGAAATAAATTTAGATCTGCTTGTAATCTTTTTTTATTGTTTTTTGGAATTACTTGTACGTAATTTGGAAATTTACCATCAATAACTTTTGAGGTTAAAACACTATTTTTTAAAATAAATCTGAAATTTTCTAAAAGCGCGCACAATTGATAAATTGTTTTCCTTGGTAAAATTATTGGTTCAAATTCTATTGTTTCATTTAATTTCATTTTTGAGATGGACATTCTATGTGAATCGGTTGAAACTGCTGTAAGAAACTTCTTGTCATCGTTTTGAGTCACATGAAAATAGATACCACTTAGATAGTGTCTAGTTTCGTCACTAGATATCGAAAACTTGCATTTGTTTAGCAGTTTTAAAAAACCATTTGAATTAATTGTTACTTCAGATCCATCTATATTTTCATCCGTAACAGGAAATTCCTGAGCATCAATACAATTAAGTTTAAAAAGTGATTTTTCAGACTCTAATTGTAATTTACTTTCTGAAATAAGTTGAACATTTATTTTTTTTCCAGTCGAGAATTTTCTAATTATATCATGCATGATTGAAGAATTAGTAGTTGTTTTTCCATCTTCTATAATATCTACATTAGATATTTCATGTATAAATATCATGTCAAGATCTGTGGCTGTTATTGTTAATTTTTTGCTTTTTGCCTCGATCAATACGTTTGAAAGAATAGGTAAAGTACTTCTTCTCTCAATAACATTTTGACAATAGGATAAGGATTCTTGAAGATCCTTTTGATTGATATTAAATTTCATTTTCTTTTTTATAGAGGATTTGATTTTTTAAATTATTTATCCCACTAGAAATTTCTCCGTTTTCATTTTTTAATTTTTCTATTGTTTTTACTGAATGAATTATAGTTGTGTGATCTCTATTAGAGAATTCCCTACCAATCTCAGGTAAGGATTTTGTAGTCAATATTTTTGATAAATAAATTGCCACTTGTCTTGGTCTTACTAAATATCGTGATCTTCTTGATGATAACATCTCATTTTTACTAATTTTGAAATATTTGCAGACTAGCGTTTGAATATTATCAATATTAATTTTTGTATCATTTATGTTTAAAAGATCTTTCAGAATTATTTTAATCTCACTCAAATTAGGAGTTCGGCTGTATATCCTAGAAAATGAAGCAATCCTATTTAGAGCCCCTACTAACTCTCTAATACTTGTCCTTATTTCACTACTTATAAATTCCTGAATCTCCTCAGATATATTTACTTTTTCTTTATTAATAAGATTAAACTCATCTATTTTTTTCTTAACTATTTTTAGTCTTAAGTCATATTCAGGATTCTGAATATCAACAACAAGCCCTCCAGAAAAACGCGATTTTATCCTTTCTTGAATTTTCATTAATTTATTTGGAGCTCTATCAGCAGAAATAATTATTTGTGAGCCTTTTTCGATAAGAGAATTGAATGTGTGAAAAAACTCTTCCTGCATAGCCTCCTTGCCATTCATAAATTGAATATCATCAATAATTAAAACATTTGTATTTCTAAAGTTATCTTTAAATTTGACCATATCATTCATTTTAATTGACTTTACAAAATGATACATAAATCTCTCAGCTGATATAAAAGTAACTTTGTATTTTTCTTTTAATTTTAAACCTATAGCGTTTAGTAGATGACTTTTACCCATACCTACTCCGGCATAGAGGTATAAAGGATTATAATGAGATATGTTCTCTGAAACTTTTTTCGAAGCTTCATAAGCAAGCTTGTTACTTGCGCCAGTTACAAAATTATCAAAAGATTTATTTTGGTCTATTCGACTAAATTGGATAAAAGAATCTTTAATAAAAGAGATATTTGTATTAAATTCTTTTTTTTCTTTTTGAACATTTTCAATTGCCTTATCCGCTATTTTAAATTCAATTCTTATAATTTCTTTATTAGATTTTCTTATTACTTTTAATATTTGATCTAAATATCTAGAAACAATCCAATCCCTTATAAATCTTGTAGATACCGAAACTAAAATATAATTATGATGACTTTCTTCAAAAACAATTTTTTTTAACCAGCTTTCATAAATTTCATTACCAAACTGGTGTCGTAATTCTTTTTGTATGATTTCCCAATTAAAATTTTTTTCAAGATTTACATTTAAATTATTTTTCATTGGGAAACTCCATGTAAAATCTTAAAGAAAAATATTCAATAAAATTTTTGAATTAGAAAAAAAAAAATTAAATCCTGAATTGAATAAATTATGAATTGAATTTTTAATTTCTTAGATAGTAAAAAAATAATTACTAAAAGTTTTTATCAATTTTGATATTTTATTTGACTCAATATGTAGTTAGGGGAGTATCGAAGTGTTTATATATAGTGGGAGTAAATTTAAAGTTGTTTTTTTTCGTAACCCTAGGTTGATTAAAGTGTACTAATCTTTCTAGTTATCCTTGAAATATTTCTCGAGGCATTACCTTTTTTTATCACACCAGTTTTAGCTATCTTAATTAGTTCTGAATTCAACTTAGGCAAGTACGCTAAAGCTTTTTTTTTATCTTTATTTTCAATTAGGCCGTTCATTTTTTTTAAAGCTATCTTATATCTGCTCTTCCTTGCTGATTTTGTATTTGCCATTAAACGCGATGGTATAACCTTTGAACAAGACATGGTCAATATTTTTTTTATTTTTGACAAAAATTACAAATAAAAGTTGACCTATTTGATATATACCTCTTTTGAATTATACCTTTACATTTACTTTCGGCACATTTCTGATTTTCTCTATTATACACAGTAAATTTTGTTTGAAAATTACCCCCTCCACCAGAAATATCTTTGAAATCTTTGATTGATGAACCTCCAAATTTTATTGCATTTTTTAATGTTATTCTTGAAAATTTAATTATTTTAATTAAGTCCGTAGAACTTAATTTCCTTACACTTTTCATAGGTGAAATTTTTGATTTATACAATATTTCATTTGCATAAATATTGCCTATGCCTGAAACAATTTTTTGATCCAACAATAAATTTTTTATATTTTTTTTTCTATTTTTAATTTTTTTTTTTAGATATATTAAATTGAACTTTTTATCTAATGCTTCTGGTCCAATCCTTGTAAAATAATTATCAAAGTCATTTTTGTTTTTTAATATTTTGAAGTATCCAAATCTTCTAGGGTCATTGTAAATTAATTTAATTTTTTCAAAATCAATAATTATATGATTATGTTTTTTTGGTAATGTTGGATTACTATAAAAACTCAAATTTGTAATATTTTTTTTAGATGGAATATGCAAAGTGCCTGACATGCCCAAGTGTAAAATAGTGTAAAGATGATTACCAAAATAAAATACGATATATTTAGACTTTCTTTCAATATTTTTAATTACTTTATTTTTTAAAATGTCTTCAAAGTTTTTTGAAAGTTTAAACCTTAAATTTCGATTGTTAACAGTAATCTTAATAATTTTACGGTTTTTAATCGTCTTTTTCAGTGAACGTGTGACTACTTCTACTTCTGGTAATTCTGGCATTTAATATTATATTAATAAAAATAATATTATTACTATGCAGCAAAATCTTCAGCAAAAAAAAGGTTTAGTTAAAAGTGTTTTTGACACAGTTTACAATAAATATGATTTAATGAACGACTTTATGTCATTTGGCATACACAGATATTGGAAAAGAGAATTAATAAGACAAATTAATCCATCATCAAATAATTCTCTTGTTGATGTAGCTTGTGGTACCGGTGATGTAGCAAAACTATTTTCAGATATTAATCAAAATAAATCAAAGATATTGTGTGTAGACTTTAACCTTAAAATGTTAAATGAAGGAAAAAAAAGGCTAAAAAATTATAAAAATATTAAATGGAAACTTTCAAATGCTGAAAATTTAAATGTACCAAGTAATAGTTTTGATTTTTATACGATCAGTTTTGGTCTGAGAAACACAAAAAATATCAATAAATCTATAAAGGAAGCTTACAGGGTCTTAAAAAAAGGAGGTAGATTTTTTTGTTTGGAATTCTCAAAAATTCAAAATCAAAATTTAGAAATTTTATATAAAAATTATTCAAAATTAATTCCAACAATCGGTAGAATTGTAGTTGGTGAGAGCAAGCCATATGAATACTTAGTTAAAAGTATTGAAAATTTTGTAAATCAAGAGGAATTGACAGAAATTTTAAAGAGTAACAAATTTTATAAACCAAATTATAAGAATCTTTCAGGAGGTATAGTTTCAATTCACTCAGGGTGGAAAATATGATTAATAAAATTGTTATATTGTTCAAGATTGCAAGAAAGATAGGCTCTTCTGATATTATAAAAATTATTGATAAAACTCACAAGGTCCCTTTTTTAATCAAATTTTACTTTAACTTAGTCTCTTTGTCTTTTGGTAAAAACCATAAAATAAATAATACAAATGATTTGAGTTCAACAATTCAAGACCTTGGAACTACTTTTATAAAACTTGGGCAATTTTTAGCAACGAGACCAGATATAATCGGAGAAGAGCTCACAAAGAATTTAGAAAAATTACAGGATAAATTGCCTCCATTTTCAAAGTCATTGGCTGAAGATATTATCAGAAAAGAACTTGGGGAATTAACAGCAAAGAATATAATTGAATTTTCCGAACCTGTTGCAGCAGCATCCATTGCACAAGTTCACAAAGCTAAAATAAATGAGGCAAGTACCATTAAAGATGTAGCTGTAAAAGTTTTAAGACCTAATATTAAAGAAATATTTAATTCTGAAATAGATGCAATAATGATGCTGGCTTATTTGATCGAGACATTTATTCCAAAAACAAAGAGATTAAAATTAATTGAGGTAGTTTTTTTATTTAAAGAAATAACAAATCATGAAATGGACTTAAGATTTGAAGCAGCGGCTGCTAATGAATACTTAGAAAATACAAAAAATGATTTGGGTTTTAATGTGCCTAAAATATATTGGAACTTTACTAGTGAGAGTGTACTGACTTTAGATTGGGTTGATGGAATATCTATAAGAGAAAAAGACAAATTAATTGAGAATGGAAAAAGTACTTCAAAAATTGCTTCCGATTTAATACAACATTTTTTAAGACAAGCTGTTAGGGATGGTTTCTTTCATGCCGACATGCAC
>LULP01000900.1_pt1 | contig 12955 bp, 11 predicted proteins | sample 728111 | NCBI WGS metagenome assembly LULP01 (sample SAMN03860286, study PRJNA289734) | marine metagenome | biome: seawater column; feature: ocean; material: water; isolation source: Red Sea water column Station 149 - depth 25m | place: Saudi Arabia: Red Sea | collected 2011-10-15 | depth 25 m
CTTTTGTAGCTTTGGAAGCTGGCTTCTTTTCTAGCGCTACATTTGGTGCTGGGGGTGGAGGTTATGTGGAAGATTTTGATTTTTCCTTCGAGGGGCCTCTTGGTACATACGACCAAACCCAGCTCCAGCGTGGGTTAAAAGTGTACACTGAAGTTTGTTCTTCGTGTCACGGGTTAAAATATGTCCCTCTAAGGACACTCGGTGATGAGGGCGGGCTAGGGTACTCTGAAGAGCAAGTTCGCGCTTACGCTGAGTACTATGAAGTATACGATGCAGAATTAGACGATTATAGGGCTGCTGTGCCGTCTGATCATTTTCCAGCTGTAGTTGACGCTGGTGCTCCAGACCTGTCACTTATGGCAAAAGCAAGGGCGGGCTTTCATGGTCCCTATGGAACCGGTCTAAGCCAATTAGTCAATGGTATGGGGGGAGCAGAGTATATTGCGTCTTTGTTGACTGGATATACTGGGGAAGAAAAAGAAGAGTATGGCTCCGTTTTTTATGAAAATACGGCGTATCCTGGAAAATGGATAGCTATGGCCCCACCTTTGTATGGCGAGGACGTTGACTTTGATGATGGGCACGCGAATGACTTATACAGTGAAGCAGAGGATGTTGCGGCTTTCTTGATGTGGGCTGCAGAACCTAAAATGATGGCTAGAAAACACACTGGTTTTGTGGGAGTATTATTTTTGGTTGTTTTGTCAATTTTACTTTATCTGACTAACAAGCGCTTGTGGGCGCCTATCAAAAAGGGAAGAGTATCTACTTAAGTAGTATTTGGTCGTTTAAGGCATAAAAACCTAATCGTTATCTGACTGTTCAGAGCCTGCACCTAGTTGTCGGCTCTCCTCCGTAGCGGGTGCGTAAACCAAATTTGACCATGCCTCAATCGCTTTCAATGTTGTTTTGTCTATTGAGATCCTCGTTACGAGGTTTTGTTTTTTATCTCTACTATCTACTATTTTGCGAAAGTAAATTTCAGTGACTTTCTTTTTAAAATATGAACGATTACCAAAGATTAAGTCACCTTCTAACTTAAATACTTCGTTTTCTAATATTATTTCTAGCGGAGGTTTTTTAAAATCTCTATCAACAGATATTAATCCTAGGATAATAAGTGGATCGTAAAACTCACCAGCAACTTTATCAGATACTTCATAAACCCGAGTGTCGGGTATGGTCAAAATTTGGTTAATCTTGCTATTTTCGGTGTTCAACGCCTCAAGTAGAATATTTGGTGCTGGGAATTGATTTATTGCTAGTGCGAGGAGAGCATTGGATAAATCTTCACAAACTCCCCAGTGATGTCCTTTTCCTCTTAGGCTTTTTTTACAAAGTGAAACAAATTCGTTTTTTGATAAATTCAATTTGATTTCTGTTCTGGATATGTCCAATTATCGCAATTTTCTTCGTCAAGAGTGTCAGGCATTGGGGCGCCTTTAAACATATTTATTCTTACCCATCTGTCTGACCTTGGATCAAAGTGAAACGCGCCGAAAAATGATAGTTTTGCTCTGAGCAAGTCGATAGGAATTACATCTCTAGAAATCGTATTGTCTTTTATTTCTGCATACGGACTGGTGAAAACTATCTGACACCTGCGTATTATATGACGATGCTCTGGATGCTTCATAAGAAACTCGGCAATACTTTTGTTGCGCTGCCATTTTAATAGGTCAGCGTACATCTTAGCTACATCACGGCCAGGTTGCAGGGGTTGTTCATAAGACCCTATACCATTTTCTTTATAACGGTCCCCAAGGCGCGGTTCGAGTTTCTCTTCAGATATGTACCAGGCAAGTTGATTGTTTTCTGAATTATTCCAATTTATTTTAAGTGCAAAATCGTAATGCTCTAATATAATGGATACCAGTAGTTCTTGTGCTTCCTCTCCTAGGGTTTCCTCGGCCCATTTATACAATGCATCAAATGGATATGGCCTCTTAAAATTAAACTTTCCTATATGATGATCCAAAGTAATTTTGTCTCGTCTTAATTCATTTAATTTAACAATTTGCAATTCATGTTGTGAATGCCAACTCTCAATTAAATAATTGCTCCTTTTTATATAACTTTTAAATAAGTCGACACATTTCTGCTTTGGCGCTTTGAGGCTTCGAATTCGTGCTAAAGCTGTTTCTTTTGCATTTATCCAGTTGTTTAGGAGTTGTGGATGATTAATTAAAAACGGAGCCATTCCCAGTCCAGTAGAGTTTCCTACTCCAAGCATTTTGCTAACTCTTGGCTCAAGATTTACAAATCTCGAGGGATTTTTTATTTTTGCAGCGTGCTGTAATAAATCAACTACAAATGCTCGTATCATATAAACTGTGAGCATCTCTGCCTGAAATGGAGCGGCAAATTCGGAACGATCTGAAATTTCTTTATAATCAATAGCTCCAAATTTTCCAGAACCGTAAACAGCTGTAGTTCGCATCAGATATCCAACTTTTTCTATTTCCTGAATATCTGGTTGTTTACCTTCAGATAAACAGTCAACAACGTAGTCCCAGAGCCGAACAGACTTATTTGCTCTCGATAAAGTAATTTCTTTTTCACTTACCCGACCTGCTTCTTGAACGGGAACGTTATTCCTTAATCGATCGATGTCCCTCTTTGATGGAATACCATCAAAAAGTACAAAAGTAGCATCCCATTTTGTAGCAATTACTCGATCTGAACGATCTTCATCAGAAATTTTATGTGCAAAAGCAACAAGTGAATAAGCTCTATTCAGTAATTGGTATGTGTAGACTGCCGTACCAGAACAGTCGACATTTATGTCAAATACTCTTCTCCTAAATTCCCATCTTTCGGCTGAGATCCGCCTCAAAAGAATTCTAAGAAAAGACAAGCGTGATTGGTGAAAAGAACCCAATCTACTTAGGCGCATCACTTTTTCAGCAGGCCGTAGACCCACTTCATAGTCGGAATTATTTTCATCAAAAAGTATCGGCATAAATCAAGTTTTCAATTATTCCAAATTCTATTTACCTATTATTTTTATTCTAGATAGTGTCGAGCTTAGTTTGATGTTTATAGTCTTTATTGAGTTGAAAATAAAGTGTAGTGATTATTTTAGCTAAAAGTAATATTTATAGTAGATGAGTTATGTTTTTCCGTCCAAAAGACGTTTCAATTGAAATAAATGTTAGCCTTTTGCTCAGTATTTCACTTGCGTATAATAAGAAATAATTTCGAGAAATTGAATGCACCAAAATCTGTTCAAATGGAGTGATCAGTCATCTTTTATTTCTCCAAGCTCTAAATTAAGAGATAAAGCACATATTGCTAATCAACTTGCACTATTTTTTGAGATACTTCATTCAGGGAAAACTCCCAGAATAAATTCTGACGGCATCACTTCGCATAAACCAGTAATTGGTGGTGGGTTTCAATCTATATCAGGCGGTTCAACTGGGCTTCCAAAAATCATAGAACGATCATGTATTAGTTGGATATTAAGTTTCAATATTAACAATAAATTTTTTAACCTTAGCGGCTGTAAGGTGGCTTTATTCGGTTCTTTAAATCATAGTTTAGTGCTTTATGGGGCACTAGAGGGCCTTCATTTAGGTTGTGAAGTTCATTATCTAGAAGGTCAAAGTCCAACCAAGCAATTAGAATATTTGGAGCGTGAAAATATCGAAATACTATATGTCACGCCTACAAAATTAAATGCCGCGTTAAAACAATTTTATGGTTCAAGCGAAACGAGTTTTATTTCCATATCAGATAAATTTACACCTATGGGTTCAGTTGGTAAGGCTTACAAGGATGTGGAGATAATCCTGGGTGCATCGCCTAATGAGCCGGTAAAAAAAGGTGAAATTGGTAGGGTCTGGGTTCGTTCGCCTTATTTGTTTTCAAAGTATGTTGGTGAGAATGGTATTAATTCAAACGAAGTCTCGGGTTGGGTAAGCCCGGGAGAATTGGCAAAATTTGATCAGGATCAAAACCTGTTTATTTTGGGCCGAATTGATCGAATATTTAAAATTAAGGATCAAAGTATAATACCTGAAGAAATTGAGAGATATTTACTTGCAGAGAAAAATATCAAGATGGCTGTGGTAGTAAAAGAATATGATACTATTAGGGGTAACAAAGCTATTGCTTACATTGCAACAAGTGGTGCAGTGAATGTAGAAAAGCTCATAGATGAATGTATTTCACTAATTCCACCACTTGATAGCTCATTAAAAATAATTGAAATTACCTTGGAAAACTTTCCACTTTTGCCATCAGGAAAACCAGATTTTTGCAAGTTAGAACAGCGGAGCGTGTAACATGCAATCTGCCTATATTGTTGGCGCAAAAAGATCAATTGTATCTCCAATTAATGGGCCCCTTTCCTCATTGAAAATAAATGAATTAGCAGCGCCAGTTATAAATAATCTAATCGAAACCAGTGGAATCAAGTTCGATGACGTGGATGAATTAATTGTATCAAATGCTCTTGGAGCGGGGGGTAATCCTGCGAGATCAATTGCTCTTGCAAGTAAATTGCCAGAAAGAGTTGCTGGTCTTAGCATTGATCGCCAATGTGTAGGGGGTCTCGACGCCATATTGCTTGGTATAAAATTGGTGCAAGCGGGTAGCGTTAATATAGTAGTCGCCGGGGGTGTTGAGAGTTTTTCAAATAGGCCCATTCGATTAGCGCAGGAATATGATAAAATATTAGTTCCCTATGATGCTCCTGCATTTACACCAAATTTGTACCAAGAAATTCAGATGGCAGAAGCTGCTTTTAATATTGCAGAGAAATTTGGATTTACACAGATGGATCAAGATATGTTTGCAATTAATAGTCATTTAAATGCTCTAAAATCAAAAAAATATCTAATCGATGAGATTGTAAACATAGGTCCGGAAAATACTTTATTTGATCCATATACCAGGAATTTGAATCTCAAACTTTGTGAGCGTGCTCCCAAATTATTTGGTTCGATAACCTATGCAAATACAGCAATTTCAGCAGATGCAGCATCCTTCGTAGTGATTTGTAGAAATATAATTAAGGGTAGAAAAGCCTTAAAGCTAATTTCTGGTGCTACAGTAGGTACAAATCCAAAATTGCCTGGTCTATCTCCCATAACTGCTATTGAAGAGGTTTTCCAGGCCTCTGGTTTAAGACAAAAAAATATTAATCAGGTTGAAGTAATGGAGGCTTACGCATCACAAGCCATGGCATGCCTATCAGAGTCTGGACTTGGGAATGTCAAAACAAATCCAAAAGGGGGAGCTCTTGCCAGAGGGCATCCTATTGGAGCATCAGGTACTATACTTGTAACAAGACTATTTTCGGATTTATCGCCGGGAGATTTGGGACTGGCGGCAATAGCTGCGATTGGGGGTATAGGAAGTGCAGCTATATTTGGTTGTTATGATTAACTTAAATCCGTGACAAAACATTTTCAGGACGGAGTTTGAATAAGGTGTAGGTGAGTATTGCACAGAGAAATGCCTTTATACAATCTCCCGGTAAATAAATTAATGCTATTAATGCAGCTTCGGAAATAGACTTATCCAACATTATAGACATTCCGACTATACCAGGAATATATAATATAAGAATTCCGCCTATAATGGCTCCAAGCAAGGACGAATAAAATACATTAATAAGTTTTAATCTAGAGGTAATCCAACCTGCGACAAAGGCCGCCAGTGGGAATCCAACAATGAACCCAACACTTGGACTGGCGAAAACTCCTAGACCACCGCGCCCTCCTGATAGTAACGGAAGACCTAATGCGGTGAGTGTTATGAAGAGTAAAACAGCCAAAGCTCCTCTTTTTGCTCCTAAAACTGTTCCACATAACATAATCCCCATACTTTGAGCAGTAATTGGTACTCCTGAAGCAAGCATCACTTTCGGCGCAAGCCCAAGAACTGCAATCAAAGCTGCAAACAAAGATACCAGAACTATCTTTTTTTCCATGTTGTTAATTTAAACCTTTAAATTTGATCTTGATCGAAGTGACTGTGCGACATGATCCGCGTCGTCCATAACAGTTAAAATTAGTGGCAAAATGATTTGCCACGAGGGCCGTTTACCCGATCTGCATTTGTATGCAAGGTGTAAAATTTTATGTCTCTCGAGCACAATCGGTGTGAACCTGATAAAAATTATTACGCAAAGTGACACGGCCTGGATATTTATTTTTGTAAATCGTAATGGGCTAAGTATTTTTTCAATAATTTCAGAAATCTCACCCATGTTTGTCGAGCATGTGACGATGTTAGCGAGACTGACAATTAATAATAGCCTTAGTATAATTAAAAGCCCCTGCGTTAAGTCGCCCGTAAATAGATGCCAAAATGCTATAATTGCGACAAAGGGTAATAAGGGATTTAAAAGCCCCAAGCTAAATTTTAGAATTTGCCATCCGAATAGAAATTGAAATGAAATTGTTGCCACAAATAAAAGAAACATAATTTTAGTTGAGTCTATGAAAAAAATTCCACTAGTTGCTATAGCTAGAAGTGCCATCTTTAGACTGGCTGGTATTTTCTCTAACCAAGTTTGCTGAGGATAACGAAGAGCTAACATTATAGACTTACATGTTTATGCATGTGCTTGGAATATTCTGGTAATACCGACTTGGGTGGTCCATCTAGAAACATCTTTCCATTATCTAACCAAATGATGCGTTCACAGCTTTGAAGACTCGGCAAGTCATGAGTTATGTGTATCACCATCTGGGGTAAGTCTTTTATATAGATATCTAATGCTTTTTTCGTTGGTAAATCTAATCCTGAGAAAACCTCATCTAAAATTATAATAGCTGGATCCATTGCAAAAACGCTCATTATACATAAGAGCTGTCTTTGCCCTTGAGATAATGTTGCTGTGGACAATCCAATCCAGCTAGATTTATTGAATTTTTGTAGAGTTTCGTCAGTTTTCTTTTTTATTTCTGATTTTGAATACCCCAAATTTTTCAGTCCAAATCCAATTTCATCCTCAACTGTTCCAAAAATTATTTGATGGTCAGGATTTTGAAATACTATTCCAATATTCAAACTGGGATGGTTTCCGGTAATTTTGTTAGTATGTACTTCGAGCTCACCTTTACTTGGCTCAATCAATCCACATAAAATTTTTGCTAATGTGGATTTCCCTGAACCATTTCTTCCTATAATGCCAATTGATTTTATGATTGCAAGGTATACTGCCCTTTGCTTACACCATTCCTCGGTCGAGTTCAGTAGCCATTCTCGTTCCACTTCCTCATGATTTTTCTTGGAAGATCTGCGTCCAATTTTTCGAGTATCATGTGTGCCGTGAATTCGGTAATATTGCCAGCTCAAATACAGAGCATGAGTGCCCAGTGGGTTGTCTGGGCCAGGTGGCATAAATTCTGGCCAATCGGGGTTTCTTTCAAGCATAGATGGTGTAGGCCGCCAGCTTGGACCTTCAACTTTTTTGATAACTTTGGTACGGCCGCGACGGGTCAATTCGTCTGACATTGGCACACTAGATGGATATAGATTGTAAATATCCGCATCTTCTGACAAAAAATGTAACGCTCTTGAAGTCATGTCTACGAGGATTGCACCATTCTTCAAATTGCTAAAGTAAGGTCGCCAATCCAGTGCACGGAAACTTGAGAGATTGTGGCGTTGAGATTTTGTAATTTCTTGCTCAATTTCAGTAGTGTCTTCAGAATTAACATTTGATTGTGACCAAACGGGAGTACTCACAGAGGCAAATGACGCCATTACAAAAGATCTTCTTGACCAAATTCCCATAACTAATTCCCAAACTTTAAATTTGATATTGCCATTATGTTTTATTTACAATCTAAGCAAAGAGTAAATAGTTAAGTTAAATAAAACTGTGGATGATATGCTTAAAGTATCAATATATTGGCATTTACAGTTCGAACTGGGATAAGAATGTTGAATATTAAGTGGCTCTTAGTTTTTTCGGTACTTTGGTTATCAGGCTGCAACGCGTTGGGGTCTCCAAAACTGGGTCCAGATGGAAAACCTCTGCCGAAAATATACAAATTAAATAGACAAAATGTTGCCGAAGTTAAATTCCGGATGTTAGACGCAGTAAACGCCCTTAGAGTTGCCAAAGGTATTCAGGTTTTAGAATTCAATTCAGAATTAAACGCGGCTGCAGCTACGCATACCCGGGATATGTCCATACAAAATCGACCTTGGCATTTTGGTTCAGATGGCTCATCTCCTTTAGATAGAGTAGCCCGAGTGGGATATGAAAAGGTCTTTTTAGGCGAAACAATTTCAGAAACTTACGAAAGCGAGATTACAACATTAACAGCATGGATTAATAGTGAAAATACGAGAGATGTTATACTTGATCCTAGAGCAAACGAATTAGGATTTGCGTGGTATCAAGAGCGCAATGGGAAAATCTGGTGGACTATGATCCTTGGTGGGAAATCACTATCTATGGTTCAATAAAAATTGGCGTACCAATTTTTACTAAGTTATAAATTTCGCGGATTTCTTTATTGCTCACTGCAATACATCCAGCTGTCCAATCTTTTTGAAACCAGCGGAAAGGTTTATCTGTACCGTGTATAAAAATATCGCCGCCTGGGAGTTTGCCCTTTAACTTTGCAAACTGTTGATCTTTTTGGTTTGGGTAAGAGATTCCAACAGATAGATGATATTTGCTGTTAGCGTTCTTCCTATCAATTTTGTACGCTCCCTCAGGAGTCTTGCCATCGCCCTCAAAATTTTTGTGGCCCTTTGGGGCGAAGCCTAGATCTACCTTATACGACTTAATCACTTCGTTACCGCTAAATAAATATAGTTTTCTCTTACTTTTCTTTACGACAATTTCAGTTACTTCGCGCGATTTAGTTGCTGAAAGTACAGAGCTAGTGGTTAAAATCCAACCAATGCTGGAGAAAATAAAGTCTCTTTTTAACAAATCGGACCCCTGTGTGTAGCAAGTGCTAAATTAATATTTATTCATTATTTAGCGTGAAAAACTTATATGATTTAGATTTAAAGTTCAAACTGCCATCTGGTCAATGCCGATAAAACCACCTGCTTGTTGCTCCCAATACTTTGAGTATAATCCCCCGTTCTTTAGTAACTCGCGATGTGTCCCCTGTTCCAGTATTCTCCCCTCATGTAGTAGAATAATTCTATCCATTTTTACAATGGTAGATAGACGGTGAGCTATTGCAAATACAGTTTTGTCACGCATTACATAATCTAGAGCGAGTTGAATTTTAGCTTCGGTATCGCTATCCAGAGCACTAGTAGCCTCATCTAAAATTAATATTGGAGCTTTTTTCAGGATTGCGCGCGCTAAAGCAATTCTCTGACGTTGACCGCCCGAAAGCTTCACACCTCGTTCTCCAAGGTATGCGTCAAAACCCGTACGGCCTTGATTGTCAGTAAGATCCATTATGAATGGATATGCTTGAGCCTTCTGTGCTGCGTCAATAACATCATCATAGGATGCAATAGGATTGCCATATAATATATTTTCATAAGCAGACCTGTTGAACATAGATGCATCCTGCGCTACCACTGATACCTTACTTCTGAGGCTGTCCTGGGACACTTGCGATATGTCTTGGTCCGATATTAAAATTCGTCCACCTTCTGGATCATAAAATCTTAATACCAGATTGACTAATGTAGATTTTCCTGCACCTGATGCTCCGACTAAGCCAATTCTTTCCCCCGCAGAAACATCAAGTGAAAGGTCGTTTATCCCTCCAATTTCTTGCCCATATTTAAAATGTAAATTTTCAATTTTAATTCTCGGCTCTGCAATTTTTAATTTTTTCGCAGCCTTTTGATCTATAAGGGTATATCTTGGCGTAAGCGTTTTGATACCATCCTCAATTTCACCTATCTGAGCATAAATATTCATCAGAGTGAAACTTACCCAGCCCGTCATTTGTGCGAGTCGCAGAGCGACAGCTCCAGCGATTGTGACCTCGCCGACTGTGGCAAGGTTATTGACCCAAGAGAGCAACGACAAACCGATGAGACCTACTGGTATTAAACCAGCTAGCGTCAAAAGCACGATACGAAACTCTAGCATAGTTTTTTGTCTATCAATGGAACGGCTAAGGTATTTATCCATTGCCAAAACTGCAGCATCGTTTTCATGGGAAATATGGGCGAATTGCTTCACCGTTTTTATGTTGCTAATGGTGTCTATAATTTGGCCAGATACCATCGCCTTTGAATCTGCATAAGACTTTGACTTTCGTCTTATCCTCGGCATGTATATTTTAATAAGTGCAATATAAGTTATTAACCAGACTGCTACATATGCTGTGCTCTTTAAATCAAAAGAACCGACAATTACCATTGCAGCAATTACCGACGCCAAAGCATAGACACCTGTTTGTAAAAAATCTGTAATTAATGTCGACAAAGAATTGGCAGTTTGCAGTTGTTTCTGGGCTATCCTGCCGGCAAAATCGTTATCGAAAAAACTTACCGATTGGCCAAGGGTCCATTTATGAAGTCTAAGAAGCGTCATATTAAGTATTTTTGGGCCCAGAACTGCTTGAAAAAGGGCACTTAGACAAAAGCTTAATGGCCTAAAAAATAAAAGAAGTTTATTTATATTGAAAAAAAAGGTGCGATCATCAACGACTTGTGCTGCATCTACTACCCACCCAAGTGCAATAGTAGTTATCATCTCAAAAGATCCGGCTAATGTGCTTGCCGCTGCACCAAGAAATATGAATTTCCAAGTCCCACCACAAGACCAAATTATAAACTTCCAAAGTTCTTGCGGCGGCGGAGATACACTTTCTTTCTTGTAGTCAATCTTATTGGATAACCAATTAATCATTTAACAGTCGTTTGTATGAAACCACCAGACTGCTGTGCCCACAATTTGGCATACAGACCGTTATTTGCTAATAGGTCAGTGTGAGAGCCATCCTCGATAATCCGTCCATTATTCATAACAAGTATCCGATCCATATTGACAATTGTTGAAAGCCGATGTGCTATTGCGATCACAGTTTTCCCCTCCATCAAATACGAAAAAGTTTCTTTAATAGCAGCTTCTATATCGCTATCTAGCGCACTTGTGGCTTCGTCCATAAGCAAAATTGGCGCATCCTTTAAAATGACACGAGCGAGTGCAATTCGTTGCCTTTGGCCTCCGGATAATTTAACCCCACGTTCACCAACTTTAGAGGAGTAGCCTTGATTGCCATCAGTATCTCTTAAGTTAATGATAAATTCGTGGGCGCGTGCTTTTTTCGCAGCATTAATAATTTCTTCCTCTGTCGCATCTGGCTTTCCATAGCTTATATTTTCTCTAATACTTCGATGTAAAAGGCTACTGTCTTGCTGTATTGTTCCAATATGATGCCTCAGACTTTCCTGCTTTATGAGTGAAATGTTTTGGTCATCTATTAGTATTTTTCCCTTTTCGACATCATAGAAACGCAAAAGCAACTTAAAAAGAGTTGACTTGCCAGCCCCTGAGGGTCCAACTAAACCGACTTTCTGTCCAGCAGGAATTTTTATATTTAGATTATCAAGACCACCAAAGTCTTTACCGTAATGATGATATAGATTTTGGACTTCTATTTTTGCATGACCTAGGTTCAGCTGGTCAGCCGTTTCATGATCAACTAGTTCAACTTTTTCGGTTATCGTCTCTAGCCCCTCTCGGATAACACCCAATTCGCGGAAGAAAGTAGAAGCAGCCCACATTATCCATCCGGACATTGCGCTTATTCGTAGTACTAAAGTGGCTGCGGCTGCTACTACACCCACTGACGTTTGGCCTGAATACCAAAGCCATATGGCCCAACCTATTGTTCCAGCGGTCAAAATACCATTTAAAAAGGAGAGTGAAATATCCATTATAGAATATAGTCTCAATTCTTTTATAATGGTATTTCGGGTGTCTGTGATAGCTTCTCTGGCATATTCGAGTTCTTTTTGTTCGTTAGAGAATAATTTTACAGATTGGATATTTGTGTAAGCGTCTACAATATAACCGTTTAAATTTGATCGAGCATCTGCAGCAGCCTGTGAGGCTGGTTGAATGCGCTTTACCACAAAAACTATCAAATATCCGTATGAAAACATCCAAAGTAAAAGTGGAATAATGAGTTCCATTTCTGCGTTTAATAGTAAAAACAATGCTCCCACCAGGTAAGCGATAATATAGCTAAACGCATCAAAAACATGGTAAATTACTTCACCGGCTGACCGAGGGGTCTGCATGACTCTGTTGGCAATCCGACCGGCAAAGTCGTTTTCAAACCACCCAACCGACTGGCGCATAACCTGCCTGTGACCTCTCCAACGAAATAATGTCGCTATATTTGGCATTAGCGAATTGTTATTAAGTAGAACGGTTATTGATGCAATTAACGGCATTCCAATTCCAGCTAGGATTAGGAAAAAAGCAATAAAGAGACCATTGTCTAAAATTTCTTGTCTCGATCCGGTCTGCATCAGGTCAACAATTTGACCTATGCCATAAATTAGTAGAAGTTCAATTGTTGCCAGTAAAAAGGCAAAGAACGCGGTTACTCCAAAAAGAAAATAAAAAGGTTTAGTATAATCCCTTAAGAAACTCGAAATTTCTCTGGGAGGAGTGTCCGTCTCCTCATATTGACAGAATGGGTCTACAAGGCTCTCAAAAAATTTAAACATAAAAGTTCCGTTGATCGCAAAAGAGTACTACGATAGTAGACAGTCTATTCCTGTCAAGAGTGGGTCGATGTTTTTATGCCTATAGCACTGAGTATTTTAGCTTCATCAGATTTGAAATTACTTTCTATCCATGCACGTTGAGCTTCCTTTATTTTTATCCCTACGGCCGCGCCATCCATATACTTAGATATTTGTGCTCCGGTTATTGGACAGGGAAATAGGCAGGCTTTTTCGATTTTTTTTATATCACTTAGTTTTAGCTTTTCCCCCTTATAAAATGTATAAATTGCAAGCGCGGATTGCGCTATTTCCC
>LULP01000369.1_pt1 | contig 12952 bp, 16 predicted proteins | sample 728111 | NCBI WGS metagenome assembly LULP01 (sample SAMN03860286, study PRJNA289734) | marine metagenome | biome: seawater column; feature: ocean; material: water; isolation source: Red Sea water column Station 149 - depth 25m | place: Saudi Arabia: Red Sea | collected 2011-10-15 | depth 25 m
GCTTTAGTTATAAAAGATTTGTACGAATATAAATTAACTTCACTAATTTTTGGTTGACTTAATTGTTGGGATATGACTTTTACAGGATATCTAATACCCAATGTAATTAATGAGGCGATTAGTAATAGCTTTTGGATGTCTCTTTTCAATTTTGATTTTTTATGCACTTCGAGAGATTTAATAAACTATATCAGTGTTATTTAAATATAACTACTAATTAAATTTAGTGAATCTAGAGAATAATTTAATCACTTAAGGTAGCTAAATTTCTTTTTTTCGGGCTATGATGTTTAAAAACATTACTAACTAATTTATAAATTCGATGACTATCTTGTTTCCAATAATATATTCTGCAGCCTTAACTTATCTAGTTTGGAAAGCTTTTAAAGTTATGTCTAATGGCTGGGGTATATCCGATAATAAAAATCAACGATTGAGTACTTCCAGTTTTAAACAAAAAAAGTATACAATTCATCCAGAACTTTTAGATAAATCAGGAAACATAACAGAAGAGGAACTACTAACAGTAAGATTTTCTAATGATAATGACTCCACATTAGAAGAAAAAGGTTCAACAACTGATTAATCAAATTATATCTAAGGAAAAAAATTGGAATTAAGAACAAAAATTGTCTCAGCGGTAATAAGATCTCTCAAGTTACCACCAAGGTTTCGTTTAAAAATGGTTAAAGAAGATCCAGTGAGACTTGAACTAAGTCTTACTCCTTCTTACGGTAAAAATCCAGTAATTGTTGGTATAGTTGAATCTTTAGACTTAGTCGCTCGAAGAGATAGAGAAGGTAGACTACCCAGAGATCTTCAAGGGACTTGGGACTGGACTGTAAGACATGGAAAAGTTAGTACTGGAGGTTGGAATCCTATGTTAAAAGAAGCATTGCAAACAATGTTTGATACAGGATTGCCAGCCATTGTATATGAGGAATTAACTGGAGATGAGTATCGACCTGTTGATGGTGTAAGACATGTTAAATAAATAATTTATTATTTTTCATAAAATCTTCCTTAAAACGTTAAAATAATTTGATAGATAATTTAGTTAATTATGAATAAAGACAACCAACCAAGATTTGGCTTTGTAAATTTTGCAGAAATTTGGAATTATAATTACTGGACAAAGTATTCTTCGACAAATTGGAATAGGTTAGTATTTTACTTAATTTCTTCTGCTTCCACTTCAATGGTACTTTCACTAGGCTTTTTATCTAGTTGATTTTTCTTATTTATATTCTCTAAATCTGCACCGCAATTCATGCAGGTTTCACTTAAACCTAATGATATTGCTCCACAATTACTGCATGTATTAATTTTAGATTTGTAAGAGTTAAAACCAATAAATACTAAAACTAATAATAGAAGAGGAATTAAAAATAAAAGAAGTAGAATATTTCCAACAAAGCTAATGAAAAAGTTAAATCCAAAAATTGGAATAACGATAAGTATGATTAATGAGTAGGTAAGAAGATTTTTATTAGCTTTAAGAAAATAATTCACCTTAGTTATCCTTATCTATAATTTCTTTTTTTATTTACTAAAGTCATACTAGCAATTACTACGCTCCAACACTGTCCAAAATATAAAATCACTCCTAATAGCCATACCCACAAAGTAAGTACAAGAAAACCTCCAATAAAACCGTATGCTTGAAATCTTACTCCAAGTGAGAGAATACTTTTACTTACTGCTAGGTTCAAAGTGGTTAGGCCAATTCCAATAAGAAAAGATCCAGGTAACAGTGGTTTCAATGGAACTTTTCTACTGGGTAAAAGTGCTTGTAATAAAAGAGCCATTAAAGAAAAGCCAATTAGTGGTATTGCAAACTGACCAACTTGTAATAGCGGCAACTTTAATAATAAATCAGAAATAAGATTATTAGATTTTGAAAGATTTTCTAAAACGTTACTTGGGATCATCCTAAGATTTGCACTAATTTGATCTAGTACCATTAAAAAACCAATAAAGAATACTATTAAAAAGGCTTCAACTCTATTTCGGAGAAACTTCGAAGCTTGCACTCTCCAAGCAGCATTAACTTTTTTAGAAGGAATTTCGTCCTCCCAAAGCCTATCCGAACCTCTTTGAAGAGATAGATATGCATTTCCTGCTGTAAAAAGCAAAAACATAGCCCCAAGAATTCCTGCTCCAAAACCTTGATCTATCAAATTAAATAATGTTGTCTCTACTAACTCAACTACTGAAGGAGGTAAAAGCTGAGCAGCAATGGCAATTATTTGTTGATCTAATCCTTCTTGTTTTCCTAGGAACCATGAAGCTATTGAAAGAGAAATTAGAAGGATGGGAAAAAATGATTGAAGTGTGTAGTATGCAAATGCAGCGCTTAAATCAACACAATCAGATTTGCTCCATCGCTCACAAGCTCCCCATAAACTTTTCAGTATCCATGTTGAACTTCTCTGCATATTAATTTTCTTCAAATATTTTATTTATTTACTTAATTTTTATTGTATCTGATTAAGAAATTTTTCAAGCAATTTTTTATTTATGATGCAACTATTTTTCTAATAATAAATTGCCCCATGGCTTTAAAATTTCAAATTTTTCAATAGATCTACAAGCAATTAATGGAAAATTAACATCGCTCAAGTCTTCTCCTGAAACTAAATTTAAAGGATCTGTTTCTAACCACTCTATAGAACAATTGAGTTCTTCTAATAGCAGCCAGGCTGCTGCAATATCCCATATCTTAGGGGTTGATTCTATTGCTCCGAAAGTTTGTCCCATCGCTACACTCGTAAGATTTAAACTCGATACACCTAAGAGTCTGATTTTGCCAGGAAATACTGAGTTTGGTTTTTTTTGTAAAATTTTTATTGATCTACTACATAAAGAAATGCATTCACTTTGACGATTATTTTGGCTAGGATCAATTTTCTTGTTATTTAACCAAACCCCTTTACCTTTAATGGATACAAACTTTTTTTTCAATGTAGGAATTATTAAAAAAGAAGATTGTGGTTTACCATCAACGAACCTTGCTACAGATATAGACCAGTAAGGAATACCGGCAGCAAAATTTGTTGTCCCATCGAGTGGATCGACCACCCAGTAAGCTTTTGAATTTGGAATTAACTTTTGCCCTTCTTCACTAAGGACGCCTTCACCTGGAGCTATTGAAGCTAAGCCATCTACGATTGTTTTGTCACTCCATAAATCACAACTTGTTAATAATGATCCATCTGCTTTATTGCTGGCGCTAATATTTCCAAAATCTTTTGTTTGACGTTGACTAACCAATTCAAATAAAGAATCTAATTCACTTAGTTGCTTATTAGTTAAATTTGGTGGATTCATCTTTATAAATTGCAAATAGACTCTGTATCTTTAATTTTAGTATTATTACTACCCAAACAATTTTTACTTTTATCAAGGAAAGTTAATCTTTCTAATTCATCTATATTCAGATTGTAATTATATATTGCATTAATATTTTTTGATTTCGCATTACTTAATTCACTTTGCCTAACAAGAACATCTTTTAGAGTTGATATTCCGACATCATATCTAAGTCTGGAAAGCCTTACAGACTCTTTGCTAGATTCAATTTCTTTAAGAGAAGAGATTATTTTTTCTTCATTTAATTTAAGATTTAAATAGGCTTTACTAATACTTGTGGTTAAAACATTTTTTAGATTTTCATAAGCATATTTTTCGGATTCTGCATCTGCTATTTTTGATTTGTAGGAGTTCTTATTTTGTCCGCCATCAAAAATACTCCATGCAAAATTTAGACTTATGGTATTTGTATAATTAGATCCAGATTTTTCAGAGTCGATATTAGTTGCTAGAGAGTCACCCTTTGAAAATGTACTAGATAATGAATTACTGATATAGATATTTGGCTTATTTTGAGCTAAAAAGCTCTCTGCTTGGCTCTTTTTGATTGATTTTTGAAGAATAAGGTTTTTTAAAGAAAGATTTTTATCCAAACCCTCATTAATATTCTTGTTCAATTTATGATTCCAAAACCCTATAAGATTTTGCTCTTTATTAGTTTCGATATCTCCCTTAATATTAAGAATCTCTTTAAGAGAAATTTTATTAATTTCATGTTCTATTTTCTTTTCATTAAGTGATTGTTGATCTCGAGATAATTGAGCTTCTGCTTCAAGAACTTCAAATTTTGTACCAATTCCAGCATCTAGCTTCGCTTTAGCATTTTCTAAACTTGTAATTGATAAATCAAGTGTGAATTTTTTATTTTGAATATCTTGATATGACTTTTTGTATTTGTGATATCTGATTCTTGCTTCTTGAATTAAATCTTTTTTCTTAATCTCATAATTATTTTCTGCAATTTTGTAATTTGTTTTGGCAATTTTAATTTCAGATCCTCTTAGCGGGGCAATTACATCCCATTTAATATTCAGGGAGGGATTAGCCGTAAATTGTGATGTTTTTAAAGTAGGTGAATTGCTATTGTACTTTTTACCTGCGACATATTTTGGTAACCCATTGGCTTGAAAATCTAAGGATGGGTATCTTTTGGCAATTTGACTGGAAAGATTAAAGCTTGCAGAGGCTACTAGGTTTTGTAATGATTTTAATTCTTGATTATTTAATACAAGTTTTTCTATTTCTTGATAATCAACAAAAGTAATATTTGATTTTTCTTCTAAAACATTATCAATGTAATTTTTTGTTTCGCTCGATAGAACATTAAAGGTATTCATACTTAGAGTAAGCGGCAATAATAAGAAAGGATTTATTACTCTTCTAAGCATGTTTTATAGTTTCGAAAATATTCGATTAACCAATCAAAGTATTAATAATATCATTTGAATCATCAAGAACGTGAATTTTAGTATTTATTTGATTCTCAACTTCTTGAATATTTTTATCATCTAAAAATAAATCAGTATTAATTTTTAACATAATAGATGGTATGTAAACAGCTTCTCCTAAATCCTTATTTTTCAGCCCGTAAATTAGATCTTCTCCAGTAAGAAGACCTGTAACAACTTGATCTTGACCCCAATAAATACTTGGCAAACCATATAAATTAATTGTTAATCCATTAATTAAGTTTAATTTCTTAACTGTAGGAATTAGGGCTTCATAAACTAATTTACCAACAATCCAACTAACTTTTTTTGGCTTTTTTACTTTTTGGGGTAGGTTTTGAGTCTTCTCTCTTAATGCTTCTAGAAAGTTTCTAATAGTCCCAACTCCATTAGATTCTTGTGGCATATTTTCGTAGGTTTTGTAACTAGGTAAATTTGTACCAGCAATTAAATACCATTCGTCTGCTAGCCAACAAAAACGAGTCCCAAGAGTAATTTGTAGAGAGGCTTGAATTCTCTCTACTTGTTTAATAGTTTTTTTTGCGTATTCTGGGCTTATTGATTTCAATCCATCATTTTCAGGTCTAAATTTTGTAAGTCCTACAGGAACTATTGCGACTGAAAGTACTGTTTGAGAGGTTTTTTTGTAGAATTCAGCAAGTTCCAAAATTGATTTCTCAAGAATATCCCCATCATTTATATCTGGACAAACAACAATTTGAGCATGTATTTGAATAGAGTTTTTTTCAAACCACGAAATTTGATCAAGTATCACTCCTGCTTTTTTATTTTTTAATAATTTTTCTCTTGTGGCGGGATCAGTAGCATGAACTGAAATAAAAAGTGGGGATAGTTTTTGCATAGCAATTCTTTCCCAGTCTTCTTTTTTTAAATTCGTAAGAGTTAAATAAGAGCCATATAGGAAACTTAATCTATAATCATCATCTTTTATATAAAGGCTTTTTCTTTTACCACTTGGCTGTTGATCAATAAAACAAAATGGACATCTATTATTGCATTGCTTGATTGAATCAAATAATGCATCTTTAAAATTTATACCTAAATTAACGTCTTGATCTTTTTCAATATTTATATTGTGAATCTCATGATTTTTATCTAAAACTGATATGTCTAAAATTTCTTCACTAATCAGAATCTGATAATCAATTAAATCTCTTGGTTTTTTCCCATTAATACTAATAATTGAATCACCTGATTCAAATCCTATTTCTTCAGCAATAGAATTAGCTTCAATACTTTCAATTTCTGCAGGGTTTATTTTATAAGTAATATTAGGAACCAAAAGATCAATGGGATCTTCCTTGTAATTAATTTCTTGCCACACAATTTAAGGCCAAATACTCTTATTTATATTTATTCTAAACTTATATATGACTCAAAGTGTATTAAATACTTTTAAAAAACTAAATATAGGTGTGAAATTATGGGCCTTTTATTTATTAAAATATGGCATTCGCAGTTTTCTAAAACACGATTTAGATTAATTAAAATAACCTTTTTCATTGAAAGAATTAATTACAAAAAATTTAGAAGTAAAAGATAAATTCAACTATGAATCCCATAAGACAGTTGATTCATACGAAAATAGTTTTTTATCAAATCCTATATCTTTAAGATTGTGGTCTTCTTTTTTTGTAATTTTACCTATTTTTGTTCAAGCCCCTTGGGTTAGATTAGAACCAATAAGTGCTCTTTGTTTTACTTTTGTTATTGTCTTAGTGGCAATTGTTTTGAATCAGAAAGGATCAAATAAGTGGTTTATTGTCAGTTCATTATTACTTGGTATATCAGGTAGTTGGCTTGGTGGATGTTTGTTCTGGGGATGGTTAAGCCCATTTCCTATCCTACACATACCTGTTGAAGCTGTAGTTCTCCCATTAGCTTTAATTGGATTTGGTACTAATTGGAAAATAGGTTCAAGTTTTTATATCTCTTCTTTATTTGGAACCGCAGTTACCGACATTACAATATTTTTAATCGGAATCATGGATCAATGGAGGCAGGTAATTACAGCAGATTCTGAAAATGCACCCATGATTCTTCAAAAAACTTCAGAGAGTCTTATTCAAATAAAATCATTATCTATTATCGTTTTTGTTGCTCTTATACTTTGGTTTATTTCAAAAGAAATTTTAGATTCTGGCACAATTAATACTACTAGTGGTAAAGCACTCTTAGTTTCTGGTTACGTAATTCAAACGACATTAATTGTTGATGGTATTTTTATTGTTTTAGCAATTCTGCAACCAACTTTTAGTGGATTGGTTTAATGTTAAGGCCTCCATTTTCGCAAGAACCGATACCAATAAATAATTGGGATGTAATCGTTATAGGCGCTGGAGCTGCTGGCCTTATGACTTGTCTTGAATTACCCTCAAATTTAAAAGTGCTTCTTTTAAATAGAAATACTAGTAAGGTATCTTCCAGTAGATGGGCTCAAGGAGGAATTGCATCTGTTGTTAGACAAGATGATTCATTTGATCTTCATGCTGAGGATACTTTAAAAGCAGGTGATGGACTATGTGATTTTCAAGCTGTAGAAATGCTAGTTAAAGAAGCTCCAGGTTGTGTAGAAAGGTTGCAGAATTTAGGGATGATTTTTGATCAAAGTTCTGATCAACTAGCTACTACCTTGGAAGCAGCCCATTCACGAAGAAGAGTCTTACATGTTAAAGATCGTACTGGACGAGCATTAGTTGAAGTTCTAGAAGATCATATTGAGAATCAAAAAAATATTCTTCACTGCAGGGGTGTAAGAGTAACTGAACTTCTCATTGAAAATAAAGAATGTAGAGGAGTTCAGGTTCTTGATGGAGCAAATTTATATTGGATTAAATCTAGAGCTGTTGTTTTGGCTACAGGTGGGGGTGGGCACTTATTTACAAATACAACAAATCCTGCTCAATCCTCTGGTGAAGGGATTGCTCTTGCATGGAAAGCAGGAGCTGCTATCGAAGATTTAGAGTTCGTGCAATTTCATCCAACAGCTTTAAAATTTTATGGTGCACCTTGCTTCTTAATATCTGAGGCACTTAGAGGGGAAGGAGCGATTTTAGTTGATAAAAATGGTGAAAGTCCAGTTAAAAATCTTGAAAATCGTGATCTAGCTACTAGAGATCAGGTAAGTAGAGCAATTATGAAAAATATGCATGATAATAATGTAGACCATGTTGGCTTAGATCTTCGGTATATTGACCCAGAAAAAATTGTAGAGCGCTTCCCCACGATCTTAAGTCGATGTCAGGATTATGGCGTTAACCCTTTAAATGAGGTTATTCCCGTAGCTCCTGCAGCTCATTATTGGATGGGAGGTGTTAAAACTGATCTAAATGCATCTTCAACAAGAAAAGGATTATATGCCGTTGGAGAAGTTGCTTCTACAGGTGTGCATGGTGCTAATAGACTGGCAAGTAATTCACTGATGGAGTGTCTTGTTTTCGCAAGAAAAATGTCTTCAATTGTTTTGAATGACCTTTCTAAATTTGAAAAATTTGATAGATCATTTCAAGAGTTTGATATTGAAGATCCTAAAGAAGATCAAATTTCTATAATTGCTGAAAAAATTGATGAACTAAGAAAACTATGTTGGTTAAATTTAGGTGTATCTCGAAATAAGGTAAATATGAGTAAATTTTTAAATTACATTCAAAATGATATAGATAAATTAAATAAAAATGATTTACTAAATAGTCTTGAAAAAATAAAATTTGATCAAAAAATAAAACTTAGTGAACGCAATAGAAGAGCATTAAATCTTTTACTTGATTTAAAGAATAGACAAATAACCACCATAACTTTATTAAAAGCTTGTCTATTTAGAGAAGAAAGTAGAGGAGGGCATTATAGAGATGATTTCCCTGATAAAGATAAAAATTGGGAATGCCATACTAGACAACAGTTAGATCAAAAAATTCAAAAAAGATTTATTAAAAATTAAGATCTCCCTGATAGTCGGTTTTTGTTGCTAATTCATTTAAGTCACGCGTACCACTAATAATTTCTCCATTTATTTCCCAAGAAGGAAATCCACTGATTCCTTTCGTTTGGCATAGCTCATACTCATTATCTTTACCATCTTTAGCACACTCAACTACTTTTAATTCTTTAACTGCTTCCTTACCAAATAATTGTTTCTGATCGTGGCAATGCGGGCACCAGTATGCACTATACATAACAATATTGTTTTCACTTAAAAATTTTGCAAACTTTACCTTCTGGGGAGAGCTTGAAGTGGTAATTATTGGCGATACATTTTCAGTGGGGTTTGCAACATCAATAGCATTAGAGGGGTCAACGTTTGTTGACCAAATTAGCCCCCCCAGCAGGACACTAATGGCTACAATGAAACCTCTAAAAATCATAGGTTCTCTACTTTCGAACTTTGCTCCAATCATAGAAATTATAAAGATAGAAAACGATAAAATTGCTGAAAGTATACAAAAAAAGCAATATGCTTGAATCTTAAAAAACATTATATTTATCAATAAAAAGCTAAATGTTGATGACGCACAAGAAATTAGAAATACTAACCACCATAAAAACTTATTTAGTTTTTCTTTTGGGGAAATTAAATTAAGCGAGAGTATTATTGTGATAACTAATATTGATAAATATGTTATGAATCCAGCTAATGAGAGAGGTATATTAACTTGATTATTTTCAAATAAAGTACCCCAAGGACTATTTAAAACTGTTTCACAACCATTTTGTATCCCTGGGCATGAAAGCGAAGTAAATAATCCCCAGTTTTTTAAAGTAATCGAACCTGTATCAACTATGCCTATAGTGCTAAGAATTGCGATTATGATTTTTGGCCATTTCAAATCTTTTTTATTTCTTCTGTTTAAAGTCTTAAGGGCCATACAAAAAGAAAGTTTGTTATTTACATTATCTATCCTAATATTATCTTGGCATGAGAGTTATATACGAAATGCTTTTTAAATCTTTTAATTCTTATTTTTCAAGTTGTGAAACAAAATAGTCTCAATGTAAAAGAAAAAAAACTATCTAAGATTGCATTCAGTCATGTTGGTTGTGAGAAAAATCTTGTTGATACTGAACATATGCAAGGCTTATTAGATAAAGAGGGTTATGAAGTTGACAGCAATATAAATGATGCAAATGTTGTTGTTGTAAATACTTGCAGTTTTATTGAAACAGCTAGAGAAGAATCTATTAGAAAAATTCTAGAATATACAAATCAAGGAAAGGAAGTAATAGTTGCAGGCTGTATGGCTCAGCATTTTAAAGATGAGCTTATAAAAGAAATCCCTGAAATAAAAGGTTTGGTTGGAACAGGAGATTATCAAAAGATAGCCAAGGTTTTAGACAGAGTAGAAAAAGGGGAAATCGTTAATGAAGTTTCAAAAATACCTGAATTTATTGCAGATGAGGAAATGCCTCGTTTTGTAGATAAAAATAAATTTGTTGCTTATCTTCGCATTGCTGAAGGCTGCAACTATAATTGCGCTTTTTGTATTATTCCTAAGTTGAGAGGTCCTCAAAGAAGTAGAACAATAGAATCTATAGTTTCAGAAGCCAAAAGTCTTGCAAAAAAGGGTATTCAAGAAATCATATTAATTAGTCAAATAACAACTAATTATGGTCAAGATATTTATGGAAAACCATCATTAGCCAAACTTTTGAATGAGCTTTCTAAAGTTCCAATTCCTTGGATAAGGATACATTATGCTTATCCAACAGGTTTAACTGATGAAGTTATTAGAGCTTTCAAAGATTCAAAGAATATAGTGCCTTACTTTGATTTACCACTTCAGCATAGTCATCCAGATGTATTGAAGAGTATGAATAGACCTTGGCAGGCTTCTTTGAATGAATCAATTTTGGAGAAAATTAGAAAAGAAATTCCATCTGCTGTATTAAGAACTAGTCTCATTGTTGGTTTCCCAGGAGAAAAAAAAGAACATTTTGAACATCTTCTCGAATTTTTGGATAGGCACAAATTTGATCATGTGGGAGTGTTTATTTTTTCTCCTGAGGAAGGAACTGCAGCTTTTCATTTGCCAAATAAAGTATCAGTTTTTTTAAATTAATTTAACTGCTCTTAAGAGCTTATCTAATGCGAAAGCAGCTCCAAAACCAAAACCAATAAATGCAAAATAGAAAATGATGTTCATTAATTTTTTTATTTTTATTTAATTTAACATCAGATGAAAAGATTAGATTTTTTCGTTTAATTTCTTAATCTTGGATATATGGTAATTTTTTGTATAAACATTCTTCTGCTTTTTGTAGTTCCCGGCCTAAATATAGAGCATGGTCGAATCTGGTTATTAAGTCATTTCTTTCTTCAGTGATCAATATTCCAAGTTGTTTCGCACTAATACCTTTAAAAACTTCATTACTAACTCTTTTATTTTGAGAGTCGCATTTAATTGGTTCATTTGTTTCTGGGTCAAGCGCATATCCGTCATCATTAATATTATTTAGAAAGTGCTCTAAAATTATTTTATTTTCTTCTAAATCTACTTTGATAATAAAATAACCGTTTGGATCTAAATCTATATATCGGTTGGATAGATTATTATCAATCTTTATTTTTTCATCTAAACTTTTACTAGAATCCATCCTTAGAAGTTAATAAAAACTATATTACTAATATAATCTTTAGAAAAGCCAAATAATTTTTTATTTAAAGGGTATAGAATTATTCTCAAATTCAATTTCCTTCTCGGTTTGTTTATTAACTTCATTTAGCCAAGGATAAATTATATTTTCCATATTTTTGTCAAACCACTTATGCAAGCTAATGGTGCTTTTTGCAAAAAACCCCCTCCGCCTTTTATGTTTACCACCTGCTCCAGGATCAAAAAAATGGATACTATTTTTTATTGCCCATTCAATTGGCTGGTAGTAGCATAATTCAAAATGTAAATTAGATATTTCTTCTTGACTACCCCAATATCTACCCCATAAGTTGTTTTTATTTTTAACGCACATCGACATAGCAAAAATATCATTTGAATCATTTTTTGATGCGCTAAAAAGTAAAAGATTTTTTTTATTATCAAGAATTTTTTCGAAAAATGTAGGAGTTAAATATTTACTTCCCCAGACTCCCCACCTCGAACAATGCTGTTCATAAAAATCATGCATTTTTTCGAGTATTTCTTGGTTGATATCAATTTCATTAAAAATTTTTATTTTAATATCTTGTTTAGTAATTGATTTCCTCTCTTTTTTTATATTTTTTCTCTGATTAGAGTTAAATCTTGAAAGAAAATCATCAAACGTTTTTTCTCCATTCCTTCTCCATTCACTGCTGGAATTTATCCATTGATAGTATCCCAAAGATTTAAGATGGTTGCCCCAGCTTTCATCAATATATAAAAAATTACAACTTAAAATTTTGTTTGTAATCGCGAAGCTTTCGATATGGTTTATGAGTAAATTTGTAATTTCTTTCTTATCTTCATTTTTTTTATAAAGAAATTGATATCCATTTACAGGACTATAAGGACTAATATTTCTTCATTTTTATAAGCAACAAAATATAGAGGTTGCCAACCAGTTTCTCTTGAGACACTTTTTGATATTTCAAGGTTTTTAAGCCAAGTCCATTCATAGAATGGATTATTGATTTCATTTGTTAATTCATTCCATATCTCCTTGGAGATTTCCTTGATTGACAATTTGACTTCAACTTTATGTATTTTTTGGTTCATTTATTATTGAATCTATTTCAAATTTTTTTGTAATGAATATGGATTTCATTATTCATTAAATTTTTAACTGATTTTATTTCCCATAGTCTTTTGAGATTAAAAATCTCATTTGTTTTTTCTGGAGGGATCCATGTATATTTACCTCCAATAATTTGTGGAATTATTGTAATTTTTATATCTGTTATTAGATCCTCTTTTATGAATGAATTTATAAGTTTTGCACCTCCTAAAAGAGCTAGATCATTTATCCCTTGTTTTTTAAGTGAAATTAAAGTTTTACTCCATGAATCTTCGAAAAATAGTTGTTTCTCGAAGTCATTATTTGAAGAATTATCAACTTTACTTGAGCTTATTAGCCATCTTCTAATTGGTTGACGAAAGTATTTCCAATTACTGTTAAATTTTTTGCTATTTGAAGCAACTATA